>Ga0247610_10008511_pt1 | contig 10426 bp, 9 predicted proteins | sample 174DNAGHGhighgp2_FD_193483 | JGI IMG/M metagenome (GOLD analysis project Ga0247610, IMG submission 193483) | Sheep rumen microbial communities from Palmerston North, Manawatu-Wanganui, New Zealand - 1742 DNA GHGhigh gp2 | ecosystem: Host-associated > Mammals > Digestive system > Stomach > Rumen ... | reverse complement strand
AGCCAAGGAGTATGGCGGAAGTATTCGTCAACTCTCAAGACTGACAGGACTCTCTTATGGTTTAATTCGTAAAGTTAGCTGATTATGAATAGATCAAATGTGCTCATCGGAACCGTCCCCATGATTCCTATATGCGATTATAAATCGCTCAAAAGAAAATACCCAATAGGAGAAAAAAAATATCGCATTATGTCAGAAAACTCTATAGAACCTATATCGTTTGACAATAAACTTTGGATGGATATATAGAATTTGGGAACTCTGAAGATGAGGAAATCAGGGACTTTGACCTAAAGGAACAAAGCGACAGAGCCGAATTCTGAATACCCAATGATAATTTTGATAATATTAAGAAACAAAACAAGGGCGAAGTCATAAAATCATATAGATGATGAAAGCAATTACAATAGAGATTCTCGCATTGATTTTTCTATATTTCATGTTAGCAAGCGTTCAAATAGGACCGCTAAATGTTATCATATTCATGATAATTATGATATCAGTATTAATTACATCCGTTACCCTTCTTCTTAAAAAGAAATATTGGCAATCATTGAGCTTGCTGTTTATGGTCGCTTTCTTATCTTTTGTTTCATATACACTAGGGCTGCAAATTCCGCCCCAATTTCGGAAAGATTTATACAAACACAGTACAACCATAGAAGAATCAAGAACCGACAATGCCTTCATATGTGAATTTCAGTTGTTAACTGACACCATCTATAATAAATGTGGTATTGTTGCAAAGTATATCTTTGCAGAATATGACCATCATTACAAAAATAGTAATAGTAGGCTGTTCGTTATAGACAGAGACAGACGTTGGCTAACTATAGTCATGCAGAATGAAGATGAACTAAAGAATAATGGCTATGGTAGCAAATGGACTATAGAAAATTTTTCTGGAAATAGAATTATTCTACCTTATTATAATGAGGACACCATTACATTATCGATTTTCGAGATAGATACAAAGAGTATCATTGATAGTATTAAAATGAGAAGAATGGATCGGCGGGACTCTATACTGAGCAAAGTGGGTTGGCGAGGAAAATTGGGGACTCAATGATCCACTCTTTAAAGATTAAACATTTTTGAAATGAAATAAATATGTTTCTTTGCATTGTTAAAACATAGTAGCGAGAATCATGTCAAGGCAGTCATAGTCATGGGCACCTGGGTATGGGTGCCAGTTCCCCAAAGATGAGAATAGAGAAACGGAAGTCAGTCACGGCTTCCGTTTCTTCGTGTCTGGATGGGGGGAAATGAAAATAATCACATAAAATTTGGTATTTTACTCACTTAATCGTATCTTTGCAGCAGAATTTTAAACATCGGATGTATGGAACCAAAAATTGGGGATAGAATGAAAGTAAGTCCACAGCTGACAGATCAGGCAGATTGGATTGATGGTGAGGTTATTGATGTTGAACATAACCCATTTATGGGACTTGTTATTTCAATCAAGGATAAACTTGGTCGTATATTCTTTGGCCAAAGTCGTTTCTTTGTTGCACTCTAATCCAAATGTTTGCGATAGCTTTTGATATGGACATTAAGGAACTCCGTACCACTTATGGAGAGCCTTACAATAATGCTTATTACGAAATAAAGATTTTACTTCGTAAATACGATTTCTACAACACACAAGGTAGTGTTTATCTGACTGATAAGGATGATATGGCAAATCTTTTTGCTGCTATTTACGCCTTGAAGAAAATTGCATGGTTCAAGGCTTCAGTACGAGATATTCGTGCCTTCAAGGTTGAGAACTGGTCAGATTTTACACAGATCGTGAAGGGGGACGATTGAAGTCTTTGATCTGTTCCCCAAAGATGAGAATAGAGAAACGGAAGTCAGCGGCTTCCGTTTCTTTTCGTCTGGGTGGTGTTTTTGTGAGACCTAAAATCCGCAACAAATAGTGATGCTGACTAATTTTGCAGTTTGCCTCTCCATCTGACGATTGCCTTGCCACTGCAGGTCCTGTTCCCCGTCCATGCGACGCTCCCGCTGTATGACGAGGCGATATGCCTTGCCCTCCCATTTCTGAGATGAAACAGGGATATTGCATGTAAGACAACGAAAAGGCAGGTGAAGCGGGAGTTTAGTATAGGTGTATCGGGAGTTTAAATTGGGTAGAAAGGGTTATTCATTTAGGTGCATCGGGATTATCACGGCCGTGATAAAATAATATCACGCCCGTGATAATGTTTTTTCGCGAGCGTGATAAGGTTGTTTTGCGTACGTGATAATCCCGATATTTATAGTTCTTATACAAGTTTTGCATTTGCTCAAATTATGGGGAGTTAAGGGGAGTTAATGGAAGTTATCACGGCTTTTCAGCCGCTCAGGGAGTTAAGAGACATTACTTCTGATTCCCCTTTTTCGGAGTCTGGTTCGTTTCGAGGGCTTAGGTATTGTCCAATAACTCCTCTTAACTCCCCTTAACTCCTTTAACTACCCCGTTCGGCTTTGCCGCTTTGCTTTGCAAAGAACTTCAGGAAGTTGAGTACATTATAAATCGTTTCTTCCTCCCTATTATTCTGCAAATATACAAAAAAACGAGAAGAAATGCAAGGAAAAGACGATGTTTTTTGCTATTATGGGAAAGAATCTTTAACTTTGCTGTCACTATGGCATGCAACAGCAATGAATATAGGTGAATTATTTGACCGACTGACCGTATTGGCTCAGTTAGAACCATCGGTGACAAATAGCCGTCGGTTGTACGAAACACTGATGTTAGCCTGTAACGAGGCAACAAAGGACGAAGGAACAGGTTTTGGTAACTTGTTCTCTCAGGTGGATTATCTTTGTAAGCGTTGCAGGGTGCGTAAGTCTGACCGCATAGCCTTACAGCAGATGCGCTATCGTACCCACCATGCTATTGTACCGGAGCGTGAGCAGTGGCTCGATGACATCAGGGCGTTAGCAGTCTTTGTGTCGGCTGTATGGGCTATTGACATACCTTCGTCGCTGACTGTTCTGCTGCCCCATGAACCTCTCTCACGTGGTATGTCCGTTGGTCAGACCTGGAAGTATGTACGCTGTATAGTGCAGCGATGGGACAGCCGCTACATTTATGCCACGACAAATGACGGTGAGGTAACCATAGACTATGGAGAGCAGGAAGATGGTACGGACCATGGGTATATGGGTAAGCTGTTGCGTGAGCACATGCAACTGAACCTGTTGGACGTACACCTTGCGCCTCACACCTCGCACCTCGTACCTCGTCTTATTGTTGTTGAGCCCGACTTCCTTGTTGACATCTCTGCACTGGCAGCACTGTTTACTGACTATGGTCATCACCCCTTGCTCTATACGGTGGGACGCTTGCAGCCACGAGCAAACAGTCAGGCTATTCTGTTGGGAAACTTTGCCGGCGCAGCCCTCGACGACATCATAAACAAAGAAGACTTCGCTATAGCCAACACGATGAAGGAGTCCTTTCGTGAACAGGCATTACAGTTCTGCACGTGTCCAGACTTCTCGCCGACAACGTTCAAGGCAGATGCCATGGAGCAGGTGAAGAACCTGCAGGAAGTGGTCGGTGTGTTGTTTCCCGAGGATGGTGGTCAAGCAGCAAACGACCGTTCGAAAGCCATTCTTGAGCCATCGTTTGTGTGTGAACGCTTAGGATTACAGGGTCGTGTTGACCTGATGACCACCGATATGCATCTGCTGGTTGAGCAGAAGTCGGGCAAGCTATGGGGTCGTCCGCTTCGCTATAAGGAGCAGCATTATGTTCAGTTATTATTATATTATGGTGTGCTGCGATACAATTTCGGGGTTGGTGACACCCAGATAGACATGCGTCTGCTCTATAGTCATTATCCTGCCCAGGAAGGACTGATGGTGGTCAACTTCTACCAGGCGCTGTTTCGTGAGGCCATCGCCTTGCGCAACCAGGTTGTTGCACAGGAGTTTGCCATTGCTCGCGATGGCTTCGAATCCGTTATCCCCCATCTGAATATTGACACGGTCTATGCTCCTTACACGGAACAGCCTACCACGTTCTTCACCCGTTACATTGCACCCAGGGTCAATTACTTGCAGGACCAGCTGAGTCATCTTAGTTCCGAGGAACGTGAATACCTGGAACGGCAGATGACCTTTGTCTATCGTGAACAGCTCTACAACAAGCTGGGTTCACAAAAAGGTGTTGGCAATGCAGCCTCCGACCTGTGGAACATGCCATTGGAAGAGAAGCGCGAGACGGGTAGCATACTGACAGATATGCGTATAGTAGAGATGGAGCAGTCGGTTGATGGCTGTGGCTATGACCTGCTGACCTTGGTTCCAGAAGAGTTGACAGTTGCTGACGACGAGGTGACTACGTCGTTCCGTCGTGGCGACATGGTTTACCTGTATGCTTATCAGGGAGAGCCCGATGTGCGTAAGAGCTTGCTCTTCCGTGGCCGGTTGATGGAGATACAAAGCAGGAAAGTGGTTGTCAAACTGAATGATGCCCAGCAGAACACCCATGTGTTCAGTGCCATCTGTGCCGGCCAGCAGTCTGTTCGATATGCCATAGAGAATGACACGTCAGACATTGGCACCAACAGTGCCATTCGTTCGTTGATGGCTTTCATCACCTCATCACCACAAAAGCGTCAGCTGTTGTTAGGACAACGTGCCCCACAGGTTGACCCGACGGCAACGCTTTCGCGCAGCTACCATCCCAATTACGACAACATTCTGCTGAAGGAGAAACAGGCACGCGACTATTTTCTGCTGATAGGTCCTCCCGGGACAGGCAAGACATCGATGGCACTGCGCTATATGGTGGAGGAGGAACTCTGTACTGAGGGGTCGTCGTTGCTGCTCATGTCCTATACCAACAGGGCTGTCGATGAGATATGTGCCATGCTGGTTGAGGCTGGCATTTCTTTCCTTCGCCTGGGCAATGAGTCATCGTGTGACCCACGTTTCAGACCGTATCTGTTGGACATGGTTCTGGGTGACAAGCCTAAGCTGAGCGACATACAGCAGTATATCCGTCAGGTACGCGTCGTTGTCAGCACCACCGCCACCATGCAGTCACGTCCGTTCATCTTCCAGCTGAAGCATTTCTCGCTGTGTGTCGTTGACGAGGCATCCCAGATCTTAGAGCCAAACATCATTGGTCTGCTGGCCAGCGATGCCGTTGGGCGCTTTGTACTGATAGGTGACTATAAGCAGCTGCCTGCCGTAGTGCAACAGCCAGGACATCATGTGTCATTGTTCGAACGACTGATACGCCAGGAACGTCAGCAAGGCAGGCAACAGCTGATAGGTGTTCTGCGCAAGCAGGGACGCATGCATCCTGACATTGCTGCCTTCCCAAACGAGATGTTCTACCAGCGTGAGCAACTGGAGCCTGTGCCACTGCCACATCAGGAAGATACCACGATGCACTACGACCAGCCGTCAGAAGACAAGCTTGACGACCTGTTGAAGCTGCGACGTGTCATCTTCATGGATAGTGGAAGTCATCAGGCCAACAGCTCTTCTGACAAGGTGAACGCTGCCGAGGCACATATCGTAGCAGACCTGTTGCGTCGTATCTATCGGCAGTATGGCGCAGCACGTTTCGACAGCGATAAGACAGTGGGTGTCGTCGTACCTTATAGAAACCAGATATCCATGATTCGTCATGAGATAGAGAAGCTGGACATACCTGTTCTGCAACAGATTTCCATTGACACGGTAGAGCGCTACCAAGGTTCGCAGCGCGATGTGATTATCTATTCGTTTACCGTTCAGCACCGTTATCAGTTGGACTTCTTGACCAGTAACAGCTTTGAGGAAGATGGCTGCGTGATAGACCGTAAGTTCAACGTTGCGCTTACCCGTGCACGCAAGCAGCTACTAATAACGGGTTGCGCCACAGTATTGAAGCACAACCCGTTGTTTCGTGAGTTTATTCGTCGATATGCTATCTGACACCACCGCCAGAGCCACCGCCAGAGAAGCCACCTCCTCCACCGAAGGATGCCCAGCCGCCTCCACCAGAAGAGCGTGACGAACTGTTTGCCTTCTCAACATCGCCTATGCCTGCCAGTGCAGCCATCGTGAATGCCGGCAGCACGTCACTGTCGTTGAGCTGACGGCATACCTCGTCCATCCTCAGATATTCGGGATTAGCCTGCATCATGTCCTTACGCAGCTCTTTGGCTATACCGAAGAGCTCGGCAAATACCAGATAATCCTTCCACAGTCCCAGCTCGGTAGCATGGCGTTCGTTAGCCAGGGTGAAGTCCTCAAGGAACAGCTCCATTCCAAACACCTTACGGACGTTCTCCAGATCTGTGTTACATGCTGACACCGAACGTGACGGCTTGAGCAGGGTCAGGAGTCCTTCTACGCTGCCGCTATGTTTCTTCATCCAGTTTCTCAGCTCGTTTGGCTGTAGCAGCATGTCTTCGCCTGCAGCATTCGAAAAGATGTTATGCATCTTCCTTAACAGCTGTTTGTTGGGAGACTTCTCACTGAGCTCTAACGGTTTGATGGCAATGAGTTTCTTCATCTGGGGTGAGGCTCCCGTCAGCTTACGCAGACCAGTGGGCTCTACCAGATGCTCCTCGATGGCCAATGCACCTATGCTGACCAGCTTCGCCACGATGGCACTCACCAGGTTCTCCTTGTCATAACTGGTCCAGCTGTAGGCATTGAGCACCTCATAGCTCTTCTTCAGGTCGCCGTTGTAGGGCAGGTCACGATACCACATAAGGTTGGATTTAGCCTTACGGCGGTTTCTCCACATCCAGATGATATAAGCTGCAATGAGGAATGGTGACAGGGCGAGTGCGACAAGGAAGAGAATGACAAAAAGAATCTCATCGGTTTCCATGCCGTCGAAGAACCCCGAACCAGTGTCATAGTCGCTGCCTTCGAAGGCGCGGTCGCGTAGCTGGTCGAAGCTGCCTTCCTCGCTCATGGTGGGGTGTAAGAAGTCTTTCTCAAAGCGAAGCATGACAATCATGGCATTGTCGCTGTTCATGCTACTCGCTGTCTCTGCTACTACAGTACCATCCTTCCACTGTATGTCACCATCATAGCGGAAAGCCCACATCAATACCTTGTCTTGTGGAATGGGCTCGTTGTCGTCGCGTACAAAAGTGATACGTGCATGGTCTGGCATGGGGTTGATGTTCGTAGCGACGAACATGAAGTTGAAACCGTCGGCGTCATCATACGCGCGTACCATATTAGTAATGGTATAGCTGATGGTATAGATACGTTCTCCCTCCGCGCCTAAGCCCCAGCAGAGCTCGTAACCATTACTCTTGGTCACGATGCCACATTTGCCTTCCTTGTAGCTGCGGCTTCTATCTACATCCCACTCGCCGATGTTGTCGAACTGACGACCAGTCTCATCGCTTACCGCAAGGTCACGGATGCCTGAGCCGTTCAGGTTGCCCATTACGATGTAACACTCCGTTCCCTGGCTGTCAATAGACATCTGGCGTACCTCAGTGATGCGTGCGTCACCATTGTCAGACAACCTCACCGTGATGTCGAGATCGTCCAACGTAGAACCGGCCTGCATGGCTGTTGCCGTGGCCAGTAATACCAACAAAGTGGTAATAAGTTTATTTACCGAATGCGCCATCAATGTCAGGGTAACCGCTCTTCTTTTCTTCGTCAACAGTAAGATACTCTTTCTCGCCAAAGTGGAGCATGCTGGCAACCATGGATGAAGGCCACTGACGTACCAGACGGTTCATCTTCGTTGCAGTGTCATTATAGACCATACGACTCATGCGGACATTCTCCTCGTACTGCTTCATGCCGTTCATGGTCTCCAGGAACATGGAGTCAGCCTTCAGGTTGGGATACGACTCGCTGACAGCCATCAGACGACCCATCACCTCGCTGATAGCACTCTGCTGCTCATTAATCTGCTGGGGTGTCTGGATATTGCTGATGCGTCGGGCATTAATGACATTGGTCAGTGTCTCCGACTCATGCTTGGCATACTGTGCAGTCATCTTCACCAAGCCTTGAACGGCATCCCAACGTGAGTTCAGCTGAACAGCAATCTGTCCTGTAGCGTTCTTGCATAGCTCGTCAAGACTGACCAGCTTGCGTTGTGTCATGACAAAGTAAGCAACCACTGCAATGGCAAGTATGATAATACCTCCAATAAGCAGGACTAATAACGTAACAAGAAATTCCATAATTGTAAATTTTTTAATGTTAATGACATGATTTTGGCACAAAGATACAAAATATTTAGAAATACACATCAAAATTCAGAAATATTTTGTAAGTTTGCACGAATTATGGCAGAAATCAAAGATATCAGATTACAAAATCTGACTATTGGCTATCGAGTAAAAGGCAACCAGAAAAAGGTTGCTCAACATATTACGGCAGACATTCATTGCGGTGAGCTAACATGTCTGATAGGCAGAAACGGTGTGGGCAAGTCAACGCTCCTGCGCACGCTGTCGGGCTTCCAGCCTGCCCTTGATGGTGATATTATCTTTGAGGGTGAGCAGTCCATACGTCTGCAGGACCTTACCGACAAGGAGCTGAGTCGGTTCATCGGTGTGGTATTGACAGAAAAGCCTGATGTGCGGAACATGACGGCTCGCGAGCTGATAGAGTTAGGGCGTTCTCCTTATACCGGCTTCTGGGGTGGGCTGACTGCCGAAGACCATGACATAGCTGCTGAGGCTATCCGACAGGTTGGCATCGAGTCGTTAGCCGACCGTATGGTACATACGTTAAGTGATGGTGAGCGCCAGAAGGTGATGATAGCGAAGGCGCTGGCACAGCAGACGCCTGTCATCTTCCTGGATGAGCCGACAGCCTTTCTTGACTTCCCCAGCAAGGTGGAGACTATGCAGCTGTTAGGACAGTTGGCACGTGAGCAGCATAAAGTCATTTTCCTTTCTACCCACGACGTGGAGCTGACCTTACAACTGGCCGACCGCCTATGGCTGATGGAGCGTAACGAACAACAGCCAGTCTGCATAGGAACTCCTGCAGAACTGACTGCTGACGGTACGTTGAGTCGTAGTCTTAATTATCCTCTTCCTTCTCCTTGTCACGATGACGGTCGAAGCGATGCAGGAAATAGTTGAATGCTTCCAGACCTATCAGTACAAGTGCTGTTGATACAGTGGCAATGACATACATGCCACCACCGCATGCCATGCCTATGGCTGCAGTAACCCATACGCCGGCAGCTGTGGTAAGTCCACGGACAGCATTCTTCTGGAAGATAATGGTTCCTGCACCAATGAAACCGATACCTGACACTACCTGTGCGGCAATGCGTGACACGTCGAGTCGTTGTTCGGGTGAGGTAAGCACGCCTTCAAAGCCATAGGCAGAGATAATCATAAACAGTGCTGACCCTAAAGCTACGAGGAAATGGGTGCGGAAGCCGGCTGCCTTGTCACGGTATTCACGCTCCAGTCCGATGACACCACCCAGTAGCGATGCGATAAATATTCTTAGAATAAAGTCTAATTCTCCACTCATGCTTTACTCCTTTTCTCCTTTAGTGCCTGTTGCAGGTCTTCGCCTTGCTTCAGACGTTCAATAAACTCATTGATCTTTTGTAATTCACGAGGAATACGGATGCTTTGTGGACAGTGGGGCTCACATTGTCCGCACTGTATGCAGTGGTCTGCCTGTCGCTCGCGTGGCACCACACGGTCCAGCCCAATGAGGTACTGGCGTCTCAGTTTGCGGTAGTTCTCGTCACCGGAGTTGTTTGGCAGCGTGCCTTCGTTCTTACATTTATTATAATGTATAAAGATGGCAGGGATGTCGATGCCGTATGGACAGGGCATACAATACTTACAGTCGTTGCAGGGGATATTCTCCAGTCCGAAAATCTTACGGGCTATCTCCTCGTGCAGATACTGCTGTTCCTGAGGTGTCATAGGAGTCAGAGGCGAGAAGGTCAGCAGGTTGTCCTTCAGGTGTTCCATGTAGGTCATGCCACTCAACACGGTCAACACACCCTCCGGAGTGCCGGCATAGCGGAAGGCCCATGAGGCAACACTCTTTTCCGGAGCACGTTGTTTCAGCTCGTTGACCAGATATTGTGGCAGGTTAGCCAGTCGGCCGCCTAACAGCGGTTCCATGATGACGGCCGGTATGCCCTTCTTCTGCAGTTCAGCATACAGGTAGCTGGCATCCACGTTACGGTCGTTAATTTCGTTGGCAAAGTTCCAGTCTAAGTAGTTCAACTCGATCTGCACGAAATCCCAGTGGTACTTGTCGTGCATGGCCAGCACCTCGTCGAACACCTCCTTGTACCCGTGGAACGAGAAACCGAGGTTACGGATGCGTCCCACCTTACGCTCCTCCAGCAGGAAGTCCATCAAGCCGTTATCCACGTAGCGTCGGTTAAACTCATCCATGCCGCCGCCGATAGCATGCAGCAGGTAGTAGTCCAGGTAGTCCACCTGCAGCTCCT
>Ga0247610_10008510_pt1 | contig 10427 bp, 10 predicted proteins | sample 174DNAGHGhighgp2_FD_193483 | JGI IMG/M metagenome (GOLD analysis project Ga0247610, IMG submission 193483) | Sheep rumen microbial communities from Palmerston North, Manawatu-Wanganui, New Zealand - 1742 DNA GHGhigh gp2 | ecosystem: Host-associated > Mammals > Digestive system > Stomach > Rumen... | reverse complement strand
AACCCGTAAGGTTCCCATTTGTGCTATTTGGCGGAGAGAGAGGGATTCGAACCCCCGGTACCTCTCGGTACGGTAGTTTTCAAGACTACTGTAATCGACCACTCTACCATCTCTCCAGTGCCCGATGTTCTCGAAAGCGGGTGCAAAGGTACGAGTTTTTTTGCAAACCAACAAATTTTTCGGCAAAAAAATGACGTCTTACCGCAACTTTTTTTGTTTTACACCAATATTATCACATAATTTTAGTACCTTTGCAGCATGATTTACCCAAACAACTTCGAACAAAAGATAGGATTCGACGAGATTCGCAGTCTGCTGAGAGAGCGCTGTCTGAGCACGTTGGGCAAGGAAAAGGTTGACGAGATAGCCTTCTCCACCGAGCTCGATGTGGTCAACGAGTGGCTCGCGCAGATACGTGAGTTCCGTAGGCTGCAAGAGGAGGCCGACGACTTCCCCATGCAGTATTTCTTCGACGTGCGCGAGAGCATCCGCCGTATACGTCTGGAGAACACCCATCTGGAGGAGAATGAGGTTTGGGACCTGCGACGCTCGTTGCAGACGATAGCGGATATCGTGAAGTATCTCGAGCGCGGTGCCGAAGAGACAGCCAGCGGAGAGCTACGCTATCCCTACCCCGCCCTGCACAGGCTGACAGACGACGTGATGACCTTCCCGGCGATGATACGACGAATAGACTCTATCCTCGACAAGTTCGGAAAGATAAAAGACTCTGCCTCGATGACCCTTGCAGGCATCCGCAACGACCTGTCGAAGATGGAAGGCTCCATCTCGCGTACATTATATACTATACTGCACGCGGCACAGAAAGACGGACTCGTGGACAAAGACGTTACCCCGGCAGTGAGAGACGGACGACTGGTGATACCCGTATCGCCTGGAGTGAAACGTAAGATAAACGGTATAGTGCACGATGAGTCGGCTACGGGAAAGACCGTGTTTATTGAGCCTGCCGAAGTGGTAGAGGCCAACAACAAGGTGCGCGAGCTCGAAGCAGCAGAGCGCAGAGAGGTGATAAGGATACTCACCGTGTTTACCGACGAGGTGCGTCCACATGTCAGCGAAATACTCAACTCATACGACTTCCTGGCACAGATAGACCTGATACACGCCAAGACCGAACTCGCAAAACTCACCAAAGCCTTTGAGCCAGAGGTGAAGGCCGAGCCACAGCTTGACTGGATTCAGGCGATACACCCGCTGCTGCAGCTGTCGCTGGAGAAACAGGGAAAGAAGGTGGTGCCGCTGGATATACGTCTGGAAGGCGGAAATAAGAAGGAAGAAGGAAAGAGTAAGAACTTAGGAAGACTGTTGATTATCTCGGGTCCGAATGCGGGAGGAAAGTCAGTATGCCTGAAGACCGTAGGACTGCTGCAGTATATGCTGCAATGCGGACTGAGCATACCCCTGGGCGAACGCTCTACGACGGGAATGTTTGAGAGTATCATGATCGACATCGGCGACGAGCAGAGCATAGAGAACGACCTCTCGACATACTCCAGTCATCTGCTGAACATGAAAAACATGATGAAGCAGGCCAACGCGCGTACAATATTATTAATAGATGAGTTCGGAGGCGGCACAGAACCTACCATCGGAGGAGCGATAGCAGAGGCGGTGCTGAAACAATTCTGGAAGAAACAGACCTTCGGAGTGATCACCACCCACTATCAGAACCTGAAGCACTTTGCCGAAGACCATGAGGGAGTGGTGAACGGAGCGATGCTCTACGACCGCAATCAGATGCAGGCACTCTTCCAACTGTCGATAGGACAACCCGGCTCTTCGTTCGCCATCGAGATAGCACGTAAGACAGGACTCCCCGAGGAGGTGATCAACGATGCATCGGAGATTGTGGGCTCAGAATATATCCAGAGCGACAAGTACCTGCAGGATATCGTACGCGACAAGCGCTACTGGGAAGGTAAGCGACAGACGATACACCAGCACGAGAAATCGCTGGAGCACAAGATAACACGTTACGAAGACGAGCTCTCAGAGATAGAGCGTCAGCGTAAGGAGATACTCCGTAAGGCGAAAGAGGAGGCTGAGGAACTGTTGCGCGAGAGTAACAAGAAGATTGAGAACGCTATCCGTGAGATACGTGAGGCCCAGGCCGAGAAGGAACGTACTCGCATCGCCCGCGAGGAACTCAAGACCTTCAGCGAGGAGATAGCCGATATCGACACCCGCGACAACGACGAGGCCATAGCCCGTAAGATACGTCAGCTTCAGGAGCGCAAGGAGCGTCGAGAGAAGCGCAAGGCCGAGAAACTCGCGAAGAAGGAGAATGGAGAAAAGACGAATGAGAACACCACAGCGGAAGCAAACTCTAAACTCTCCACTCTAAACTCTCAACTAAAAGTCGGCGATACCGTACGTATCAAGGGTCTCACTACCATCGGAAAGGTGGAGAGCATCGACGGCAAGATGGCTACTGTGATCTTCGGTGACATGAGAACGAAGATGAGAGCCGAGCGCCTGGAGCATGCCGAAGAGAGCAAGATACAGATATCGAAACAAGAAGAGAGAAACACGAATATCGTTGGTGCCTATGGCAATGCATCGAAAGATACCCGCAATGTCATCGACAATCGCAAGCTGAACTTCAAACAAGATATAGATATAAGAGGTATGCGAGGCGATGAAGCCATCAACGCAGTGACATATTTCATCGACGATGCGATACTCGTCGGAGTGTCAAGAGTGCGCATTCTTCACGGCACAGGAACAGGTATCCTGAGACAACTAATACGCCAGTATCTGGCTACGATTCCAAACGTGGTGCACTTCCGTGATGAGCACGTTCAGTTTGGTGGTGCAGGCATCACTGTTGTTGACCTTGACTAAGAGCAGAAACCCTTGACATACATCACGTGTGCGCGCACAATTTTTGCCAATTTATACGCAAAAGACTTAAAAAACCTTAAAACTTTTGGCTAACTTATTCATAATCTATAATTTTGCCTCCGAAAACGACGCGAAGTCGCTCTTTTTTGAAGAGGAAATCTAAAGGATAACGCGGTTTCTCGCGAAGAGATATCCGCCTAAAGTATAGAGTTATTATTCAAATTATTAAAAAGGCAGTTTTGAGCCTGATTGCTCTTACTATCGTACTGACAGCAGTCGCTGCAGGCAACACCAAGAGCACCAAAGAATCAGGTTTCGACTGGAATCCAGTGATGGATGCAATTATTGAAGTGGAGAGCGAAGGAAATCCCAAGGCCGTGAGTGGTAACTCAGTAGGCGCGATGCAGATTACTCCGATACTCGTGAAGGATTGCAATGAGATTCTAAAGAAGCAGAAGAGTAAGAAGCAATACACAATGGCAGACCGCTACAGTGTAACAAAATCGAAGGAGATGTTCCTTATTATCCAAAAGTACTACAACCCCGAAAACAACATTGAAAAGGCGATTCGAATGTGGAACGGAGGTATCAAGTACAGCATCAGGGCAACAAACAAGTATTACAAGAAAGTATTAGCCCGGATGAAATGAAGGATCCCTGACAAAAGAAAAGCGCGAATCAATTGATTCGCGCTTCTTTTTTGTTTAGTTGCGGAGGCAGGATTCGAACGTGCGACCTCCAGGTTATGAGCCTGGCGAGCTACCAACTGCTCCACTCCGCGATGTTTTTTCTTAAGCGGGTGCAAAGGTACTAAGATTTTTTGAATTACGCAAATATTTATGCGACTTTTTTGAAAAAACATCATTTTTCTACTTTTTCATCCCTTTTTTCTTGCATATTTCAAGGGAAATGTGTAATTTTGCACATTGAATTCACTGTGTGCAATATTATAAAGCATAGGAGGAAAAGAGATGTCTATATCAAAGACAAGACAAAAACTCGTTGACGTGGCACGCCAGTTGTTTGCAAAAAACGGACTGGAGAACACCACGATGAACGATATCGCCCAGCAGTCGGGTAAAGGTCGTCGTACACTTTACACCTATTTTAAATCAAAAGAAGAGATTTACTACGCTGTCATCGAAGGCGAGCTTGAGCGACTCAGCGACAAGCTCGACGAGGTAGCTGCACGTAGGATAAGGCCTCAGGACAAGGTTATCGAACTCATCTACACCCATCTGAGTATGATTCGTGAGACGGTGGTGCGTAACGGTAACCTCCGTGCAGAGTTCTTCCGTAACATCTGGATGGTAGAGAAAGTGCGCAAACGCTTCGACGATGCAGAGATAGAACTCTTCCGTAAGGTATATACCGAGGGAAAGGAAGACGGAGAGTTTGACATCGACAACGTAGACCTCGTGGCCGATATCACCCACTATTGTGTGAAAGGGCTTGAGGTACCCTATATCCGAGGACATATCGCTCACGGCATGAAGGAGGAAGACACCAAGCCACAGGTGGCAAAGGTGGTATATGGAGCTCTTGGAAAAATGCAAAGAAGATAATTGAGAATAAAAATATATCAAACGATAAATATTTAAGAAATTATGGGATTATTAGAAGGTAAGACAGCGCTGATTACAGGTGCTGCACGCGGTATCGGAAAGGCTATCGCACTGAAGTTCGCCGCTGAGGGCGCAAACATCGCATTCACAGACCTCGAGGTTAACGAGGAGACAGAGAAAGAAATAGCTGCTCTGGGAGTAAAGGCAAAGAGCTACGCTTCAAACGCAGCTGACTTCGCTCAGACAGAAGAGGTGGTAAAGGCTGTAAAGGAGGAGTTCGGTGCTATCGATATCCTTGTTAACAATGCCGGTATCACAAAGGACGGTCTGATGCTCCGTATGACAGAGCAGCAGTGGGATGCCGTTATCGCAGTAAACCTGAAGTCGGCCTTCAACTTCATCCACGCTTGTGTACCAGTAATGATGCGTCAGCGTGGTGGTTCAATCATCAATATGGCATCTGTAGTAGGTGTTCACGGTAATGCAGGACAGGCAAACTACGCCGCTTCTAAGGCCGGACTTATCGCTCTTGCAAAGAGTATCGGCCAGGAGATGGGACCAAAGGGTATCCGTGCCAACGCCATCGCCCCAGGATTCATCGAGACAGCGATGACAGCAGCTCTGCCTGAGGAGGTTCGCAACGAGTGGAAGCAGAAGATTCCTCTCCGTCGCGGTGGTCAGGTAGAGGATATCGCAAATGTTGCTACCTTCCTGGCATCAGACATGTCAAGCTATGTTAGCGGACAGGTGATTCAGGTTGACGGCGGAATGAATATGTAAAGGTAAAAAAGTAAAAAGGTAATATATGGAAGTCGTCTACGAGGACAACCATATTATAATAGTAAATAAACAGAGCGGGGAGATCGTACAGGGAGACAAGACTGGCGACCGCCCCCTCTCTGATATCGTAAAAGACTACATAAAGGAGAAATACCAGAAACCTGGAGCTGTATTCCTTGGTGTCGTTCACAGACTAGACAGACCCGTTAGCGGACTCGTGGTCTTTGCACGAACATCGAAAGCACTGACACGACTCAACAAGATGTTTGCTGAGGGAGAAGTACACAAGACGTACTGGGCGATAGTCAAGGACGCCCCCCGAATAAGCGAAGGAACGCTGGAGCACTGGCTCGTGAGAAACGAGAAACAGAACAAGAGCTATGCCTACGATCAGGAGAAGCCCAACTCGAAGAAAGCCATCCTGAGATACCGTACCCTCTCCCACTCCGACAACTACACCCTCCTGGAAGTAAACCTCATGACAGGCCGCCATCATCAGATACGCTGTCAGCTGGCAGCTATGGGATGTCCCATCAAAGGCGACCTGAAATACGGAGCCCCTCGAAGCAATCCCGACGGAAGCATCTCACTGATGTCACGCCGAGTGGAGTTTATACATCCTGTATCAAAGGAGCAGATAATCGTTGAAGCTCCTGTTCCCAACGACCCTCTCTGGAAAGCATTATGCACATCGCGGTAGCAGGAAACATAGGAAGCGGGAAGTCGACACTCACCAACCTCCTGGCACGTCACTACGGCTGGGAACCGAGGTTTGAGGCCGTAGAGGGCAACCCATATCTCGAGGACTACTATCATGATATCCACAGGTGGTCGTTCAACCTCGAGGTGTATTTCCTCAAAGAGCGTTTCCGCGACCTGATAGCCATCTCGCAGACAGACCATACGATAATACAGGATCGTACCATCTACGAAGGAGTATATGTGTTTATGGAGAACAACAAGGCGATGGGCAACCTCTCCGATCGCGACTACGAGACATATATGGAACTATTCGAGCAGATGATGTCGATGGTAAAGCTGCCCGACCTCATGATCTATCTCCGCGCCTCAGTGCCTCATCTGGTAAGTAACATACAGAAACGCGGACGGGACTATGAGCAGGCCATCCAGCTCGACTATCTGCAGAACCTCAACGAACGGTATGATGACTTTATCTACAACAAGTATCAGGGTAAGGTGATGACTGTTGAGAAAGACAATCTCGACTTCCTCAACAATCCTCATGACCTCGCAAAGATCATCGACCGTATTGATGCCAATCTCTTCGGACTTTTCTCTAACCATTAAAACAAAAAGAATATGCATATCGCAATTGCAGGCAATATCGGCAGTGGTAAGACCACACTGACAAAACTACTGGCCCACCGCTATGGATGGATACCCAGATTCGAACCAGTAGACAATAACCCCTATCTGGCAGATTTCTATGCCGACATGCCAAGATGGTCGTTTAATCTGCAGATTTACTTCCTCAACAAACGATTCAAGGAAGTGGTGGAGATATCCAAATCCGACGATACCATCATTCAGGACCGTACTATCTTCGAAGATGCACGTATCTTCGCTCCCAACCTCCATTCACAGGGTATGATGAGCGACAGAGACTTCCAGAACTATTCTGACCTCTTCGATCTGATGATGTCGCTGGTGAAACTGCCCGACCTCATGATATATATCCGTTCAAGCATCCCTACCCTTGTGGCACAGATTCAGAAACGTGGACGAGAGTATGAGCAGACCATGCGACTCGACTATCTGCAGGGACTGGAGAATAGATATGAGGAGTGGATAAGCACATATAAGGGTCCGCTGATTATCGTGGATGGTGACAAATGTAAGTTTGGTGATAATCCAGAGCACCTGAAACAGGTGACAGACATGATTGATGCCAAGCTGTTCGGACTATTCCCAATGGATTAATCAAAGCTGCGTATGGGATTCTGTCGCCCCATATTACCCTTTCTCATAGCGATTTCTGCCGTAATGCCCCTCATGGCCCAGACGGAGATCGTAGGCGAGAAAGATGGTTTTACGCTGAAGAAAGTCCACGACAGTCTCTACTGGATAAACGACTTCAGACTGCCCTATCCCGTGTATCAGTTTCAGACAGGCGATGTGGATGGAGACGGGAATATCGATGCGATGGTGGGAGTGATAAAGTCTACCCGCTTCTACTCGACGAAATCGCGCAGGATATTCATTTTCAAACAGATAAACAACAAGGCGCGCCCGATGTGGATGGGTTCAAAACTGGGAGGAATACTCGAAGACTTCAGATTCACAGACGGAAAGATCAGAGCCTTGGAATCGACGACAGACAGTCTCTATGTAGTGACAGACTATAAGTGGGCGGGCTTCGGAATGGCCTTCGACCATCATATAATAAAAGGAACAGATTTACAAACCGCAATAAAAACCTATAGCCAATGAAAGTAAAACTGATTTTTATGGCTTGTGCGGCAACCGTTATTGGTGCCTGTAGCCAGAAACAAGCAGCTGTGGTAACAGTTCCCCCATCACAGATTGATGTGGAGAAACTGATGGACAGCATCGATTACAACATGGATGTGAGCGGACTATCCATTGCCGATGTCCGTACACTACGTAATGCCCCCGCCGCAAAGAGAGGATATCCCTTTAAGGACTCCTATCTGCGAGGTGTCTATCACACCACTACGTGGTATGACTCGCTGATGTTCGCACTCGACGAGAACCTCCCCTGGGACAAGTTTCAGAACAGGGATGATGAACCTTGGCGTGATTTCTACTATCGCGTTGTCGACGGACAGATGAAATACTCTGCCGAAGAACTCGACTTCATGAAACGTCTGAAGGAGCGCGAAGAAGAACTGAAGAAACAGAACTTCGAAGTGCCTGAAGGACTGAGAGTGAATATGGGCAATCTCTCGAACCCCACCATACTGAAGGAGTTTGACGAGAAGCTGAGCTCACACCTGGCTCAGAATGGTTTTGGCATCGTGCCTGCTACCAGCGACCAGCTGTTCCATATCTACGAGAAGAACGACTATAACGAGTTCCCCAACTTCGTTACCACCGATCTCTATCTGCAGCTCTTCCACATGTATATCGACTGTACACTGAGAGAGCTTGAGACATATTCATTCCTGCACCTGATGTCAGAGTTCAGTAATGAGATGAAGGAGGCGATGAGGAAGATATACCAGCATGCAGAAGAAGGCAGTGCCATCGAACGTGCAGCAGAGCACAACGTGAGGTTCTTCACCATTGCCGACTGCCTGTTCAGTGACATGTACTACGATCCAGGCAATGACGAACTGGTAGCAGAGGAGATAGAGAATGTTAAGAATGCACAAGACAATAAAAGTCACTTTATGGCTGACTACAAGGAAATTCCTTTTGCATACAGTCTCTTCCGTCCTCGCGGACACTATACCCGCAGCAACTCCCTCCAGGAATACTTCAGAGGTATGATGTGGCTGCAGAGCGTGCCTTTCGGAATGGATAATGACGATGAGGTCAACGCAGCTGTGATTATCGCCTATGCGATGATGAACAACCCCGGTATCCAGAAGAAATATGATACCCTCGACCGCATCATCACATACCTCTTGGGTAATCACGACAATCTGAGCATCCCTCAGGTCATTGCCGAAGTGAAGAAAACAGGTAAGCCAATGGAAGAACTGCTGAATGACAAGCAGGCCATGAGTAAACTGAAGGCAAACCTCGAAAAGATAGGCAACGAGCAGACACGTATCCGTCCGAAATACGAGAAGACCAGTCACAACAAGATCTGTGTGATGCCTCAGCGCTATATGCCTGATGCAGAGGTGCTTCAGGAGATGGTGGACTATGACAATAAGCCCACACTGAGAGACGTGCCTAAGGGTATCGACGTATTCGCAGCAATGGGAGTAACCACAGCAGAACAGATACTCATGGACGAGAAGACAGACTGGAAAGAGCTCTCTACCAACCTCGCAAAGATGAAGAAGAGAATGAGCGAGATTGACTGGAGCGAGACTATCGCAAACCAGTGGATGAGCAGTCTGAAGGCGATGAGCGATAAGGACAAAGATCAAAAGCTGCCTTACTTCATGGAGAATCCAGAGTGGTCGAAGAAAGACCTCAACGCCATGCTCGCCTCATGGGCGGAACTGAAGCATGATGCCATATTATATGCCAAACAGCCAGCTGGTGCAGAGTGCGGAGGCGGTGGTCCCCCAGATCCTATTGTAAAGGGATATGTAGAGCCCAACGTGAAGTTCTGGAAGAAAGCCATAGAACTGCTCAACAACACCGAGAATCTGCTGAAGGAACATAATATGATGACAGAAAAGATCAGTCAGGCCACAGTACGTATCCGCGAAGAGGCAGAGTTCTTGCTAAGAGTCAGTGAGAAGGAGTTGGAAGGCAAGGTTCTTACTGACGAAGAGTACGACCAGATAGAGGTTATCGGCTCTACCTTCGAGAATATCTCTCTGGATCTTGTTCGTGAACCAGACCAGTATCTTATGGGCTGGATTGATGTTCAGGGAGCAGACAAGAAGGTGGCTCTCGTGGCTGACGTATATACTGCCAACGCTGACAATAATCCCAACAAATCGATACTCTTCGAAGCAGTGGGCGATGCCGATGAAATCTACGTGGTGGTAGAGATTGGCGGATACCTCTATCTCACACGAGGAGCAGTGCTCAGCTATCGCGAGTTCAAGCAGCCTATAGACGAGCCTCGTCTTACTGATGAGGAGTGGCAGGAGAAGCTGAAGGAGAATCCTCGAAAGGGAGTTCCGGAGTGGATGAAAAGTATCATCGTGCCGCTGAACAAAGAGCCAGAAGTGAATGAGGAGTATTTTTATAGTTCTGGCTGTTAGTCTCTTTAACACGCTAGCGTATTCATCTGACTCTCTGAAGATTATACTTACAGGCGACATCCTTCTGGATCGTGGAGTACGCAGAGTGATAGAACATCATGGAGTCGACCATCTCTTTTCAGATGGTATCGACTCCGTGTTTCGTTCTGCACAAGTGGTTGTGGGCAATCTCGAATGTCCTGCTACAAAAATAAAGGCACCCGTCTTCAAGAGGTATATCTTCAGGGGTGAGCCCGAGTGGCTTACGGCTTTGCAGAAACATGGCATCACTCATCTTAACCTCGCCAACAACCACTCTATAGACCAGGGGCGCGAAGGCCTCATCGACACAAAGAAA
>Ga0247610_10008509_pt1 | contig 10429 bp, 4 predicted proteins | sample 174DNAGHGhighgp2_FD_193483 | JGI IMG/M metagenome (GOLD analysis project Ga0247610, IMG submission 193483) | Sheep rumen microbial communities from Palmerston North, Manawatu-Wanganui, New Zealand - 1742 DNA GHGhigh gp2 | ecosystem: Host-associated > Mammals > Digestive system > Stomach > Rumen ... | reverse complement strand
CGGAGCCGCCAGAGTTGCCGCTGTTGATGGCAGCATCCGTCTGTATGAAGCTCTCTATGCCGTTTGCGCCGAGCGAGCGGGCCTTGGCACTCACGATGCCAGCCGTGACGGTGCTCGTCAGGTTGAAGGGGTTGCCCACTGCCAGCACCCATTGGCCGAGCTTGAGGTCGTCGCTGTTGCCTATCTTGATGGCGGGAAGGTCCTTGGCGTCAATCTTGATGAGCGCGAGGTCGGTAGTAGCGTCGCAACCGATGATGCGCCCCTTGAACTCGCGGTTGTCATTGAGCTTCACCTCGATCTCGTCAGCTTCGCCCACAACATGGTTGTTCGTCACGATGTAGCCGTCGGCAGAGATGATCACGCCACTGCCTGCGGCGTGACGGTCAGGTTGCCTGTACTCACGCTCCTGGGGCTGTCCGCCGCGACCTCCAAAGCCAAAGAAGTCGTAGAAGTCGCTGAACGGGTCTTGTATCTGTATGCGCTGCGTCTTGCCCGTCTGCGTTACCTTAATATATACTACGGAGCCCACTGCGCTCTCTGCCGCCGTCGTCAAATCGACAAAGCCGGAAGGAACGACCATGGGTGAAGTCGCCGCTGCCGCAGGATTGCCTGCGAGAGGTTGATTGCCAGATACTGTGCCTCTGACCACGGCACCCGTCACGGCACTGCTGCCCAAAACGAGGGCAATTGCGCCAATCCAATTCTTTGTTGTCTGTTTCATAGTTATCTTGATCTTTAGTGTAATTATGTTTGTTGCTTGTTTCGCATTGCAAAAATACAAAGAAACTTTCAAGTATTGCTTTTAGCTTTTCACCTTTTCACCTTTCCTGCTTTCAATTAACGGTTCTTAATCCGGGAAGAAACGATTTTCACATTCCTTTGCACAGCTACTCCCGCCATACTCACACCAAACAAAAAAGATGCCAAAGTCACATTTCCCTGCCGACTTGTCATTTTGTCAGGGGGGAAGGCAGCTCCTGCTTCCGCCTTGAAAACCTTTGTGATTCAACTTCCGCAGGTTCTGGAAACACGCAGCCATTAAAGCGCCAAACATTCGGGAGCATGATGGCACGAGTAGGAAATGGCAGATGACAGAACGGAAAAATCAGGAAAAATTCTTGACAACATTTTGATTTCGGCATAGGGTGAAACGTGACTTCCACGGCAGATTTAGTCCTTCCTCCATGGCGCGATTCCCAATGCAGCACGCTGAATTGGTCAACTTGGCACGGTGCGTTTTTTGCAGAGGCACGCTTCGATAGTCGAAAAAACACGCCGAATTTTGTCGAAAAGCACTTGTTTCCTGTTCCTTTTCTCCGCTTCTTTGAAACAAAGGGTTTTGTAAGCGGCTGATAACTATTGAAATATAAAAACCGCGAAAAACGGTCTTCCTCCAGGCTCCCGGCAGTTCGGATGCCGCTTTTCTATGCCAAGTAACGCAAAGACGAGAAGAATCTTTACATTTTCAATCTTCTGAATGCGTTGTTTCATTGCGGACAATCACCCGTTTCTTTCCGCAATCGTACCACCAGGAGAAGCCGTTGACATCAGACAACGGTAGCCTGCCATTTTGGGATGACAGGAGGCAAGATGTCCATACGGGCATTCTTTCCCGTGGGCCCGGCCTTGTGATTATGTGACAGGTCTTCGTGTCTTTGCAAGAAGGCCTGTATGCGATGGCACAAGAAAAAAGGCGTTTCCTTTTGTTTTTCGCTCACTTAATCGTGTCTTTGTAGCGCAAAAGGAGAAACCATTATGAATAAAAGGAGAAAGCTTATCGGCACGATGCTCTTATCGACGGCTATCACATCGGGGATGATTTCCTGCAAGGCAGATTCCGTCAAAAGCCTGGCTGCCGTGCAGGACATGGGCGACAAGTGCGGCTACATCGACAAGACAGGCCGCCTTGTTGTTCCCTGCACATGGCAGCTCGCCAGAGACTTCTCTGATGATGTGGATTTGTAGGAACGAAGGTGTCAAAAGTCGGGAAAGAACCAAGTCAAGGCGTGCAAGATAAAAAGAGAAATACCAGAATCAGGCTTATTGCATACAAATAAGCAAAAGAAAAATAAGTTTCCGCTTGCATTTTTAGCACTTATTCGTACCTTTGCAGCAAGAACAAAGACAGTGAACCGGCTTGCCGCTGCTTTGCGATGTCCTTTATGAGGACAGGACAAAGGAGAGGAAAGTCCGGGCAACACAGGGCATCCCGCTTCCTAACGGGAAGAGATTCGCGAGGGTCTGCAGATGCAGAAGAGAACGACCGCTTCGCTATGGCGGAGTAAGGGTGAGAAGGTGGGGTAAGAGCCTACCAGGCCGGCAGTGATGTCGGTGCTGTGCATTCCGGGAGTTGAAAGTTCATGTAAACCGGCGCATACAAAGAGAGGGCGGCCCGTCCGAGCCGGAGGGTAGAACGATAGAGGACAGCGGCGACGCTGCCCGTAGATAAATGGCAGGCATTCCCGAAAGGGAAGACAGAACCCGGCTTACAGGTTCACTGTTCTTTCTTTCTATTATAATATGGTGAGTCTTGAACATATATGGAGCGTCAACGAGAAGCATCTCAACTTTCTGCAAAGGCTGGGGTTGAGAGTGCTGAAGCGGTTCGTCATCACCTGGGAGTGCATCACGAAGAACCACATCCTGAGCTATGCCTCGGCCCTCACCTACAGCAGTATGCTGGCCGCCGTTCCCGTGTTCGCCATCGTCTTTGCCATCGCACGGGGCTTCGGCTTCGACGCCATCCTCGAGACAAAGCTGAGAAGCTCGCTCGAAGGCAACCCCGACATTGCCGACACAATCCTCTACTTCGTTGACTCATACCTGCAGCACACAAAGGGCGGCGTGTTCATCGGCATCGGCATCATCTTCCTGCTATACACGCTGATTTCCCTTACCGCAAACATCGAGGAGGCATTCAACACCATCTGGTTCGTAAAGCGCTCGCGCACCATCTACCGGCAAGTCATCGACTACATCAGCGTCTTCCTGTTCCTTCCCTTTGTCGTGGTCATTACCAGCGGCCTCGGCCTCTTCCTGCAGACGTTCAGCACCTTGATGCCCGACGCACAGCTGATCGGCAAGACGATGTCGTTCATCCTGCACGTCTCACCCTTTGTCTTTGCCGTCCTGGCCTTTATGCTCCTCTATACGTTGATGCCCAACACACGCGTCAAATGGAAGCACACAATATGGCCGAGCATCCTGGCAGGAATGGTTTTCATGGCCGTGGAATGGATTTATGTCCACTATCAGATTAAGCTGAGTGCCTACAACGCCATCTATGGTTCGTTTGCCGCCATTCCCCTGTTCATGCTTTGGCTGCAGATTTCGTGGTGCATCTGCCTGTTTGGCGCGCAGCTCTGCTATGCCAACCAAAGCCTGCACACCTACGCCTTCGAGCGCATCAGCGACGAGTTGAGCCGCCGCTACCGCGACACGCTTGTCCTTTTGCTGATGAGTCGCATCTGCAAGCACTTCGCTTCAGGCCTCAAGCCCTTCACTGCCCACCGCCTGGCCGTCAATACGCATCTGCCAGACAGCCTTGTAGGCATCCTTCTCGGTGAACTGACGGACATACAGCTGCTCGTGGAAGTCCACAACGAATCCTCCGACGAGCCGCAATATCTGCCGGCCATCGACATCCATCGCATCACCGTGGGCATGGTGACGCGCCGCATCGACTCGCACGGCATAGAGAACCCCTCCCTCGTATGGCAGGCAGGAACGCCCGAATGGAACGCCCTGCGAGGACTCCGCTACGAAGGCGAGGACTCGCTGCTGATTGACTTGTAAAAGGGGTTAGAGGGTGCAGACAAACGTGAAGTGCTCCGCAAAGAGTTGTTCGCAATCGGGGCGCGAGCGGAAAAGGCCGAAGATGGTGCTGCCGCTGCCGCTCATGGAGGCGTATGCAGCACCGTGGCGATACAATTCCTGTTTTATTTCGGCAAGCAAAGGATGGTTCGCAAAGATGCTCTCCTCGAAATCATTCACCATTCTGTCCCTCCACTGTTCTACGGGGGACTTTGCCGTCTCCAACAAAGAACAGGAAGGCTGATGGGGATGCACCCCGGCGTATGCCTCGCGAGTGGACACATGAACGTCCGGCTTGACAAGCATTAAGTACCACCCGTCAAGGTTCAGCGAGACAGGCATGAGCACATCGCCTATCCCTTCAGCGTATGAAGGACGGGGATTGACAAAGAACGGGCAGTCGGCACCAAGACTGCCGGCAAGCACTTTCATCTGCTCTTCGTTCAATGGCAAATCATAGAGCCGGGCGACCGACCTTATCGTACAGGCGGCATCGCTACTGCCTCCTCCCAATCCCGCCCCGCTGGGAATGACCTTCTTCAGGTCGATGCAGAGCGGTGGAAAGGAGAAGCCTTCTTGCCTCAGCAACTGTACTGCCTTCAATACCAGGTTGTCCCGCACGTCGCCCTCCAAAGGACGCCCGTCCAAGGCAAGCACATCCTCGTCCTTTCCTTCCCTTATGACCATCTCATCGAAGAGCGGCACAGGATAGAAGATTGTCTGAAGGTTGTGGTAGCCGTCGGGGCGACGCTCGACGATGTTAAGGCCCAAGTTGAGCTTGCAACCTGTCTGAATACTATATGATGACTTGTTCACTTCAATACCTTCTTACCGTTATTGATATAGATGCCCTTTTGTACAGGCTTGCCTGAAAGTTTGCTTCCCTTGAGGTCGTACCATACTCCATCTTCCGCCTCCATGCGAAGAGGAGCGATGGCTGTCGGGTCCTCTTCGTCGTCGATGTTCAGCACGAACTGTTTGACGGGGTTGTCGTCTGCGAACTGGATGTAGCAATGGAAGGCTCCTATCCTTGCTCCTTCCAGTGGGTAATATATCTTGTTTGCTTCGCCAATGAAGAGGATGCTCTTGTTCTCTGCATCAAAGGAGAGTGGCTCGTAGGTGCCTATGAAATGAACCTTGCCATCATTGCTGGTGAAGTCATTGTTGCCGGTTTTTACGGTCACGCCCTTGAAGACGGGATCAGTCACGTCGGTGCTACTCTCCCACTTAATAATATAAGGTGTGCCGGCGGCAATGTTTTTGACTTCTCCCTTGGCGGTGAAGTTGAGCGTCAGCGTTTCGTTCTCAAGGCTTGCAGTGCTCAATGCCCGGACATCGCCTCCTGCCAACGGGCTGTTGGCCAACTCGACATCGAAGGGCAGACAGATGGAGTTCCACGTTCCGTCCTTGAAGAGGTTACGGCCGGAGAGGACAACGTTGAGTGTCGCGTCGTTGTATGCGCTGATGATGTTTGTGTTGCCTGTGCCGTAGGTGCTGAGGGCGATGGGAGCCTTGCTGTAGATTTGCGGGAGCGAACCTGTCGTTGATGTGTTTGCATAGCATGAGAAGAGGGGGCTGCCATTATTGGGATTGTAGCGGATTATATTGCGCGAATTAGTACCTTGGAATTTAATGGTGGCATTGCCGCCGCTGACGCTGATGGTTGCCTTTGCATTGTCATTGACCGTCGTCGTTGTCTTCAACTGGTTACTGCTGCTGCTGGCTGCATAGAGATAGCCATTGCCGACGTTGAAGAGGTAGTTGTCGCCGTCCTTCTCCAGAGTGATGATTTGTGCCGTTTCGCCCGGAGTAAGCGTGCCGTCGTTGTTGAGCGTCACGTCGTTGACTGCTGCGCGGTTGCTTGCCTTCTGCGTCGTGCTGAGCACATAGCTGTCGTTTCCGTTGACGTATGCAATGAGGATCTCGTCGCCTGCCGAGAGGGTGCTGGCATCCGTCACAAGGGCGTACCCACGATCCATGCTGACAGTGCCGGTAAGGTTGATGCTGACATCCTCTGCACCGCTGCTGGAGAGTGTGAGGGTGGCTGTTGACGTTCCGATGGACGTTGGTGCCCATGTCACGTCGATGTTCGCTCCGCTTGCTGCCGCAGCCATAGGAATGTCTGTAGTGCTGACGGAGAAGACGCCGCTCGGATCGTCCAAGGTGACGCTGATGCCCGTTTCAAGATTCATGCCGCTGACGGATATGGTTTCCGTCTTACTCATGTCCGTCGAGTAATTGCTTTTGAAGTCGATACTTGTGGCGGAAGCCATGATTCGGGGATTGGTTGACGAAGCGAGGATATACTGTATGCCGGCCAGCGCATCAATCTTGCCCTTGCCAAAGTGCGAGGCATTCGCGCCTGTGGTCGTGTAGCTGTCGTTGATGGCTGTCTGCTGCATGATGTCCTTCACGTCGTTCACGGTCAGGTCTTTGCCCACCGACTGTGCCGCTTGCAGCCACAGGGCGACGATGCCTGCGGCCACAGGCGTTGACATCGACGTGCCTTCCATCATGGCGTATGGATAGGTGTTGCTGTTCACGACAAGGTCTGTCTTGTAGCTGGAACCATAGTAGCTGTAGTCATCCACCGAAGCCGTGTGGTAGTGGTTCACTGCTGCCGCAAGGCGGGCGCCCGGTGCAGAAATCCAGGGATAGGCCTCTCCCGTCGGGCTTAGTTCTGCGGTGGCATAGCTTGAGAAGTAGGCAATGTCTCCCACTGTGTACTCGTTGGCTGTATAGTTTTTGCCGTCAGATGCCTTCCACTGCTTCTTCGAGACATAAGCTCCCACTGATATGGCATCGGGGATTGTCGCTTCGTCGCTAACGCTCATGTCGTCCGTGCCTGCCGTCCAAGTGTGGCCGGAAGTGGTAAGCTGGTTGGTGAAGTATGTCCAGTCGCCTGCCCACATGTTTATGTTGGCACTGCCGCTGGAGGGATAGACCTCTACGGCCAACGTATAGTCATCTGTTGCTTCAAGAGGGTCATTGTAATCGGAATAGAGGTAAAGGTTGTATTTCCCGTTTTCCTGACTGATGTAAATACTCAGCGAGCCACTGTAGTATGTGCTTAGTCCGCTGAATGACGACTTGGAACTTGTGACCGTCCAGGTCCTCTTTATTGTGCCGGAATCATCCAGGACGTGCAGTTTGCAACAGAGATTCCTGGGAGCCCATGCACAAGCTATCAAGCCTTCATAGTATTCGCCATGGTATCCGCTTGTGCGGAGAATAGTGCCGAGGGGGCTGCTGCTCGTTGCCTGGTTTTTCTTTACGAAGAAGCCGCCTGTTTCGTCACTGCCTATTGTGCGTCCGGCATCGTTGGATGAGGCGAAGAGGATGATGCGGTTCGGATGGTTGTCACCAAAGTACTGGGCAACCAGATCTGCATATTCGCCCGTTCCGTCGCGAGGTCCCCATCCCGAGCCCCAGCTGTTGCTAACCACCAGCGGCTTGCCTTGTCCGTTGGCGTATGTAACCATCTTCTTCAAGGCATTGGTGAGGTATGTGTCCTCCAGGCCGTTGATGCCTGCCAGATAGAGGTCGGCAGCGGGAGCCATACCACCGTAGGAGGCATTGGCATGATTGTCGGTGACGGTGACCGTCGAGCCGCTGACGATGACGCTCGAACCGCCTGCCGTAGAAGCCGTGTGCGTGCCGTGGTCTTCCGCGCTGTTGTCGGTTGTCGGAGAAGTGCTTTTGATGGTGGTGTATTCCTGTGCAGAGTTGCCGTTATAGACGTATGCCCGCTTGATGCGGCTGTTGCCGTCCTTGTCCTTGAAGGAGATGTGCTGGAAGTCGATGCCTGTGTCGATGATGCCGAGCACCACGCCCGTGCCGTCGAACTTGCTGGTGACACCTGCACCTATGGCATCGGCCGACTGCGTGAGAAGGTCATCGACATTGGTCTTCTGCCGTGCCACATTCGTCAGCAGACGCATCTGCCGTGCCACCTTTATATTGGTGACATTGTCGATGCCTGCCAGTGCCTCCAGCTGGTTCACAGGCACAAGAGCGGTCACAAAGCTCTGTCCCTCGAAGGTTTCTTCTATCTTGACACCGAGCGAGCGAACCTGATTCAGTTGTCCGGTGTCCTTCAGATGAATGAAGCACGAGATGTATGCCACACCGGCTATCGTGTCGGGGCTTGCTATCAGGCGGCGAGCCTTATGCTGCCGCATATTGCCGGGCAACTGGCGCTGTGACGGGGCACGGCGAGGACCTGCCTTCGGCTGTTCTGCCTGCGTGTTAAGTTCATTCAGGAACATCTGTGTCGTCATGGAAAACTTCTCGTTCACGTCCTGTGCAAACAGCATCACTGCGGATGTCACAAACATGACGAACATAGCCATACCGCGCTGTCCGAGTCTCATAAGCGATTCATTCAATTTCAGCATTTCAATGATTTGTTAGGTTAATGAGGTAAAAGTTATTAGTCGAAAACGGCTGCAAAGTTATAAAAAAATACTGAAAGAGGAAAACAAAACGCGGAAAATCATGCACACTCCGCATGGAAACCGCAAAATGCTGCTTCCCTTTCGGGAAAACATTAGTTCGATAAGCAGAATTTGCTCGCTCCAGACATGTGAAGCCTGCACTATAAATCGGCAAAAATTCTTTACATAATCTGTTGCCGTAAAATGCTGCCTTCGGCCTCGCATCGCGGGCCGGTTTCCAACGTAACACGATAAGTGAACCAACTCGACGTGCTGCGTTGACTTTCGCAACACGTCAAGTTGACCATCTCGCTACGGCAATTTTATGAAAAAAAACACGCTAATGTTTGCCTTGAAAAATGTTTTGGCAATACTTTCTTAACATTTCGACCTCAAACGAGTCTTTATAACAGCCTGATTATCAATTGTCATTCGATTCGGGCCATTATTTCTCTTTTTAGGCTCCAAAGCACCACCCGACCAAAAATCCGCCGTCAGAGCGAGTCCTCTGAAAAATATCATTACATTCTGCAAGCAAAACATGACGACCGGTTGAACCTACTCACCCCATAGTACCTTGATTATACCGAGTTTCAAGCAGAGCGCGAGTTCGAAATCTACCGCGAGCGCGAAATGCGCCTCCTTGAAAGTGACTTCGACAAAGCCGTCAAAGCACTCCTGGAGAATAACAAAGGCCTCTGAAGAATGAATGTGTTGACGCATTGATAAAAAAGAACTTCGGGAAGACGCGCTGATAATTTACAGCGACGACCTCCCGAAACTGTCATGTATTATGTCCTGTTGTTTTCTATTTTTATATTATAAAGAAATAAATACTATACGTTATAACCATCTATCCACAAAGAAAATCCAAGAAACGATCAACCTTACTTTGATAATGCTTATGCTCTTCAAGAACAACAAAGCCATTGGAATCAATAGCATAGGTATTATAGACGTGGGTATCATGTTTGCCGCCTCCCAAATTACCATCATCTAGATAGAATCTTATAGTTTTAATGCCATTTTCATTATTGGTAATTCTGCATTCATTAATATACAGGTAGCCATCATTCCTTACTTGGAATTTTCTATAACTATCCGAATATTTAAGATTGTACATAAATTCCGCATCATTTACATCAAAGTCAAATGATTGGTTTATATATCCTTTGAAAGTTAAATGGTAATGAGTAATCATAATAGAATTAATTGATATTATTTTGCATTTACTAACTGCCTGTTTAATTCGTCTAATTGGATTTTATAATCACGTAAATTGTCTTTCATTTCTCGAATTTGTCCATTTAAATTAGAGTGATTCGGATTAACATCATTATCAATATACCATTGTATCCTTGGTATTTCTTCTTCTAAAGTATTAACACGAGAATGAAGTTCGTTAATTTCTCTTTGAATCTGCTCCTTTGATTTACCACTTCCACTGCATGAAGTTAGAAGTAGGGAAATAATAATTAACACAATTTATATCATACCATTAATAATAAATGTTTTATAGAATATCCATTAAGAATGCGCAGAACATCTCTACGCATTTACAAGGTTCACCACAAACCAAACTATCCATAGAAACGTCTGAGCAGTTTGGCGCATACGCTCTTGATAGTTTTTATTTGGCTCTTTTTGTTTTCGAGGTGGTGATTCGTAGACGTTAGAGCCTGTTTCTTGCGAAACTTGGTGCAAAGATAGCAAATTTACATGAAACATGTAGCGCGAAGGCACATTTTTGATGAAATAAATAAAAAAAGGGCTTGCGCACATCGCGCAAAGATGTTTTCAAGGCAAAACAGGTTTGCCAAAGGTGGGCAAGGGTGAAATGACTGGCAAAGGCTTTGTGGCTTTGAAAAGATTTCGTAAATTTGACTATCGTCGAAGGTACTCTCGCTCAACAATAAAAACAAGAATTTGTTTTGTATTGTCTTCGCTTATTCGTACCTTTGCAAAGAAATTGATGTTATAACGTCATAACGAGATAACGGTATAACGAAAATGGAAGGACGGAATGACGATATAACGTGATAACGGAATAACGATAAAAGATAAAAACATTAAAATGAAAATCACTAGATTCGGCTACTATTGGCTTGACACATGGGTGATGGCGAATGTGATTCAGCTGGCGACGCAGGACTTCTGCACGCGCTTCCTCAATCACACTA
>Ga0247610_10008508_pt1 | contig 10429 bp, 7 predicted proteins | sample 174DNAGHGhighgp2_FD_193483 | JGI IMG/M metagenome (GOLD analysis project Ga0247610, IMG submission 193483) | Sheep rumen microbial communities from Palmerston North, Manawatu-Wanganui, New Zealand - 1742 DNA GHGhigh gp2 | ecosystem: Host-associated > Mammals > Digestive system > Stomach > Rumen ... | reverse complement strand
ACCGCCGATGGAGCACGCATAGCCAAAACTCCCTCCCTCTTTTCCCCTCCCCCTGAGGGGAGGGTTAGGGTGGGGTTTTTCAACTGTCCGGATTTATATCCGGCAGTGGCACTAACGTGCGAAAAACTATCGATTGATTTAATGGCCACCGGTACTGATCGTCTCCGTTTCAAAGAGTCCGACCGTCTCGAGGCCGTCCGTCTCCACGAAGTCCGCAACGACCACCGTATGGCGATGGCGCTTTTGGCGGCAGATTTTCCGGTCGCTGAATCCGAACAAACCTGCATCGCCAAAAGCTATCCCCAATTCCCCGAGATTTACAGTCGAATTACGACGGTCGAACGACGGTCGAACGACGGTCAAACGACAGTCAAGGCTTGCGTCAGTGCTCTGTCGGTTACCCATATTACCCCAAAAAGGGGCATAAACGATGACCATTTAGGCAAAAAACATGCCCTCTCCAAACTCATCCATGCCGCCCAAACGGAATACGTCTGGCTCCACGATGACGATGTCATTTTGCCGGAAGCGGCAGTTAAAGGACAAAGTGACAAAGTACTAAGTACAAAGGACTTGTTCGGCGAAGCCGATCTGATCATCCTTCCTCTCCGCATGGCCGCCCACCTCCGCATGGCTTCTTCCCCCCTTCATGGGGGGACCGAGGGGGGCGTTAGTTTTTTGGAGGCTCTCCAGATCGCCGAATACGCTGCCATCCAGGAACTGACCATGCGTACCGCCAAACGCGGACATGCCGTCATGTGTTCCGGCGCAAATCTGATTGTCCGCCGCGAAGCGTGGCTCGCTTGTGAAGCCGATCTTCATCCGGAGATTCCTTCCGGCGACGATATGTTCCTCTTGGAAGCTATGAAAAAGCGCGGTTATAAGATTGCCGTCATCGACGAACCCGATTTCACCGCCGTTGTTCGCCCTGCTCCCACTTGGCGGGCGTTCTTCCGTCAGCGAATGCGTTGGGCAGGCAAAGCGCCCAAATACACCGACCCGGACATCCTCCGTTGCGGCGCACTCGTCGTAACCGCTAACCTCCTTCAACTCCTCTGTCCGCTCATCCTCCTGATCAAGTTCCCGATAGAGTACAGTTTGATAAAAAAAAGAATCACCCCTCCTTTTAGGGAGGGGCAGGGGGGAGGCCTGTTCTTCATAGCTCTTCTGCTCGAGCTCCTCTATCCCTTCTACATCCTCTTCTCTCTCGTCGGCGGCCTCTTCCGCCAAAAGAAGTGGTAAGACCATGAAGCAGGTATAAAAATTATTCAAATATGAGTAGTTATTGATATTTTGCAAAAATCTAAAGTATATTTAATATTTTTTTACTTATGTCCCATTAAAAAGTTTTAAAATATTTGCATATATCAAAAAAAAGTACTACCTTTGCACCGGAAAACAAAATAACTCATTCCATTGAGTAAAAATACTAAGTGTATTGAGTAAAATTTTGAAGTATGATGCAACGTCCTTATTTTGAAACGATTACGAAGCGATTAAATGAGCCAAGAAAGTTCATTCATTAAAAGAATTATTTACGTAATTCAATGATTTGTAGTGCTTTTGTTGTGAAATAAGGCTTACAATCATAAAACAAACGGGCGACTCAATCATTGAGCCGCCCGATTTGTCCCTTTGTACATTGTACATCGTCCCTTTGTACTTTATTTGACTTCTTGTCCCGTGAGGGTATATTCCTTCTCCCCGCGGAGGATGAAGATCTGACCGTCACGAAGAATGAGCCTACCTCTCTCTCCTCCCTGAAGGGAAGAGGATATTTCCTCAACCCCTGTAACTACACCTTCGCTTGTCGTGGTGAACTCTCCGGAATAAGTGGCAACGGTTTGATCATTCGCATCTTTTGCCGTCAAGTTATAGCCGTATTGGGTACCACTATCCAGACCTGTGACTGTGAACTGCAAGCCATTAGCGGTCATGATGGCTGCCGGAGCATGAGCTTGTCCGTCGCGAGAAGGCGCAAAAGCAATACCTGTTAACTGACCGTTACTATTAAAGGTCAACGTGCAGAACAATACACCATCTTTGGTGATCTCAATTGTATAAGAAGCCGCATTGTCATTCGTCGGCCATGTGAGCGTTGCGGCATTGTCTTGCGGCTCTACTTGTACATCGTTGGTGGTCACAGTTGCTTCTTCGGCTCCGATAGCGTAGGTATAGTAGAAATCACGCCAAACGGCAGCATTCTTATACATATCAATTGAGTTCGGCAGCACATAGAGCACGCATTCAAACTTATCCACTCCGTCAAAAGCCGTGCTGTAGGCATTCGTTGGTGTCGGGCGGTAGTTGAAAATCGTTTCGATGTTCACGCAGTTATAGAACGCTTGCTCACCGATGGTCTTAACGGACTCGCCGATAGACACTTTCTTCAATGTCTCAATGCCCGCAAAAGCGTTTGCACCGATAGCCGTGACGGAGTTACCAATAACCAGCTCCTCCATTTCGTTCGGTGCTTCCGCGCCATACTGCATGTTCTCTGTAAACGAACCGGCATTGCCGATAGTTAGCACTTTTGCGTTCGGGTCATACGACCAAACCAACGCTAAGTCTTTTCCGCACGTTCCTACGCGGTCATACGCAAACTCTGCAGTGAAGGTTGTATCTTGGGTTATACGGAAGATTCGCGGGTTATCTTTCAAGCCGTCACTCCATTGTACAAAATGGTAACCGTAATCAGGAGTGACGGTCAGTGTGACGAAATCTAAATACTCTGCTGAATTATTTCCTGAAATAGAACCATGCTCGGCGTTCTTGGTAATAGAATATACATTCTTTGCAAAAGTAGCGGTATAGGTCTTGTCTCCTGTCACAGGAACTGTACGAGGGTTAGAAGTGTTGTAATCATTCCAACGCACAAAGTGATAACCATAATTAGCGCTAGCAGAAATCTCCACTTCATCTAAATATTGAGCCGTTGTATCACCAGCTGTTGTGCCCCATTCTGGGTTTGCGGATTGTGTGGAAATGGTGTATTTATTCTTAGCAAACTCAGCAATAAAAGTAGTATCTTGAGAAAGCCAAATTGTGCGAGGGTTATCCGTCACACTGTCGTTCCATTTCACAAAATGGTAACCATATTTTGATATTGCTTCAAAGGTAATATTCTCTGCTGCGACACCAGTGGCTGTCGTTTTTGGACCTTGTATTGTGCCCATTTCTGAATCAAATATGTATGTAATAATAGGATTTGGGGCAAATTCCGCAATAAAAGTAGTATCCTGCAAAAGCAAGATTGTGCGAGGATTGTCCGTTACACTATCAGACCATTGGGTAAAATGGTAGCCATTATTAGAAATAGCAGAAATAGTAACATAACTATTCCGCGGATGCGTTCCAGATCCTTCTACTTTGCCCTTCGTATTATCGCAAATTAAAGAAATGTAGTAACCACACAAGGGGTTGTGTTTCCAAGCGTCCACAGTGAATACGTTCGGAGCGTCAGCACCGTAGTTGATGAGGTCGATCTCACCAGCAAAACCATCAACTACTTGTACACCACCGCGGATAACCGTAGCAGCACCGATCTGGTACTCCCAGTTGAAGTTACCATCTACGTCCAGCATAATCGGCTTAGCCTGTATACCCCTCTCTGGATCCGGCTCTGCCTCTGCGGCGAAAGAACCTACGTACCAACCGTCGTAACCCTCAACAGCCTCAACAGCTACACACTGAGAAGCAACGCTCTTCCAACCGTTGAACGAACCGGTCAACACGATGTTGTTACAGTTAATTTCTTCCGGAACGAAGAAACATACGCAAACGTCACCCTGATTGTAATAATCAGCGAGGACAGCGTCCGAAGGAACTACGTTCTTAGATGCATACAAATTTCCTAAGCCTGCTGCTACAGCGAGCAATAGGGTAAAAAGTTTAGTTTTCATAATGATGTTATGTTAATTGTTTTTTGTGACTCGGCGGGAAGCCAATCCCGCCAAGCCTGTTATTGAATCTCTTAGCCTTACGGCACGATTGTTACTTGTCCCGTGAGGGTATAGGTTTTCTCCCCGCGGAGGATAAAGATCTGACCGTCACGGAGGATAAGCCTACCCCTGTCTCCTCCCTGAAGGGACGAGGATATTTCTTCGATGCCTTGCGCATCGCCGGTGGTGGTGAAATTGCTGCTATACGAAGCCAAGACGGCGTTTTGACTGTCCTTGGCTTGCAACGTAAGGTCATAATGCGTACCACTATCCAGACCTGTGACTGTGAACTGTAAGCCATTTGCGGTCATAATGGCTGCCGGAGCATGGTGAGAACCTTCGCGAGAAGGCGCAAAAGCAATACCTGTCAACTGACCATTAGCATTGAAGATCAACGTACAGAAGACTACACTATCTTTGGTAATCTGGATGGTATAAGTAGCGGCATTGTTGCTTGTCGGCCATGTAACGGTAGCAGCATTGTTCTGCGGCTCAACCTTTACATCATTCGTGGTAACAGTAGCTTCTTTGGCTCCGATGGCGTACGTGTAGTAGAAATCCCTCCAAACAGCAGCAGCTTTGTACATATCAATCGAACTCGGCAGTACATAGAGCACGCACTCAAACTTATCCACTCCGTCAAAAGCCGTGCTGTAGGCATTCGTCGGTGTCGGACGGTAGTTGAAGATGGTTTCGAGGTTCACGCAATTATAAAACGCTTGCTCTCCGATGGTCTTGACAGACTCGCCGATAGACACTTTCTTCAGCGTCTCAATGCCTGCAAAAGCGTTTGCGCCGATGGCAGTGACGGAGTTACCAATAACCAGTTCTTCCATCTCGTTCGGTGCTTCTACACCAAACTGCATATTCTCTGTAAACTCACCGGCATTGCCGATAGTCAGTACTTTGTTCGTCGGATCGTACGACCAAACGAGTGCCAAGTCTTTTCCACACGTCCCTACGCGGTCATACGCGAATTCGGCTGTGAAGGTTGTGTCTTTGGTTATTTGGAAAATACGCGGATTGTCTTTTAGGCCGTCAGACCATTGTGTGAAATGATAGCCATAATCCGGAGTAACGGTCAGCGTGACGAAATCTAAATATTCCGCAGAACTATTGCCGGAGATTGTACCATGCTCGGCATTCGTGGTAATGGAATATACATTCTTAGCAAAAGTAGCAGTAAAGGTTGTATCTTGGGCTAAGATAAAAGAACGCTGTTGAGATGTATTGCCGTCACTCCATTTGTCGAAATGATAACCATAATTGGCTTGGTAGGCAAGAAACACTTCACTCCCAGCCTCAAAAGAGCCGACAGATTCACTATATTCAAGAGTGTCCCCTTTGACTACTTTGGAGATATAGCCACTACCTCTCGCAGCATCATCACTCTGTACCTGCACGGAGAAATTATATAATGTTTCAAAATAAGCCGTATAATCAGCATTGCCGTTGGTGGTAATGGTTCGTGGATTGTCGGTATTGCCATCGTTCCACCGAACAAAATGCGACCATTTGTCACTATTGGCACTCATCGTGAGTTGCCCACCGTGCCAACCGATAAAAGTCTGGTAGCCGCTACATCCATTGGAATAAATGCGGATAGTGTCCTTCGCAAATGAACTATCTGAGATTGAGTTTTGTGGTAGTACAGGCCGCACGGATTGCCCGTTTGCGCGGCTGCTGGAAATGAAATCGTAGTTGTACCAATTGAAGCCCAAGCCCCACGCGTAGTCCGAGCGGTCCTCGTAGAGCGACGACGACCAGTACTCGCCTAGGGGAAGAAAAATAAACTTGTCCGTGTAGCCCTCTTTATTACTCGTGACCTTGTAGCCGTTTACCCAACCGTTTATTGTTTTTCCACCGTCAGTAGTGATGACCGTCCAGGTGCAGTTGTCTATGAGTTCTTGCCATTCTGCTTTGGTCGGCATACGCCAACTACCGCCCCAATTCACATGAGCGGCATCGTCCTCCGGATCGAGAACGGTTTTCCCACCATTATTATTGTACTTCGTAAAAGTACTACCACCATCGTTGGTGTCAAAATAAAGCCACCAATAGTAATTATCTTTGGTAACTGTTTCGCCCCAAGCAAAGTAATCGCCGTAGCCATTTTGGAAGGTAGCACCTACATCCATATTTGCCCATTTGACAGAAAGGCCAAGATCCACTGCTTGGGCTGCTTCGGGGGGAATTGCTTTTACCACTTGTCCGTTTTGTCCACATGTTTGATGGACTGTAATACTTTGTGCCTGAAGGAGCGTTGCCCCAATTACAAGCACAGAAAAAAGAATTGATTTTTTCATAATAATTGTTAATTTTGAGTTGTTATTTGCATTCCTAATTCTTTAGCTTTATTTATCATTCCATCGATATTACCAATTCCCCATTGATTACATACAATGATCTCTTTGTCAGAACAACGTAAGGGTTCTTTAAAATATCTAACAAACAATCTATCTCCCGGTTTAAGTTTGTTCTCTCTAATAATTGGCATGTTGGATTTCTCTCCTCTGTTAGCTAATGTTTTTGGAAAAGTTTTTTGTAATTCTCGTAGGGTACATTTATTGTCTTTTAAATAGGTATGAATAATCTCATATGCAAGACGAGATTTTCCAAGATTAGGATATTTATCACCTGTTTTGCTAGTGAGAGTGTATTTTGTATAATCTCTGCGAGGAGCATTATTTGGTGAATATATCATGGTATGAATCGTTTCATTTATATCCGAATTATAGCGGTTGATAACAATTGCGAATAAATTAGAAGAATTTTCAATACTCGAAATGATAGAATTGTCAATATTAGTTCCTATAAGAATGCCAATTTTGTTATCCGCAATGAGAGGATTGAGTGAGTTAGCATCCCTTGTTAAATATTCGATGAGTTGAGTTAATGCCTGCTGATCAAGAATTCCTTTTTTTGTTTCTATTATTGCTATTGTGTCAGCATTATCATATCTGGCAACAATATCATATCGTCTATTTCTTTTTGCAATTTCGTACCCTTCAATTTTTGGGGACACGTAATCTTTGGATAATGTTAAAACCTCCGGGTGCTCAATAATGTACTCCTCCATAGCCAATTCAAATAAGAAGGGTTTGGGAAGTAACATATTACTATTATTGTTTGTAATCACAAATGATCGACTATTCATGTGATGTATATTTAAACTGTTTCTATATCTATCTTATCCAAATCAGACTAACGAGACACTAACGAGAGAGAATCGGGTCGGTACTATCTCGAGATAATCTCGGAGGCATATGCATACAAAAAGCGGGACTGCACTATTGCTGTTCCGCTCTTCAAGGCTCTGGTATTGCCCTCAATTCCAAACAACAACACTGAAGCCCACGCCGTATGCACCAATGCGCGCAGTTAGCGCGTACATTATTACATACCAATGGGCATCTTGTGTCGCAATGTTTTGGAATTTGTGAATTTACCAGATTCTGAAGAGCCAAAACAAAGCGCGTAAGACGCCTTTTTCAATATGTCCTCCTGTTTAACGTCAGTGAGTGACGATGGTTATTCCGCTTCTATCTCACGCATTTTTGCTTGCAAAAGTTTCTTGTCCGGCAGGCAAAGCTTATATTCTGCTACCATAGTTGGTGATAACGAGCGACTAAGCGCATACTCAACCACTTCGTTATCTTTATCCTTACAAAGAAGAATACCTATACTTGGGTTTTCGTGAGGTTTCTTTACGTCTCGGTCCAATGCCTCCAAATAGAAATTCAATTGTCCCAAATGTTCCGGTTTGAACGAACCCATCTTCAGTTCAAAAGCCACAAGACATTGCAACTCGCGGTGGAAGAAGAGTAAATCAATACGAAAATCACTATTACCCACCTGCAAACGATATTCTTCGTCAATAAAGATAAAATCTTTGCCGAGTTCAAGAATAAACTCCTTCATCTGCTGCACAAGAGCTGATTTCATCGAGTTCTCCGTCTTGTATTCCTTGCCCCCTATAAACTCCATCACGTACTGGTCACGGAACACTTGTTCTGCCGAAGGAGCAATTTCTCTCAATAGTGGTGAGAGTTTTGGTTTCTCCAACATCGCACGCTCAAACAGAGCGCTATCGATTTGACGATTAAGGTCCCGTTTGGAGAGACGTTCTTTTACGCAAAGTTGCAAATAGAAAGACCTTTCTTCCTCCGATTTTGTACGGCTGAGTATGATAAGATTATTCGTCCAACTAATTTCTCTCACCAGTGGCGAGAGTTTTTCATCGGCATTGTGGTAGGTCTCATAAAACTGCTTCATGCGCCAGAGGTTCTGAGCAGAGAATCCCTTCAGTTCAGGCGCTGTGTGGGCGATATATTCAGACAACTGCTGTACGACGCTATCTCCCCATTGAGCTGATTCAATCTTGTTAGACATGTATGCGCCCAACTGCCAATACAACTCGATTAGTTGAGAGTTGGCTGTACGGAAAATCTCCGATCGAGTATGCTGAATCAGACGAATCACTTCATCGAATTGCTGTGTCGAAACTATGTCTGTTTTTTCTTTCATTAGGCTTTAATAAACGCCATTTTTAATGTGTCCTCCTGTTTAACGTCAGTGAGTGACGATTCATTCTTGATTATCTTCTTTATACTGAGGTGCATTAAAACCAATTGGTCTTATTGGCTTCTCTTTTCGTTTTTGCATTTGCAGTTCAGTTAAAGCCATTCCGATTGCCTCTAGTTGGGCACTATGCTCCTCATTTATGTCATTTTGATCTCTCAAAATATCTTCTATGTAATCTTTTACCTCATCAATCTCGCGCTGCAAAGTCTGGTAGCTGGTAGCCGCAAGTTGTGTAAGACGCCGCAGTTCTACAAAAGCACGCATGATATTAATATTGATATCTATTGCCGCTTGTGAATTCAGTACAGAACTTAGCATGGCTACACCTAATTCTGTAAAAGCAAATGCGTCATAACGACTACCTCCACGTTTTGTTGTTCCCAACTGAGATTTTAAGTGTTGTATGTCTGCATTTTTAACAACAAACATAAAATCCGATGGAAAACGTTCTATATTGCGCTTAACGGCACGTTTTAGTTGCGCTGTCTCTACACCATACAATTTGGCGAGATCGTCGTCAAACATCACACGTTCTCCATTAACCAAATAGATTTGTTGTTGTATTTGTACTAATTCGTTCATGCGATTTATGTTTGTGATGCCAATTTGGCATATCAAAGTGTATAATCAGTTAACTATCAGTAATTTAACTCTATTTTTGTAATACCAATAGGGCACCTCAAAACATCTAACGTGTAATTATATACTTGGTCTGCATCCATACCCATGTGTGCAAATTTTGCACATGTGATATTTTCATCCAATTCGCCCTCCTTATATATGTTGCGTATATGCCTCGAAATAACCGATCTATCACGGTCAAACAGCAATGCTATCTGGTTTACATTGAGCCAAACAGTCTCGTCTTTCAGTTGCACCTCCAATTGAAACTGCTCATTAGGTTTGTATAATACTATTTCGTCTTTCATCGTCAATGAATGCCTTTTTCAATATGTCTTTATTCTCACCGCTTTTTAGCTGTCGGTGAGGTCAGACCTGGATTCCTGTTTAACGTCAGTGAGTGACGATGCTTATAAATCTCCGGACCAGCCGTGACCTAAGTCCCAGTGTTCATCATACCGGAATTCAAAATACGGCAGAGCAAAATATTTCTCTATCAATTCGGTCAATTCTTCCTCCTTGTCCTTTGCCCATTGACCGACAAAAACAATAAACTTATCGATATTCCAAGCCACTCGACCACGAGGCACTTGTGTATAATCACCGCTGAATTTAGTCGGTTCATGCTTTGCCAACGCACGGAAATATTGTTTCTGCCATACCTGTCGATGTAAGGTTTGGTAGTTAATAAATGGCAAGCCTTTTTCTGCTGCCTCTTCTACCTTTTTTGGCGTTAGTTCCTTCTTGTATACACCGAAAAAATCGTGCTCTTCCGGATCATACCAAAATATCCCTACAGCAGGCATGGACTCGTCGAAGGATTTCATATCCTTCATAATACTTTCCTTTTCGCTATGTGATAAAGTCGTCATATTTTTCATTTTGCGCTGCAAAGATACTACAAATTTTGCACATACGCAAACGTTCGGACATTTTTTTGAAAAATAAAATGAAATTTTATCTGTTTAGCACAGACAAATAATAGCTATGCTTGCATACGATGGTATTTGTATGGGCAAAACAGGAAACCCGTATTTTCGGTGGGACCCTGTTTATATTTTATAAATAGGGAGGACCGACGTTACACAAAAAAAATGACACTTGCAAATAAAAGTGCCATTTTTATGAATTTTATTGCTTTTAAAACAGATTATTACCCATTATCTTGTCCCTTTGTACATTGTTTGTCCCTTGTACATTGTCCCTTTGTACATTGTTTGTCCCTTATTGGAGTCCTTCAATCAGTTTGTCCAAGGAAGGAATGATGCTTTTCAATTCGTCCA
>Ga0247610_10008506_pt1 | contig 10430 bp, 15 predicted proteins | sample 174DNAGHGhighgp2_FD_193483 | JGI IMG/M metagenome (GOLD analysis project Ga0247610, IMG submission 193483) | Sheep rumen microbial communities from Palmerston North, Manawatu-Wanganui, New Zealand - 1742 DNA GHGhigh gp2 | ecosystem: Host-associated > Mammals > Digestive system > Stomach > Rumen... | reverse complement strand
CTTTGTCTAATACCTCCATTGCGAAGGCCGAATCCATTTCTCTGCTTGCTTTCCTCATATTAGTTTATTTTATCGGGTCTGAACAATACTCTCTACGGCCACATTCCTTGCAGAACTTGCCTATCCACACATTATCGAACTGCTCAATGGCTGCATCAACCATTTCTGGGTCATCGGTCAGGATGCCAGCCTCGAAGTTTCTTTTCCGTGGTGACTTCATTCCCATCCCTGCGCCTGTCAAGTTTGCAGAACCGACGTAGGTAATGGTAGAGTCAATGATAATGAGTTTGAAATGGACTCTCGGACATAGCACACGCTCCATGCCATCATAGAGGATTGGATGCTTCTCGTGATCCTCTCTCCATGCCGTTCCTGGTTCTTTGGCATGAATCAGCCTGACCTCCACGCCCTTTTTGAGCAAAGAGGCAATCAGGGCAAGGAATGGCTTATCATCGATATAAAGATCTTTGATGTCTGCCGTTTCAATCCACACAGTCTGTTTGGCTTTCCCCACCAAAGACAGGACTTCCTTGTAATGGTTCTCGTCTGCTATGTATTTGATGAAACTCATATCGCTGTTAATGCTTTTCTCCCAGAATTAGTCATTAGCCCTTTTGCTTCAAGTTGCCTGCACCGTTCTTTGTTAAGTTCCGTCCAATGGCTACCTTTCCTTCTTGGTGAAAGTCTTTGTGCCAATCGACCATCAGGCAGTTTCTTCAACGAAGAATCAATCCATCCGAAACATAAGGCCTCTTCTACTATTTCAATGTATGGAAGAGTATCAGCCTTGGGAGTCTTTGACCTGTTGCAAGCCACCCAACAGAATTTCTCTGAAAGATGGTTTCGCTCAAACCATTCCCTCAGCTGCTTTCTTTCTGTGAATGTCAACAGGTTTGTTACTTCCATTGGTCGCTTACTTTAGCTGCTTACCATCAGAGAAAGCATGACCAACAGTCTTTCCCAACTGAATGTAGGTGTGGTGTACCGGGTCGAAAGTAATCAGTTCCATCTTCTCTACATCGGGCTTTCCATCTTCTGCCAGGTACTTTTCATCACAGAGGATATTGACGATTTCTGCAACGAGATAATAGCCAGTCTCGCTTTCGTCTATCTTCTGCTTCATCCGACATTCAAGCGTCATTGGGAACTCCTTGAACACAGGAGCATTGACATTGGGAGCTTTCTCCACAGTCCAACCTGTCTTATCCATCTTGTCTGGTGTGTTCCTACCACTAACGATGCCTACATAGTCAGAGGCTATCATGGTATCAGCAGTAGCGAAAGTAACCGTAAATTCAAGGTTTTCAGCAAGGTTGTCTGTTGTAGCATGAGAACCAAGAGAGATAATGATTTCGTGCATATCCCACTGGCCACCCCAAGCAGCGTTCATGGCATTGGGCTTACCGTTCTCGTTGTAAGTGCCGATAATCAGCACGGGTTGTGGCAGCAGCCACGCTGTTGACTTAAAACACTTCATATAAACTCAATCTTATGATAATGTTATTAATTTCCACTTAGAATAGAATACAATAGTTCCGCCGTCGGCCTTTGTTTCCTCTTTGTAAATTGGTTGATGTGATTTGAGAACAACACATGAGTACCGATAAGTTTTGTTTGGGTAATCTCTGGGGCAATTCTCTCATTGGAATCTTGTAGTCCAACAATCTGACAAAGTTCACCACATGGGAATTTCTTTAATTGTTCAAATTGATAGCCCATCCACACAAATCCGGGTCGTTTCCCCCAGTAAGCCCAAGATTCCTCGTTCTTGACAAGAATTAATTTAGGCTGAATATTCTCCTCTATTATGTGTTGGGTGAGATTGAGTTCCCTTCGAATGAAGTCGATACCATCACTTTGTATTTTGATAATGTCTTTTGTTAGAAATTTCTGATTTTGTTCCTTGAAATGGAAAATGTCGAGATAGTCAACTCTACCAATCAAATTGATACCCTTCTCTTCATCAACGAGCATCTTTCGAATGGGGCCCCAGTATGTGTCCCATCTCTTGCCGTTTCTTTGTTTCCAGATTTCCGGCTTTAGGTTTTCTGTAGCAATACCATGACAGTTCACTTTTTGTTCGCATGGGCCATTACGCCATGAAGGATTGATTCCTGTGATTAACAAATCGGTTTTTTGCGGGTCTGCGAACACGAATCCTCTTTCCTTGACTTCGGGATTCAGATTGCATTCGTTCCAGATTTCCATTAATTTCTCTTCAATAAACTCTATAGTCATACGATAGTACTTTAATTATTGTTATCTTCCAATGTTTTTTCCCTCGCTTCCAATACATCCCGTTCCAGATGCTTCAGCTCATATCCGTAGAGAATGGCCAGCCTCTTCTGACCAAGTTCCCGCAGGCATTCTATCATCGCCTTCAAAGCATAGCAGCGCTGATAGGTGTAGTCGGGGTCGTATATTTCCAAAGTCCGATATATCGGCAACGCCATCTCCAATAGCGCCAACGCCTTGGCATAGTCCTTCCACTCCATGTATATCCGCGAAAGATTATCCATCGGGGCGGCAAAGTCGTCAAGGAACGAGGGAATCACCCCAAGCAATTCACCTGTGTTCGGGTTTATGACGTCTGTTTCGAGGTCATCTTCAAATGCCTCAATTTCTTTCTCGCCAAGTTCCACCAGCCTTTGATATAATTCGAACTCTGCCTCCGACCCGTTTTCGCAATGGTCAAGTGCATCCATGAGTTCACCGTAACTTTTTCCATTATATTCTTTTCCCATTATAACACTACTTTTGATGATTTGATAGTTCTGTGCATCTTGCAGACATGCGGCCATCACGGGTGACTAACCGTATCTCTGATTCCACAATTATTTCCATCTTATGCTTTCTTAGACTTTGTTAGGCACTGCCACCAAGATTTCAACTGTTGCCAGCCTCCAGTACTCCAAAGAGCGAGGAAGATAAGAGCGGGCTGAATGAACAGACGGATGAGACGCAGATTGTCGGTATTGAGACCAAAGGCATCGATGTGGTTCACATACTGGTTGATGTTACCAGGGAAGATGGCGACATAGAAAAGAGCCAGCAGCGCACCGACCACAGCCTTTTTCTTCCATAACAATAGCATACCAAGACCAAGCGCAATCTCGACCACGCCCGATGCCAGTACCACGAAATCGGTGAAGCCTTCACTGAATTGTAGCCATGTGGGCACCTGTGCCACAAATTCCTGACGATTGAAGGTCAGATGACTGAAACCTGCATAGGTCATAAACAAACCCAACAGCAAACGGAAAAATGACTTTACGTACTTCATTATTCAATAGTTTTATTGTTGTTATTCTTCTACTTTAAATGCAGGGATCCCATTTCCTTGGCTAAATGAGATTGACAGGCCTGCAACCGAAATAGTTATGTCCCTCATGGTTCTTGCTTTGCAAGCGTCCTTCGGCCGAGCGGCGCCAAGGGTTTATTATCTTCTTCATTGTCTTCTCTATTTGCTGTATAACCAAACCACTAATGCCACTTGTACTATCAGAATAGCAGGGACTCCAAATCTGAACTTCTTATGGAGGGTCTTGTGATGCCACACTTTCATTCCTGACCAAGCTCCGATGCTTCCACCAAGTACAGCCAAGCCCAATAATGCAGCCTCTCTTATACGCCATTTTGATTTCTTCGCTTTGACCTTGTTGATACCAAACATGAAGAAAGTGACCACGTTAGTGATGACGAGGTAAATTATGACCATTTTCTGTATCTCCATCGTATTCATTCGGATTAAGAATAAACCATCAGCAGTTTTTCAGCCAAAGGCACATACCAGGTACGGACTTCTTCTGCTGTAGGAGTGTGACCACCGGGGAAATGGAACGAGCGGTTGTAGTGCTGCAAGAAGAGCGGTTCAAAGTGAGCCAATGTGTCCTGTTCGCCAAACAATCCACAGATGCGGTCTTTGAAGTCGGGAATGCAGTTGTTGAATTGAGTGGCCTCCATTTCGACAAACTCTTCAATCAAGGCTTCATCAATGACAAAGTTTTGTTTACCGTCCTTTCGTGGTGATTTATACTGATGTTCACCGATACGCTGTTTCAGAAACTCCGTCATCTTGAAATGAGGATTGCCAAGTAAGGCAGGGATGCCCACGATGGGAGCCACCATCTGAGCATAGAAAGAACCGCAACTATTGCCAATTAGAAGGTCAGGCTTCTCATGGTCAATCAGTTCACGAATAAAGCTGACTGCCTTTTTCGGGTGAATTGGCAAGTCGGGCGTTATCACTTCTGCATGACCCGCAAAAGCCTCTTTCAAAGCAATAGCTGGCACGCACTGGCCACTGGCAAAGAAGCCATGTAGGAACAGAATCTTTTTCATATCCAATATTGCCGGGTCTTTCGGTAGGTAGTCCATATAATCTTTACTCGCTATAATTATGGTCTACAACGATGACGACATTCATGCCTGGCACTAACGGCTGTATCTCGTTGGTGAGTTGACTTATAAAAGTTGCATCATCATGGACTGATATATCAGGAACCACATCAACAGAGAGCATGTTGTCTTTTTCAGAAAAGTAGAAACCATGCACCTGAACTATCTCATTGTGCGCTGCGAGACTCTGCATCACTTTTGACTGCAATTCAGCACGGCGTTTTTCTCCTGTAGCAACAGCATAGACACCAACTGTCATAATGATGCCATGCTTCTCATACAAATAAGTTGAGATTTTGCGAGTGAGGCCGTGAATCTCGTAAGCAGACATTGTATCATATACGTTGATGTGTAGCGAACCAATCTTCAAATCTGGGCCATAGTTATGAAGAATAAGGTCGAATACCCCATGAACGCCCTCAAAGTCGGAAACTTCTTTCTTTATCTGGTTGGTGAGTTCTGCCGAAATGCTCGTACCTAAAAGCTCATTGACAGGCGACGCCAGCATTTCAAAACCAGCCTTGATGATGACAATGGAAATCAATGCTCCAAGAATACCATCAAGCGAAACTCCCCACAATAGCATAACGCCAGCCGAGACAAGCGTAGCCAAAGTAATAATGGCATCAAATAGAGCATCTGAACCAGAGGCTATTAGGGCATCGCTCTTCAACTGTTCACCCTTCTTCTTGACGTACTGCCCTAACACTAATTTTACTACTATTGCCACTACAATGACAATAAGGGTCGTTGTAGTGTAGGATGGTTCCGTCGGATCAAAAATCTTCTTGACTGATTCGATAAGTGAGGTGATACCTGCTGATAGAACAATGACAGCAATGATAATGGCACTGAAATACTCAATACGCCCGAAACCGAAAGGATGCTTGCGGTCAGCAGGGCGTTGTGAGAGCTTCGTGCCGACGATGGTTATTACGCTTGAAAGTGCATCACTGAGATTGTTGACGGCATCCATCACAATAGCCACAGAGCTTGCCAGAATACCAACTACAGCCTTAAAAGATGCAAGCAATACATTGGTAATAATGCCAATCCAACTTGTGCGAATGATTTGGGAACTACGATCCATATTGTTATAGTATTTCTTCCAACTCACCTGTTTCTGAATCAATGATGAAGCCCCTGACCACAATGTCCTTTGGAACGAGCGGATGGGTCTTGATGGTCTCAACGGTCTTTCTTACAGAGGTCGGAGTGTCCTTGAATCCCTCTAACCACTGATCTAAGTCTATTCCACACTTGCGGATGGTGTCAAGCGTCTCATCACTCACGCCCCTTGCTATCATTTCGTGGTGGAAATGGTCATAGCTCATGTGACAGGCTCCACAATGAGAGTGAGCGACAACCATAATCTCCTTTACACCCAACTCATAGATGGCTACTATAAGGCTACGCATAGCCGAGTCGAAAGCTGAGATAACAAGTCCTCCTGCGTTCTTGATAATCTTAGCATCACCGTTCTTTAACCCCAAGGCAGCAGGGAGCAGTTCGGTTAGCCTGGTGTCCATACATGAAAGTACGGCCAGTTTCTTGTCTGGGTACTTGTCCGTGATATACTTCTCGTAGCCTTTTTGCTTTACGAAAGTCTTGTTGTAGTCGATAATCTTGTCTATCATATTGGTCTCATTTGTTTCTAAGCGGCTACAAAATTACTCATTTTTCATTAGGAAATTGCCAAAAATACACATCTTCACTCCAAAATTGATTGTTTTTCCCTATTTTTGTGTAATTTTGTCGGCAAAATCGTGAATAGAAAGATGAAAGTAAAGATTCAAACAACACTTGGCGACATTATTGTTCGCCTATATGACGAGACTCCCATACACCGTGACAACTTCTTGAAGCTTGCGAAGGAAGGGTTCTACGATGGTACTCTCTTCCATCGTGTCATTAAGGACTTTATGATTCAGGGTGGCGATCCAGATTCCAAGGGCGCACCTGTTGGAAAGGTGCTTGGTGTGGGAGATCCTGGCTATACACTTGAAGCCGAGATAAAGGACGATCTTTTCCATAAGCGTGGAGCTTTGGCCGCAGCACGACAAGGTGATGAAGTGAACCCTGAACGTCGAAGCAGTGGTTCTCAGTTCTATATTGTCTGGGGACAGCTATATAATGAGGGACAGCTCCGCCAGTTCTCAAAACAGCTACGAATGCAGAAGGTACAGGACGCTTTCAATGAACTTGCAGCCAAACATCGTGCCGAGATTATGCAGATGCGCCGTGACAGAAATCGGGCAGGACTCCAAGAACTGCAAGATAAACTGGCGGCTGAAGCTGAGAGTAAGGTTGGAAAATCTGGGTTGACCGATGAGCAGTTGAAGATATATTCTACAGTTGGTGGGACTCCCCATCTTGACGGCCAATATACTGTGTTTGGAGAAGTTGAAGAAGGTCTAGATGTAGTTGAAATGATACAGAGTTCGGCTACAGGACGTGGTTACAGACCAGTAGATGACATTGAAATGAGAATGGTAATCGTTGAGTGAGTTCGTGTCAATAATTGGAGAAGTATGGAAACAGGCACCTTTTTTAATAACAAGCTAGAGAAAGAGTATTTTCTTTCTCTCTTTGAATTCTCCGATATTCCCGATGAAATTAAGGATTTATTTTGGGATATATATTATAGATATGAAGGTACAACCGATCCCGATAAGCGAATAGAGGCAAGGATTCGTCTGATTGGCTTGTCGGCAAGATTAGATAAGGCCCAAAAGAAAAAGGTAGAAAGTATTTGTAGGAGCAGCATAAAAAGGTATGAAAAATTTGAGGTTCAATCTCCTGCTTTAGGCTCTATCGATTTTATGAAACTGTATATACAAGTGTTATCTGATTTGCAGGACAACAAATCACACACTCAAAAGACGTTCGACTATAGAAAAGATGATAATTCTGAACATCTGGAATGGTATGTTTCAGTTTTGAGCAGCAAGTATTCTAAGGACGAGGGAGATATGGGCTTATATAATTGTTTAATTCATTTATATGACTATTGTCTCAATGCAGAGTTGATAGACAATACAACAGATAGGGATTTGTTTGTATATCGTTTTTCTGGTCTATTAAAGCCAAACAAATCGTTTCCTCCAAATGATAAGATTAAATGGAATGGTTCGAACGTATTATTAGGCTATTTTGTACGTTGTCTAATATCTGATAAGAGCAGTCCACCAAATGGGATGAAGTTCTTTGCCGACTTCTTTGAATCATCAACGGGGAAAAGGATGAATTTGGCATCAGCAAGATACGTAGATGGTAAAGCCCTTGGTGATGAGAGAATGATAATACCCAAATCATTTATTGAAGCTGTAGATATACTTAGAGAGTGTGGTTTTGTCAATGTTGAGTTTACGTCAAAGAGGAGTAATTAACTCCACAAAGCTTCAAAAAGTGAACAAAAGCCCGCTTTAAACGTTAAAAAATCATAATAAAAACGGAACCTCAAACGGAACCTCTGCGTGAGAGAAAGAAGAAACCCGCTGATGTTCAGCGGGTTCCTTTGTTGTTTTGTGGAGCATGCGAGACTCGAACTCGCCACCTCTTGACTGCCAGTCAAACGCTCTAGCCAGATGAGCTAATGCCCCGTTTTTTTGCTTTTGCGGTGCAAAGGTAGGCATAATTATTGAACCTGCAAACATTTTCTGCTTTTTTTTCGTCACGACAGCAAAAAAAGTGCTATATTTGCACCGCATTTGAAGCAAACCAATCAAAAAGCATTACGAAATGAGCCTTATCAAGTGTCCAGAATGCGACCACAATGTATCGTCGAAAGCACCCTTCTGTCCTAACTGCGGAGTGCTCATAGAGGGCAACATCAAGCGATGCCCCGTATGCGGAGGATATTCACTCATGGCAGCGACGCAATGTCCGCACTGCCAGACAAAATTCGCAGCCCAGCAGCCAGCACATACCCCCCCGGCAGCGCCCGTCACGCCACGCCGGCAAGCGACGTCTCCGACAGACAGCGACGGGAGCACAAAACAGCCTGCCGCACAGACATCAGCTCATGAGCCCGACGTCACACAGGAATCTCAGCTCCCCGACACGCACATGGTGGATCCACGAGCCCCGCAGCAGAAGAGCGACGGCGCACCATGGTATCTTCTCATCCTCGCCATAATACTCATAGCCATCGGGGGCTTCTTCTACTGGGAGAACGAGAACCAGGAGGCCAGCGAGGAGCGAGCCTACGAGTTGCTTCGCGACTGCAACGACCCTCTCAACTACGAAGACTTCATAGCACGCTACCCTATGTCGCGCCATATCGACGACGTACGTGCGCGCCTCAATGCGCTGCATCGTGAGAATGAGCAGTGGCTTTCCGTGATACAGAAGAACGATGTATCATCTCTTCAGGACTTCATCAGCAGCCATCCCACGTCGCCCTACAAAGCGACGGCCCTACACAAGATAGACTCACTGGAATGGCGTCAAGCAGAGCACGAAGGCACGGCGGCAGCCTACGACCTCTACATCAAGCGTCACGACAACGGGGCGTATATCGACCAGGCATATCAGGCACATGCCGCCGCCCGGCAGCGTGAAGAACAGGCACGTCGTGACTCCATGGCAGCAGCACAGACACGTCAACGCGACTCCATTGCCGCAGCGCAGACCCTGCCCAACGACGTCGTCGCACCGGAATAGAGCCACGTCAGCCAACGCCACGCATCACGCACATAAGAACACGGAACCCCGCAGGGGTGGCATATCATCAAAATGTGATGAGCCATCCCTGCGGGGTTCACGTCATCAGGGGTGAACACCCCCCTACTCGCTCCAGTCGTCCCAATCCACGGAATTGCCCTTCACGCGGGCTGCTTCTGCGCTGCCTTCACCATCATAGTGGATGCCAGCATTGCTATTGACAGTGTAGAATGTGTCGCTACCTGCCAGCAGCTGCCCTTCGAGCTCAACTGTCACGATGTGGAGAGTTGGTGTATGATACTTTTTCATTGTCGTATTAATATAATTAATGCTTTTCTGTGTCGTAATTTAACAGGATGTTGCATACCCATGGCATGCATTCCTCACTGTTGCGGTGCAAATTTAAGCATAATTCCGCAAACAGCCGCACAAAAAAGGCATCTAAAAATGACATGTTGCTTATTTTGCAACGTTTTTTGATTTATCTGAGACTCGGCACAGCCATTTTGTGCATCTGAACATGCCTGAATAGTAACACCTGACGACCCTGCTCCACGCCCATGACCTGCGTATAGTAGCAGCCGCTGAGCGAGATGTTCTTCGTGCTTTCGTCGCCTCCGCGCGAGAAGGTGGCGCCGTCGCTGCCGTTCCATTCTTATCCACAATCGTACCACCAAGACGGTGCGCTCGACCTTCAGTCGCTTCGACACTTCTTTTTTGCAGAGCAAAGCGACCAGAGGTCGAGCGCAAAGAATTATCTTTGTTTGCTCTTGTCTCTTTTGGATAATCTCGGCTGCGGCCCGGGCATTAAAGCAAGCTTTATGTCGCTCACCTCGCACGAGATTTCGGCATCTTTGCATCATGTCCTTGGGACATTCTCCAAGTGTGGAGCGAGCAGAGCTCGAGCGCTTGAAGTGTCAAGCGTCGCAAGCGCCGAGTGGCCCGCTACGCCCCGGCGGCCTTGAAACAAGAGCTGCTCGAACAGCCCAGGAGCAATCCAAAGCTAATTTACTGAGTCCACTTTAAGAAGTCGGGCGTTTTATTGTTAATACTTGTTTATTACTCTCAAATAGTAGTTTGATTATTAGTTAGTCTGGAATAGAAATCGTATCTTTGTACTGCAAATCAGACATATAATCATGTTCCGCAAGACAGAATCGACTCCGCAGCTTGACCTCTTCACAGCTCCAAGCAATATCCTGCCCCGGCGAGCCCAGAAGAAGTACACCGATGAGAAGGCCTGGCACAACCAGTTCTTCAAGTTGGTTACCTCCCGTATTGATGAGGAATCCTTCAGACCCCTGTTTGAAGCAACCACGATGGGTGCCCCTAATGCCTCCGTTCGCATTCTCGTTGCCATGAGCATT
>Ga0247610_10008504_pt1 | contig 10431 bp, 4 predicted proteins | sample 174DNAGHGhighgp2_FD_193483 | JGI IMG/M metagenome (GOLD analysis project Ga0247610, IMG submission 193483) | Sheep rumen microbial communities from Palmerston North, Manawatu-Wanganui, New Zealand - 1742 DNA GHGhigh gp2 | ecosystem: Host-associated > Mammals > Digestive system > Stomach > Rumen ... | reverse complement strand
ACGAGGGTTGGGGCATTTGTTCACATGCAGATGTTATATACACTTCAGATGGATCTAGTACAATTCATGTTATGGGTGCTTTAACAAAAGAATTTGATTCTATTAATGTTAAGTCAAGACGTGGTATTGATGTCGACAAAATAAATGAGTTAGAATATGTTGATGGTAAAATATATGCAAATATCTTTACTACAAATTATATAGTTGTTATTAATCCAGAAAATGGATTTATTGATAATTTATATGATTTTGGCACTTTAATAGATGAAAAATATGATGATGCAAATTCAGTATTAAATGGTATAGCCTACCACCCTGATGGATACTTTATAATAACTGGTAAGAACTACGAAAACTATTATAAGATTAGTTTTAAATAGTAAAAGTAAAATTATATTCATTTCGAAATAAAACGGCTTATTTTTTTAAATAAAATTAATAAGAGGTAAGAATAATCTTCTTACCTCTCATTTTATTCTTTAGTACTTATACTCTTTAGTACCTTTATTTAATTTTGTATCTTTTATTTTTTCCAGTAGATACTCTAGATTTAGCATAGAATACTGCAGATATGATTCCTAGTGGAACGATTAAGAATAATCCTATTCTTGTTCCTGTTCCTGCTTTAGGAATTTTTGAATTTGCTTTGCTATCTGCTGCACTTGTATTTGTGTTTGTGTTAGTATTCGTATTTGTGTTATTTCCAGTTACTACTCTTATAGTATTTGTAGCACCTACTGAATTTGTGTTTATCTTTAGTTGCTCTTGAGCTTTTGTATTTGTATTGTCAGTTTGGATTGTTCCTGAATTTGTCTTTACACTTGTTACAGCTATATTCTGTACTATAGCATTTCCAGCTATATCTTCTAGCTTTAGATCTTCATTTGCATTTGCATCATACTCTCTTGTAAATGTTAGATTATCATCTGTATACCAACCATCCATTGCTTTTAATTTTTCGTCTGATACTAGAGTTACTACTCCTTTATTTGAGCCTTGTGGATAGTTATAAGATATTCTAACCTTTGGTGGAGTTTGATCTATATTTGAAACTATAATCTTAGCTTTTAAAGATTCTCCTGATTCAGCATATATATCAATTAATTCTTCTTGGTTCTCATTATAATTCTTTACTAGTTTTAGTTTATCATTTGATAGAGTCCAATTCTTAATTCCTTTTAGTGGTTTATTTGAATAAATTGTACATATTACTGTATCATTTGTTGGGTTAACTGTATTAAATCCTATAGAAACATCAAAGCTTGAGCCTTGTCCTTCTATTTTCTTCCAATTAGCTTTATACTCTTTATTTCCAGTAGAACCTGTTGCAATAATTACTTCTTTTTGTGGAGTAGTTCCATTTGATCCTGTCCAACCTTCGAATGTATATCCATCTTTAATTGGATTATTTAGAATTACTTCATCTTGAATTGTATAGCTACTTGGGTTATTTACATTTGTTCCACCATCTAAGTTATAACTAATTGAATAACTAATTGGTGTTGCACCAACATGAAGTGTTACGTCTCTTGCTGGCATTGTTGTATATGGTGCACCTAATAGTTTACCATTTTCTGTCCATGTTAATTTGTCATATCCATTTTGAAGTTCTGCTGTAATTGTAAAGTTCTCACCATATTTGTATCTTGGTTTTAGATCAGTACTTGTTATTGTTACACCTTGTCCTGCGTCTACTACTAATTTATAAGAATTTCTTTGATAATAATATCTTATTGTTATTGGGCTTGTTCCCTCTAATTTAATAGTTTCTTTTTCAGGTGATGTAAATCCTTGATATTCTCTTGGAAGTGGAGAAATTGTATCTCCTCTCTTGCCTATATATCTTACTGTAGCATATGGTGTTTGATCATATGTTCCATCTATATTTGCTAAATATTCTTCTAAGATATATTCGAATTCTAAGTCTTCAGCAACTTTCTTCCAATTTGCTTTATATGTTCTATTTCCTGTTGATCCTCTTGGAATTGTAACTGTCTTTTCTGGATAGTCTCCATTTGATCCTGTCCAACCTTCGAATGTATATCCTGATCTTCTTGGTTCATATAATGTAATTTCATCTTCTGCTGTATATTCTTGTGGATTTAAGTATTCTTCTCCACCATCTAAGTCATAAGTTATATGATATCTAGTAACTGTGCTATCTACTGCCATTACTTTTAGATACATATCATGTGATGGCATTCTAAAGTCATCTTCTATTCTTACTCCATTTGAAGTAAATACAACTTCGTTTGCTTCATTTTCTGGTACTGCTGATAAGAATACTCTAGCTCCGTATTTGTATGAGCCTTCTCCTGTTGCCTCTTTTATTCCAGCACCTTTTTCTATATATACTGAATAAGAATTTCTTGGATAATAGTATTTGATTACTTGATTGTTCTCAGTTACTTTTACAGATTGTCTTTCTGCACTTCCGAATCCATCATAATTCTTAACTTCTGGAGAAATAATTGATCCTGATGGAGCAACTACTTTCTCCTTTTCTGTTGGATATAATGGATATCCACCAGCTAATGTTTGTTTGAAGTGTTCTACTGTTACTTCATACTCATCACCAAATCCCATTTCTGGTACTTCCCATTGAGCTATAAAATATTTATTTCCGGTTGAACCTTTTGGAATAATTCCTGCAGTTCCTGACGCACCATCAGCTGTTACCCAACCTTTGAAAATGAATCCTGTTTTTTCTGGTTCATTTAAGTATATAGTTGGTGTATCTATTGTATATGAGTTTGGATTGCCTGTGGCTGTACCACCATCTAAGTTATATGTTATTGTATATTGAATATATCCAGCATCAATTGTTATGTCTAGGTTAGTTGCTGGCATATCAAAATCTTTACCTACTACAAATGTCATTCCATCTGGAAGACCAGTTGCTTTTCCTCCAGTAAATCCAGGTGCATATGTAACACCTATCGTTACTGTTTCTCCATATTTATATGTTCCTTCTCCAGTTACAGAAAGGACTCCTCTACCTGGTGTTATATGAAGTTCAAATGATTTTCTTGTATATTCATACTCAATTACAATTCCATCATCTGTTATTTTTACTGTCTTAGTTTCTGGAGAATTAAATCCTTCATATGTCTTAACATCTGGTGTAACTTCACGATTTATAATGATTTCTCCTTCTTCTTCCTCAGCAAGTTCAAATGTACCATCTAGTTTTTCTTTCATATGACGTACTGTGTAAACGCATACTCTATCTACCCAGTGTGCCAAATATGATTTGTCTCCTATTGATCCTTGTGGAATTGTAACTTCTTTTTGTTCTTCGTCACCATTTGATCCTGTCCAACCAGTAAATACCATAAACTCTTTTGTTGGTTCTTTTAATTTAAAGGTAGCTGAGTCTGGTGTGTATTCTGTTGGATTGTCTGGATGATTTTCTCCTCCATCTAAATCATAAGTAATTGTGTATGTTATAGGATTCCATTTAGCATATAATGTAACTGTTCCGCCGTTCTCGTCAGTTAAGTTTTTAACTGTTGCTTTGTCCGCGTGAGCATTTCCTGAATAATCAGCTTTAGTGTTCCATCCATCATATGTGTATCCTTCTCTTGTGAATACATTTTCTGTTAATGTTACATCTTTATCGTAAGTTGCAGTTAAATCCTCCATTGTGCCTACGCCTTTGTTGCCATTGAATTTAATTGTATAAGTATTTGCTTCCCATATTGCATATAGCTGATATGTTTCTCCTACTGTTGATAAAAGATTCTTAACTGGTGCTTTTTCTGCATAACTTGTTCCCGTACCATCAGCTTTTGTATTCCACTCTTTGAAGTGGTATCCTTTTTTAGTAAATGTATTATCTTTTATTGTTGCATCATCATCGAAGTATACTTTTTCTTTTTCGATTTCTCCTTCTCCACCATTTGCATTATATCCAATATAGTAGAAGTTCTTATCCCATTTAGCATAAAGTGTTACTTCAGCTCCTTGAGTTGAACTTAAGTTCTTAACCTTTTGCTCATCTTCATAACTCTTTCCAGAGAAATCTGATTTTTCATTCCAAAGTTCAAAAGTATATCCTTCTTTAGTGAATGTATTCTTTGTTAATTTCTTTTCTTCATCATAATTAAATGATTGATTTTCCATTGTTCCGGTTCCAGTAGTTGGGTCAAATTTTACTTTATATGTTATTGGAACCCATTTAGCATAAAGTGTTATTTCTCCATTTTCTACATCTGTTAAGTTTCTTGCTGTTGCTCCAGAACCATAATCTATTCCAGTACCATCTGCTTTGGTGTTATATACTGAAAATGTATAACCTGTTCTAGTAAATGTATTTGTTCTTAATGTTATATCTTGATCATAAACTGCACTTTGTGAATCCATTGTGCCTTGACCACCATTTGCATTATATTTGATTGTATAACTATTTGGTGTCCAAACAGCATATAGTGTTATTCTTGTTCCTGGTGTAGTTGATAAGTTATAAATATCTTGTCCATTTGTATACGTTGTTCCTGTACCGTCAGCTTTAGTGTTCCACTCTTTGAACGTATATCCTTTTCTTGTATATGTATTTGTATTTAAGTTTGCATGTTCATCAATTACAACACCTTGGCTTGGCATGTTTCCTGTTCCGCCATTTTTATCAAATACCATTAGATATTGATTTTCTAACCATTGTGCATATAAAGTTACTGTTGCTCCATTTGTCTTTGTTAGATTTTTAACTGGAGCTTTATCTGGATATGTAGTTCCTGTACCATCTGCTTTTGTATTCCAATCTTGGAAGAACGCAGCTTCTTTTGTTAGTGTACTTTCAGTTAGGTTTACTGTAGTATCGTAGGTCATAGTTTGATCTGCCATACTACCAGTTCCACCATTTGCATCAAATTTTACTTTATATGTAATAGGTGTATAATTTGCAGTATATTCTTTATTTCCAGTTGTTCCTACAGGAAGTGTTAAGCCTTTAGTTTTTCCTGAAAGGCCAGTTCCTGTCCAACCATCAAATATATATCCTTCTTTTGTTGGATCATTGATTGTCACGGCTGTTTCAACATTATATGTTTCTGGATTTCCTGTTGCAGTTCCTCCATTATATTTATAAGTTATTGTATAAGTAAGTGGGTTTGCTAATGCCTTTACTGTTACATTTTTAGCTGGCATTGTGAAGTTTGATGTATAATCTCCACTAAATCCCTTTGTTTCATATCCTGCTTTTGCTGTTGATGTTAAAGTAACGTTTGCGCCGAATTTAACATTTCCTCCACTTGTTGCAGTTGCTATTCCAGGATCTTTATTTACAGTTAAAGTATATGAACTTCTTGGGTATTTATATGTAATAGTCTGTGCAGCAGCTGTAAATGTTACATTTTGTGCTGCTGGAGTTCCAAATCCTGTATATGATTTTCTTGGAGCTTCTTTAGTTGCTCCTACTTTTCCTGTAATTGTTTCTGTATCTTTAGTTGTATATGTTCCGTCTAGTCCTTCTTGTTGATGTACTACTTTGCAAGAACCAGTTTGTTCTGTAAATACCTTTACAGGAAGATCAGCTGTTCTTATTCGAGTTGCTGTATTTTCTGTTGCAGCTTCTAAGGTAGTATATGTTGTTCCATCATAACTCATTAAGTTTTCAGCATCTCTTTGAATACCTGAATAAACATCACCTATATCAGATTCAAATGGAACTATTACTTGACTAGAGCTTGTTGCACTTACATACTTTATAACTACTGTAAATTGACTTCCAGTAAGTGGTGTTTCTGTAACCGCTAATCTATGATAACCTGGTTGAAGGCTTGTAAATGTTTTTACTTTAATCAAATCACTAGTATTTGTGCTTTTCTTATTTGGACTTATATATATTTCTCCAGAGGTAGCTTCTTCTGTCCAAAAACCAATTTTGCTAACACTTTCTGTTACAGAAGCGTTTCTATCAAAAGTAACAGCAAAATATGCATAATTTTGATATATTGTTAGGTTTAATGATGGGTCAAATTTATCGGTTTGATATAATCCTGTAAAGTCTCTAGTAGATGTCCCTGTAATACCAACAAGGCCATCTTCAACTTTTGAATCTTCATATGAAATGTAGAAAACTCCATCACCACCAAATGTGTTTTTGCCCCATGAGTTTTGAACTATGTATGCTCCATTTGATGATGGTTTATGTCCATTAACAAAGTTATCTCTTGAATAATTATTGTCCCATCCAATTATGCTTACTGCATGGTTAGTAGTTACACTATCTGTATCAGTATTATTGTTATAATTATCAGAATTAGAATTGTTTGTTCCATCCATAAACTCGAATTCGTTTCCTACAGTATGAGTAACTAATGATCCATATGTAATTATGTGTTGTTTTATCAAAGTTCTTATGTCATTTACTTGTGTTGGAGTTAATGTGTTATCTTCTCCATCAAAGTATGAAACTCCTGTTGTGTTACCTGATCCATCTTTTGTAAATTTCTTTTTTATATTAGTAAAATTCATTGAACCAGTAACAACTCTATCTTTAGGTTTACTTAAACTAGAAAGTGGTAGAGTATTTTCGTTGTTTTCAAATGGCATATTTGCTTCTGTTACACTTCCCATTCCATTTGTAAGGTATGCAACTCCCATATCAGCATATCCGCCATCACCTTGAACTCTATTATAACCATATGGATTTTGTCCATCAGAAAATAATCTTACTGTACCATATTCCATATGTCTTTCTGAGTAGTTATTTAATGCACTACTATTGGCAGCCTTTGCTATGTTAGTTTCAAAAGATTTAATTGTTGAGAAACACCAGCATTCACCTGTTTGTTGCTGATTTTCAACTCTATCTCTTAAAGCTGTGATTGAATCTCTCAAATCATATCTAGCGTCTGAAGCAGATGCATATGATATTGAATAATCATCTTGGCTGTCTATCCAATTTCTATATCCATCCGGTCCATTTTCATATGTATTTATAGGACTCTCTTTGTCACCAAAATACATATGTCCCGTTGTTGTAGGACTAGGCATTACCGGATTTATAATACCATTTTCATGATCCTCAACCCATTTTTTATATTCTTCGGTTGGTTCGTTGATTTCAATCCTTTCTTCAGCAAATGATTTGTATGGCATAGAAATACTAACCAAAATCAAAACTGCTAAAATAATAATTGCATAATTACTCAATTTTTTCATAGTTTAAAATCTCCATTTTATCTAAATTAAATACTATTCTGGTAAAATTATCCACATTTTGTGCACATTTTATCCCGATATATAATAAAAATTATCATATAACCTATTTTAATTCAATACTTTGGAGTGTTTTGTATTACAAATGTAACATTTCTGTATGTGTTGTGGTGCAACGGTTTCAGAGATTGCACTTTTAAATTTGTGACACGCAAATAACAAAAATAACAGAATCCTTACATAGGACTCTGTTATCCACAGTTTTTTGTTTTATTTTTGAAACATTTTTATTTTTTATGCTTCATTTTTTAAACTTGATTCACAATATTTGCATCTATATTCTTTGTTCTCTCTGTCAGTTAATATAAAGATTTGCTTTAGATCTCTTTCAATACTTGTTATGCATCTTGGGTTTTTACATTTAGCAACATCTTCTATTATATCTGGAAGTTCTAGTATTTTCTTTTCAATTATCACATCATTTTCTATTACATTTACGGTTGCGCCTGGTTCCAAGAATCCAAGTTTATTAAAATCAAGATCTGTCTTCTCATCTATTTTAATAATATCTTTCTTTCCTGTCTTTTGACTTTTAGCATTAGTTATTATTGCTACTTGTGCATTAATTTTATTTAGTTCTAATGCCTCATATATTTTCATAGCATTTCCTGCTGTGATATGATCTATTACATATCCATTTTTTATACTATCAATATTCATTTTCTTCTCTCCTACACTTTATTTAATATCTAATAGTTTCATTATAAGAGCCATTCTTATAAATCTTCCGTACTCTGCTTGTTCAAAGTATTTTGCTCTTGGATCTAAATCCACATCTGTTGCAATTTCATTTACTCTTGGAAGTGGATGCATTATGCATAGATCCTCTTTTGCAGTTTTTAGTTTGTCTTTATTTAATATATAGTAATCTTTTAGTCTTATATAATCTTGTTCATTAAAGAATCTTTCTTTTTGAACTCTTGTCATATATAGAATATCAAGTTCAGGCATATGCTCTAAGATATCATTTGTTTCTACATATTCAATATTTTCTTTATCAAGTACATTTTTCTTTACATAGCTTGGAATTTTTAGTTCATCTGGGCTAATAAGTACAAACTTAATTCCTGGATATCTACTCATTGCATTTATTAATGAATGTACTGTTCTACCAAATTTTAGGTCTCCACATAGTCCTATTGTCATGTTATCTAGTCTTCCTTTTTCTATGCTAATTGTAAGTAGGTCTGTTAATGTTTGTGTTGGATGATTATGTCCGCCATCTCCTGCATTTATTATTGGTACTATTGATTTAGAACTTGCAACAAATGGAGCACCTTCCTTTGGATGTCTCATTGCTATAATATCTGAATAACCACCTACAACTCTAATTGTATCTGAAACAGATTCTCCTTTTGAAACTGATGATGATTGTGCTTCAGAAAAACCTAGTACATTTCCTCCAAGTCTTAACATTGCAGATTCAAAACTAAGTCTTGTTCTAGTACTAGGCTCAAAAAATAAAGTAGCTAAGATTTTGCCATCACATTTGTGAGAATAGTCACTTGGATTAGCAATAATATCTTTAGCTACTTTAATCATTTCGTCAATTTCTTCTACTGACAAATCTTTGATATCGATTATGTGTCTCATAATACCCTCTCTTTCATTTATTTTTATTTTTTATATTAATTATTATTTCATCCTTTTTATTTTAGCAAATAATGGTTTTTTTATCAACTTAAAACATATTATTTTTTACAAGAGTTACTTCCTTTATTATAAGGAAAGTAACTCTTGCATTTGGTGTTATGCCTTAAGCTCAGTGGACTTCGTAGTCAGGATCGTATCCCATCTCCTCAAAAAAGGGATCGGCCGGTCTCTGGTCACAGACATCCTGAATGGCATCGCAGTAACGGTTCATCGGACAAACAAGACAAAAACCGATATCAATCACGCCATCATCATCATCGTAGTCCTCTCTTAAGCTACACGCTGCTTTGATACCATCAAGTGCCTCATACATCTCGTCAATGAAATTGTCGTAAAGTTCGATTCCTGTCTTTTTTACTCTTACTCTTTCTGCTTTTTTCATGGTGTTTTTTCTCCATATATTTGTGCCTTAAGCTAATCCACCATCTCTTTTTTCTAGTGTTTCGCAAATCAATAGTTGCATCTATTCGAATGTTGGCTTATGCCAAACGAAAAAAGAATTAAAATTATGTCTCTTCAATGAAGTTGACATAATTATATCATGTTTTGGTCTGCTTTTCAAGGAAATGCTGTATTTACTTATATAGAATGCTGCAAAAAATTAAGCAAACCTTTTTGGGTTTGCTTTAATTTTAAATTTCATCATGATCATCGCCAATAATAGTTGTTGGATCGAATATTTTCTTTTTTCTTACTACTGGTCTTTCGCTGCCTTCAACTTTTTCTGCAACTTTATTTTTTATCTTCTTTCCAACAAATGGAACTGACCTATTTGCAGCAACTAATGCTTTTTGTTGAGCACCATATATTCTTAGTTTTTCTTTTAATCTTTCATGTTCTTGAGCAAATGGATTCTCATCACTTTTATCAAAGGCTTCAATCATGGTACTTCTTTCTTGAACATCTTTTAGTGCTTCTTCAAATGAATAGTCATCATCTTCAATTGATTTTCTTTCACCAAATACACTTGTTATGTCTTGAACGTGTTCACTTGTTCTTACTTTTGACACAATTGCTTTCTTGTCTTTTGCAATTCTTTCTGCTAGCTCTTCTTCGTCCACAGGTTCATTTGCTAATCTTTCTAGCATTGCTTCTCTTATTGCATCTTTTTCTTCTCCATCATAAAACAAGTGTAGTGGATCTTCTTCGAAGAATGAATTTAAGCTCATCATAAATAAGCCTCTATATATTGCTCCACCTCTTGATTGATTAAATGCTTTTATTATTTCTGTATATGCGAAATTTAATCTTTCTCTTGCATCAATGGTAGCTTCCATTGTTTGTGCAAGGGTTTGCAAATGTTTATCAAACACGTGCATTAGTGATGCATCTTGCATATCAAATACTTTGTTTATAAATCTTTCTCTATTTCTATATCTTTCCATAAACCAAGATTCATATCTTGGATATCTACTTGAGAAAAAATCTGGTGTTTTTTTATGCACTGTTCCATTCTTTTCTATCGTAATCGGATATGCATAATCATATTCTTTAACATCTCTTACTTGAGGTTCTGACATAGCTGGTCTAAAAACTTCGTGTCTATTTATATAT
>Ga0247610_10008502_pt1 | contig 10432 bp, 1 predicted proteins | sample 174DNAGHGhighgp2_FD_193483 | JGI IMG/M metagenome (GOLD analysis project Ga0247610, IMG submission 193483) | Sheep rumen microbial communities from Palmerston North, Manawatu-Wanganui, New Zealand - 1742 DNA GHGhigh gp2 | ecosystem: Host-associated > Mammals > Digestive system > Stomach > Rumen ... | reverse complement strand
ATATAAAATAAAATAAGGAAATATATATATATATTAAAAATGGAAGAGGGTTCGATGAAGAAAAAATTAGAAGAAATATTTAACAATATAAGGGAGAGTTGGACTCGTGATTGTGACAGAGTAGAATATTATATCCAATACAATGATATACTCAAAGAGATATTAACTAAAGATAGCATTGAAGATTATTTTTCAAATAACGAAGCCGATATAGCATATTTCACTGGAGATTTTATTAAAGAAACATTAGATTACATATTAAAAGCTTATACAATCTTCGGTGAAAACGGAGATCAAATAGGCTTGGAAATACTTATAAATTTATATAATTTATTTTTAAAATTCCACAAGAACAAGAAATATTCAAATATATTTAATATAATTCGTTCAATATTTAATTATCATACAATGAAATATAATTTTTTCGAAGGCTCTCCAAGAGATGAAAAAAATCCAATAAAAAAATATGATTATAATAAATTTAATTCTGAGTATAATTCAGAATTTATTTCTGATATAAACCAAAAACAATTCGAAGTAGATGATATTGTAGATATACCTTTTGAATATGATGGCAATCGTTTAATAGATAAATATTGTTGGACCAGAGGTAAAATTATTTCAAAAACTGATGAAGGTTATACTATAGAATATTTAGATAATAAAAATAAGACCATAGCTTTCTCAGATTTAAATATATTTCCATGCGGTACTAAAACAACAGATTGGGATTGGAGAACTAATTTAAAAAAATGGGATTTAATTGATTGCTATGATAGAAGTAAATGGTATCCTTCAACTATAATGGGTATTGATGAAGAACAAGATGTTAATGGAATAAAATATATTAAATATCATATCGGATTCAGAATTTATCCAGAACATTTTAATAATTTAGAAGACCCTACAGATAATGCCAAAAATCATATCGCTTTTTGGAATGGAGATTCAGAAACAACAGATTCAAGTGGTGAAAAATATTTTGGGGATAGAGAAGGATTTGATGAAAAAATTCCTATGATATCAAAGAGAATACAAAAATTCAACACTTTTTCTAAAATACAATCAAAAAATTTAAATTATTGTTACACTCCACCTGGCTCTGGCAGCTACTATTATGATTCAGAAAAACCGAATCAACTTAAAATAATGAATGATAATTTATATTCAGATACTGAATTATGTATAGACCAATTTTTTAAATATGAAAAAGATGGTAAAAAAAATATAATTATAGGTAAAACAGGAAACTTTGCTTCATTTTTTGCCTTATTTTTAAAACAAATTGAACAAGAAAATGGTTTTGAAAAAATGATGGATATATTAAAAGATAAACCAGATTCCGAAGAAATTTTTACTGTGTTTTATATATTATATAATTGCTTTAATTATATCCATATTGATTTCTTCAAAGAAAATGCTCCTATATTAAAAAATGTTGTACTTGAATTCGTTAATAATTTAGACGATAAAGAAATGAAAAAAATACCTAAAGATTTTAGAAGTATAATAACTGATTTATTAGAAAAAATAAATAAAGCTAAATTAGATAGTAGTCCGGATAATAAAGAAGAAGACAAAGATGAAAATGCAGACTTTTTTTATGAAATAACACTAAGTTTATCTTTGAAAGAAATTAAAACTAATACTTTTAATTTGAGGTTGAATGGTATTAAGGATCTTGATGAATTCATTGAAAAAAATAAAACTAATAAAAATATGAGAGAAAAAATAATTGAATTGATAAAAAAGAATGAATTAATCCAAGAAATATTTGGACCTAATTACCATAGTCAAATAATTAACAAATCAAAAGAAATTGTAAAATTACTTTTATTAGAAAATCAATTAAATAAAGAAGATATTGAATTAATATGGAATTGTACAAAAAGAGGAGATTTAGAAGCCAAAGTAACAATATTGAAATTATTATCAGAATTAGCAGATAATTTAAAAGAAGATTATGTTGAAATGTTATTAAATAATATAAAATTAACAACAGATATAAAAAAAATAAACAATGAAGAATTAGAATTAGTATATAAATTATCACTTTCAGGGAAAGAAAATCAAAAAAATATTTTAATATGCTGTGAATATTTATGTAATTGTTTACTTTCTTCTACTACAACTAAAATCAAAGGTAGTCCAATCCTAGATAAACTTCTTTCATTAGCACAAAAAGATGATATTTATTTAAAAAAAATTTTGGAAATATGTGAAAATTGCATTAAAAAGAATGAAAAAGCAATTTTGAGTTATTCTATTTTATTTGAAGTAATGGATAAAATTAATAGAGAAACGAATGAATGTTTACAAAATTTAATAAAAGATGAATATTTATTACATTTATTCGAGGATAATTTTAAATTATATAATGAACAAGCCAAAGAAATGATGGAAAAGAATAATATACCTCTAACAGATGCTAAATCAAGAGATAAATTTATTGTTAATGGATTTTCACATGCAGAAAATGTCAATACAAGGATAGAAACTCTTGGTAATTTAGCTAAATATATATATAAAGATATTGATTTTATACCATTTTTAAAAGAAGTTTTAATAACTAAATCTGTTAGTCCTAATGATAAATTAATTTTTTACCAATTTGCTAAAAGTTTTATAAAAAGTGATAATACCAATGGAGAAGAAGGTGGAAAAGATAATGAAAAAGTAACACAAAAATTATTTGAATTAATTTCAGAAAATGATGAAAATGATGTTACCATAGAAGAAATGAATTTATTTGTATCTTTGTTTTTAGAAATGAATAAAGATAAAATTTCTTATGAAGAAAAAGAAAATTTCAATGATGATAATAATGGTGATAATATTAAAGTTAAAACATATAAAATAAAAATTGAATCCTTGGAAAAAATAGAAGATTTGAATGGTCTCGATAAATTCTGGGATATGATATTAAAAATAAAATCCGAAAATGTTTTATCACAAGCAATAAATGTCTTATTTAAAATATATGAAGCAAATTTCTTACCTAATTTACTCGAAAAATGTAAGCAATTAATGTTAGGAGAAAATTCTAATATTCAAATATTTGAAAAATGTATTAAATTATTAAAATTAATAATTATAGAATCAGAAAAAAATTTTTTCATAAGACCAAAAAGCCATTTATCTTTATTAAAAAATTGTTTAATTAATTTATATGTAGATTTAAAGAATAGAAATATACCTTTAAGCTCAAGCGAAAGTGAAAAAATTATTATGACAGGAAATACAACCATGAATGAATTAAAAATCATCGTTGGAAAATTATGCCAAATATGTCCTAAAGGTATAGAGATATCAATATCAGATGAATATTTAGAAAAAATAAAAAATTGTGAAAATTGTGATAATAAAGAGCTTTTCAAAAATAAAAAAATTGATGAAAGTTTCAATAATATATCTTTATATCAAATTTTAGAAGTAAAAAATAAATTAATACCGGATATAAAACCAAGTGAAAAAATATTATTTGAAGAAAAAGAAAAAAAACATTATCGAGAAGAATTATTAATAAATGGTGAATTAAATCCAAAATTAGACAAAATTTTAAAAGAATGGTATGATTTATTTACAGAAGGTGAAAAAAAAATGTATCCAAAAGGAATTGCTGAATTTATCAAGGGTGTTAGTAATAATAAAGAAGATGTAGATGAGGATGAAAGTAGAGTTAAAGATTTTCTTAAAAAACATGATAAGGATAATAAAGGTTATGTAAGTGAAGAAGAATTTATAGGATTTTATAAAGAAGCTTTAAAAGATAAAAAGCACGTAGTTTGGAAAAATTTGAAAATGATGGACATAAGAGAAGATCTAACAAAAAAAGATGAACCTTTTGATATAAAATATTTTGAAAATGAAAAATTACCTAGATATCAATTAGGAAATGATATTGAATTTATTAAAAGTATCATTAAACAATATTATAAAAACCCCAAAACAAATTATATTTTAATTGAATTTTTAATGTTTTTAACTACTAATGAAATGATTTATAATGAAGTATTAAATATGTTTAATTCAGAAGGTGAAGATAAAAATAGTTTTATAAATAAAATTTTAGAAACAGAAAATAAATATATTGAATTAAATTATATTTTTATTATAATAGAAAGTATTTTACAAGATTTGGAAATTAATTTATATTTAAATAATTCTTCTAATAAAAATGAAATAGATTTTGAAGATAAAGAATATTCATTACAAAATGAGAAATATGAACCATTTGATAAAGATGAAAACAAAGAAAAAAAATTGAACTTTTTTAAAAATTTAATAAAATCAGAAAATTTCAATAAAATAATAAAATATGTAAATGACTTATTTATAAAAATAGAAAAAATTGAAAATAATAATAAAGAATTAAATGTTTTATTTGATTGTTGTTCAAGAGGAATAAAAATAATCAATTTAATAAATATGATATATAAACTTAATAAAAATAATATTTCCGAAAAAGGATTTAATAAAAAATGTTTCGAAGAATTAAAAGAAAATTATATATATGATTTAGGTTATTCAGATTTATCCAAATTAATTAATGAATTTGATTATCAAAGTGAATTAACAAAAATTGAATTTTCAGAAACAGTTAATAATTTATTTAATTATTTAAGTAAAGAAAAACCAGAAAATAATGAAAATAATAATTTTGATATAAATTGTATGAATTTATTAATTGATTTATTATCAGCAAAGAATGATTTATTTAATGAATATTATACAAATGAAGAAAAAAAACAAAAAATGATTGGTATATTCCAAAAAATATTCGCTGATAAAAACAGCGAAAAATCAAAAATTTTTATTGAATATATAAATAATGGAACAAATACTGCATATGATAATAAAAATTATAATTATATTAAATTTTTATATAAATTATGTAATTTACTTTTGAATAATTTAATCGTGACTCAACCTGAATCCGAAATAAAAGAAAAAGATGAAACAGAAAAAAAACCAGTTGAAATATTTACTCCCCCAGCTGAATTTTTTAATTTGTATAATAATTTAAATCAATTAATTTCCACAATGGTAAAAGGAAATATAATGACAAAAAATGAAATTGATAGTGAAAGTGGTTCTTTTGTGAATAAAGTTTATGATTTATTAATAAAAGAATTAATCGAGGATCAAAATGAAGATGAAAGTAATTCAAAGAATAAAAAAATATTAAATTTCATAAAATTATTAGAAATATCGGTTAATGCCGATGAAACTAAAAAATATGAAATACTATTAGAAAAAGATAAAACACATCAAATCTCTTTATTTGATTTAATATATAAAAGATATATTTCAATTTTAAATAAAAAATTATCCGAATTAAATAGTGATAATGATGAATCATCAAATAAAATCGACGCAGCAGGAAATAAATGTGAAACAGATGATATAAATAAATTTATTTTTTTAGAAGATATAAAACAAACAAATAATGAAGATAATGCATCAACAGAAGAACTTCATAAATATTACAGTGAAATAGTTTTAAATTGTTTAAATAATTCCAAAGATCAATCTTTAATACCTAAATTAATGTCATTAATGAATATTCTCGAAAAAATCACCAAAAAAAATAAAAACGGAAATGATTCAGATTCAGATGATAGAGATTTTCCTAATTATACTTTCCTTCATCAACATACATCAAGAAAACAATGTGGTCATGTTGGTTTAAAAAACTTAGGATGTATTTGTTATTTAAATTCAACCATGCAACAAATGTATATGGTACCCACTTTTAGAAGAGCTATTATGTGGTCTGATGATGGTAAAGCTCCAGTTGAATCTTCTAATTATAGATATTCCTGTGAAGATGATAATTTATTACATCAATTACAAGAAATGTATACTTATTTAACTTATAGTGAAAAAATGGATTATAATCCAAGAGGCTTTTGTTATAGTTTTAAAGATTTCGATGGACATCCGATTAATATTGCTGCACAACAAGATAGTCAAGAATTTTTAAATAATTTTTGTGATAAAATAGAAAATAGTTTAAAGCCAACTAAATTTAAACATATCGTTGCTGATGTTTTTACTGGAAAAACTTGCTCAAGTGTACTTTGTGATAATTGTAAACATATTTCTAATCGATTTGAAGATTTTTATACGCTTACTTTAGAAGTAAAAAATATTAATACATTAAATGATTCTTTACATAAATTAATAGTACCAGAAATCATTGATGATTTTAAATGTTCAAATTGTAATAAAAATGTTCGTATTAGTAAAATAACATCATTAAATAAATTACCAAATGTATTAATAATACATTTAAAAAGATTTTATTTAGATTATGAAACCTGTCATACAACAAAAATAAATACAAAAATGGAATTTCCTACAAAAATAAATTTAAAAGAATTTTGTATTGAAGAAATTACCAAAAATTATTCAGTCTCCAAAGATGAAGCAATAGATGATATATATACAAGACAAGATGAATATTATCAATATGAATTAAAAGGAATAAATATACATACAGGTAGTGCAGATGGTGGTCATTATTTTAGTTATATAGATTCATCTCGAGATGGTACTGGTAATATATTAGAAGTATCTCCAAATGGAAAAGATAGTTGGTTAACTTTTAATGACTCGCAAGTATCAGAATTTGACACGGATAAAATTCCAAGTGAATGCTTTGGAGGAAATACTGAAGGTTATTCTTTTGAAAATTGTCAAAATGCTTATTTATTATTTTATGAAAGAAGAAAAAAAGAACCAATAAGAATTTTATTGGATGAAAATGAGAAAAAAATTGTTGAAGAAAATAAAGCAAATGAAATTATTAAAATAAATAAAGATAATAGAAGTAAAATATATAAAGAATATGATTTAAGTAGGGTTGGTAATACTATTGATGAACAAACTTTGTATGAAAAAATATTTTATGATGAAGAAAAAGAAGAATATTATAAATATATTCCTTATTATAATATACCAAGATATGCACCGAAAAAATATTATAATGAAGTTATGAAAGATAATAATAAAAAATCTGAGAATAAAGCTGATAATAAAATGAATAGACAATTATTAAAAAAATATAAAAATTTATTAATAAAGAAATCAAAAGAAGTAGACTTTAGAAATGATGAAATTAAAAATGAAGAAGATAAAGAATGTATCCTTTCTATAGTTCTAAAAAATTATATAAATGGAATAAAAAAAATTAATTCACCAGATAAAGAAGATTTAGAAAAAACAAATAAAGATTTTATTTTCATAAATGAAAATTTAGTAGAACCATTATTAAATGAAGAAACTAGTCTTAATTTATTAAAAATTATAAATGAAAATTTAGGTGATGAAGATAATTGTTCTAAATTATTATGTAATTCGCAAGGTTATTATTCAAGTGATAAACCTTTATTAAATTATGAAAATAGTGAAAAACTTGTAAATATTTTAGAAAAATTAATTATGATATTTTACAAAAAGAAAGATAATTATCATTATAAAGAACAATATGAAAAAACTGTGAAATCAATATTATATTTAATCAAAAATTCAAAAACAAAAAAAGGTCATATGATGTATAGTTCAAATGATGATGACGAAGAAAATGATGATAGAGATAATAAATATAGTATTATATTTGCATTTAAATTATTTAATAAATTAGCGATAGAAAATAATGATATACTTAAAGTTTGGATAGAAGATGATGTAATTGATACTCTTATTGATAAAATAGGAGAACATAAAAAACCTATAAGAGATATTATATATGATACTTTATTATATGCCGTTAAGCAAACAGATGAATATAATAAACAAAACTTTGACCTTGAGGAAGGAGAAAATGAAGGAAAAATTCGAATACATACATCATCAACAATATATTACAGATCAAATATAAAAAGTGATCAAACTCTTAAAATATATGATGAAAAGCCAGAAATATTAAAATTATTATTTGTAATAGTAGCTCAGAATAATAATAGCAATTTATCAGAGATACAAAAGTTTATTTCCGAAATTTTTAAAAAATACGAAGATACTCCAGAGAAAATATATCCTATAGTAGATATAATGTCTTCTTTAATTCAAATAAATGATAGATTTACATATGAGCGCTTTATTACTATGGCAGGATATCCTTCTATGATAGTAAGGAATATACCAAGGGAAGAAGATGATCATAATTCTTCAAATTCGAATTCAGATAATGATTCAGATAATAATGATGAAGAGAAAAAAGAGAAGACTAAAAAAAATGTGAAACAAAAATGGCCTTTATTCGGGGAAAGATTAATTAATGGAAATATAAATAAAGAAATATATGAATATATTATAACAAATCATAAAGTTAGTCATAGATGCTTATTTGCTATTTTATTCCCTAGTGAATATAAATTAAATAAAGAAGATGGAATAGATGATGATAATGATAAAGTAATTAAAATTCCTGAAGATAAAAGAAAGGAAATATTATTATCTATGTTAAAATCTATTTTTGGAGAAAGAAATAATTATCCTTTATTTAAATATTTATATTTAACTCCAGCTCGTAGTCTTTTATACAAAAATTTATATTCAGAAATAGTTTCATATTTAGATATTTATAATAGTGAAAAGCCACCATTTAACATTGAAAAAATGAAAGAAAAAGAAAAGATATATATAGAATTCGTAGAAAAAGAAGTTAAAACAATATTAAATTCTGCAATAGAAAAAGAGAAAGAAGAATCAACAAGATATTCATATAGAAATGATAGTGATGATGATATTGATTATGATGATGATGTATATAATGGTATGTTCTTCGAATGTAAAGATAAAAAAATGAAATATTTCACTGGATTTATCGGTGAAATAATTCCTGGTGAAATTATAAGAGAAGTTATTTATGGTATAGCTAAGAATTCAAGTTTAGCAATGTATAGAATATTTTATTATACTAAATATTATCAATTAGATGAACTCAGAGATAAATTATTAAATCCTGATAATAATAAAGATGAAAAAAATGAAGATGAAGAAGATAAAAAATCAGTAAAGTCTAAATCTTCTGAAAAATCTAAAAAAGATGAATCATCATCTAGTTCAAGCAATAAAAATGATGATGAAGAAGAAAAAAATATGGAACAAAAAGATGAGGAAGAAAAGGAAGAACAATTAGATAAAGAAAATGAAGAAGAAAAAAATGAAGATAAAGATGAAGATAATAAAGAAGAAGAAAATAAAGAAGGAGAAAAAAATGAGGAAAATAAAGAAGAAGAAAAGAAACCTGAAGAAGAAGAAAAACAGGAAGATGAAGAGAAAAAACAGGAAGAAGAAGAAAATAAAGAAGAAGAAGAGAAGAAACCAGAAGATGAAAATAAACCCGAAGAAGAAAAAAAGACACAAGAAGAAAAAAAGACACAAGAAGAAGAAAATAAACCAGAAGAAGAGAAAAAATCGGAAGAAGAAAAGAAAGCAGAAGAAGAAGAGAAAAAATCAGAAGAAGAAAAGAAAGCAGAAGAAGAAGATAAAAAATCTGATAATGAAGATAAAAAATCAGATAATGAAGATAAAAAATCAGAAAAGGAAGATAAAAAATCAGAAGATGAGGATAAAAAATCTGAAAAGGAAGAGAAGAAATCAGATAATGAAGATAAAAAATCAGAAGCTGAGGATAAAAAATCAGAAGATGAGGATAAAAAATCAGAAGATGAGGATAAAAAATCTGAAGATGAGGATGGAAGAAAAGAAAGAAAAAGTAGTTCAAGTAAAAGTAGATCATCAAAATCAAAATCTCCATCAAAAAGTGATGATAAAGAAGAAAGTGAAGAGGAAAACAAAGAAGTATTAGATACAGAAATAGATGAAACTCGTGATGATTATCCAAATGTAGAAAAATACGATGTTTCAGAAAAGAATGAGAATTCATTTTTATATAAAATATATAAAGGTAAAGACACATTTATTTTAGAAGATAAAAAAGTAAAAAATAAAAATAAGGTAAAACTTACTTTATCCAGATTTATCTTTTCAAATAAAGAAGATAGATATAGAAATTTCAATGCAGAAGTTAAAAAACAGAAAAGTATAAAAGTTCAAACTTTAAAAAATTGTTTCATTGCCTCTGATAGTAAAATTAGAGATAAGGTAGATTCGAAACAAATGAAATGCTTTTTGAATTTGCAAAGATTTAGAGAAAATATGACTTTTCCCACAAAAGAAGATATTGTCATTAGTATTGGATTCAGTGGAGAAGATTAAATATGTGAATGAATTTAAATAGTTAATTATTATGATGAATTTAATTCAATTTACATATTTGTGTTAAATTTATTAAATTAAAATTTAAACAAACCTTTTGTTAACAATTATTAATTTTTTTATTTTTTTTGATGAATCTCATGGGGATTGGGGATTGGGGATTGGGGATTGGGGATTGGGGATTGGGGGTTGGGCCCAATCC
>Ga0247610_10008501_pt1 | contig 10433 bp, 11 predicted proteins | sample 174DNAGHGhighgp2_FD_193483 | JGI IMG/M metagenome (GOLD analysis project Ga0247610, IMG submission 193483) | Sheep rumen microbial communities from Palmerston North, Manawatu-Wanganui, New Zealand - 1742 DNA GHGhigh gp2 | ecosystem: Host-associated > Mammals > Digestive system > Stomach > Rumen... | reverse complement strand
TTCTCCTCAGAGTGTTACTCTTAACTCAGCCACGGCTAGTTTCGGTACATCAGTAGGTACAATAAGTCAGAGTTTCAATTCGTCTACGGGTGTACTAGAGATTGTTATCCCTAAGGGTGATGCAGAAGGTACAATCAATACCATTCTCGGTATCACAGCCACAGATGCAGGAGGAGCTACTTATCAGAAGAGTATAAACTTCTCTTGTGTAACCGTGAGCAAGGAACCGAAGATCATCGTAGACTATGAGTGGAACGTCCAGCAGACTACTCCTCTGGTTCTGATGAAAGTACTGTGTGAGAGTGATCCTAACGTTCATCCAACTGATGTAAACGGTAACCAGAAGACAGTTCATACATTCGGGTGGAGTGATATTAATGATATTACTTATCTCCAGACCACACTCCCAGGGGATCCCACTATCTTAGATGATGTTAGTGGTTATAAGTTCATCAACGTTGATGGAGAAGGATTCATGCGTGTTCAGTATAGTGCTGATTCACTTGGAAATATCGCAATAAACTTCTCTAATCTCTTCAAGAATGTCATGGCTATCCGTCGTGTAGAGTTCATTGATTTCGATATTGCATCTTTAGCCAACTGTTTCTACTTTGACGGTGATGCTCCTACTCAGTGTGCTAATGAAACCATAGAGCGTATTAAGTTTACTGGTTGTAAGACTGCCGGTGATTTCTACGGAGATAATACGAGTGCATCTGCTACCTCTGAGACCTGGAAATCTCTAGCTCTTAACATCTCCGGGTTTGTGAAGAATAGAAATGTCATTAAGATTGACATGAGAACCCTATCACATCCCGTATCTTGGATTAATTCAAATGGTGATACTATCTCTGGTAACTGGCTGGTAATCGGTCGTATGACCGATGCATTCAAGGTATCAAACGCAACAGAACCATGTGTACTCTACTTGAGTGATGTTAGCGGTGTTAATACGACAGGATGGTTCAAGAAGTCTGATTTTGCTGCTTCCAATGATTTAGTTCACTGTATCCTCTACTCTGGTTATATGTACTCAAGTAGTTCAATGTATTCGGAGGGTAACCCATTCGTTGGTCTCCGTCAAGGAATGAGTACTGATTGGGGTGATAACACGGATGTAGTTAGTAATGTATGGAAAGTAATCAAGGGTGGTAGTAAGACTCACTATACGAGCGAGGCAGATAAGATTCTCCATGGTGATTGCTTAGTCTGGATCTCTGATACTGATGGTACGGTTATTACTCCTTACCTCCAGAATGCTATGAACATGGGTACAATCAAGATCTACTCTAGCAAGAGTCCGTCCAGTGGTTACGCTAGCTGTGCAGCTTCTTATACCATCGACAAAGGTGATTACCTGAGTCTAGTGGGTACAGGAACGACTACCTATACGGACAATAATAACTATGTTAAGTTCACTGGTAACGGTGACGGTTCTTATCGTGAGTTGGGTTATATTGATTCTAGTTTATACGGTACTCCAGACAGTAGCACGTCAAACAAACCGCTCTATAGTTTCCACGATAGTGATTATGCTATTAAATGGGGTGGAGATTTTATGATGTCAAATAGTGAATTACCAGGTTCCATAGAAAGCATCTATAGATATTGTAGAAGTCTAACCAGAGGTAGTGAATACTTATTCAAATCAATAAAATATGGTTACAATAAGACAGCTATAGTAGATACGAGTGAGTATGCTTGTGAATTTGGTTACGGAAGTTCCACATTCCAAGACTGTACGTCTCTTAAATACATTCTCGTTGATTGGCTACCAGGTTATAATGAATCTACATTCAAAAAATGTACAGGATTAGTAATAATGCCATCACGACTTGGATGTGATAGTATTACTAATAATAATAGGACTCCTAACTATAATTACTGTTTTGCTGAAGCTGTATGTAAAAATCATAGACCAATCAGGTTAACTTCACATAAACTTATCGGAAACGAAACTAAATTGGTGCCTTCTTTTAAAAATACGTTTGAAGAAAGTAATACTATAAGCAAACTCATCATTGGAGACGGTTATTATAACCAATTTGATAGCTGTTGTAGAAGGTGTAGTAGTATTGAAGAAGTAATAGCTGAAAATCCTAACTTTGGTGCTGGTCATGTCATGTTCAACAAAGCATTTGAATGTTGTGGTAATCTTACAAAAGCTTTTACTACTGGTATTCCCACTAGTACTATCACTTCTTCTTGTAATCAATATTGTCATACTTTCTATGCTTGCTTTAACCTAACCCAAGTTGGAGAATTCTATCCAAACAATACAGCTCTGCCGAGATTAGTAGGTATGTTTGCTTTCTGTACCCACCTGACTACTGGACCTGCTAGTATCTGGAAAAGTGTGAATGTGTACGTAAATTACTCTCTCTATAATAGTGTTGTACAAAAACCAGGTATTGGTAGTGGTTCAAATAGTATTAGTAAAGTAACCATTCAGACTTACCCAAACTACGATACTAGATTAGATAGTCTCCTCCCAAATGATATGAATGCATATAGATTCGTCAGCGATAGTTCTGGAGATAATCAATTCGCTAATAAAATGTTCTATGGTTGTCTAGATTTGACGGATTTCCCAGATGGTTATACTAATCCGACAGTTATTAGAGGTATCAATTACAACGGTAATAATGTACCTTTATGGGACGTATCAGAAATATTTGCATATGTCAATATTCCTACCAAAGTATTGAAACTATCTGATAATATCACAAACTATTACAACGGTTCATATGCGAAAATTCCTATTAATTCAATGAAATCTTCCTGGGGATACTATGATAGTGGATTCAAAAGAATTTTAAATTACGGAGGTTGTAAAAATATACAAATCATCTCTGGATCTGGTGATCTTAAGTTATGTCCATACTTTATTCTCCAAAATGCTACTTTTGCCGATAGTGAAGTAAACTTCACAATATCAGGATATTCTCAATATGGCACCTACGCTTTCGGTGGAACTTCAGGAATTGTCACCCTAACCACAAACTGTAAAGGTAATTACTTGTGTGAGAATTCGGTCGACCTTGAAAATGTCACACTGACTAATGAAACGCAACTTTCATCAGGAGAATTCAATAATGCATTCAGTGGGTGTTCTAAACTATCTTACGTGAAAGCCATGTTTACTGGTTCTAACTTCGGTACTGGTTATACTACAGATTGGTTGAGTGGAGTTGCATCTGGAGGTACATATGTCATGAATGGTAATGCCACTTATGATACTACTATCAGAAACGGATCAGGAATTCCATCTACTTGGACTATCGAAACCGCATTAAATTAAACCTATCATATGATACAGAAAGGTAATAAAATCATAGCTCAGCCTGGTTATTACCTGACTTCTTCGAGGGGGAGACAGCATTTCTGCCTTCCCTTCCTTGAAGGAGTTGAGTATACCGAGACTGAAATTCCAGGAGACATAGAAATGATCTCCCCAGGGGTGTTCAAGTTTGGTCCATTCCAACTGAGATACACCGATACGATGAAGAAAGACTTAGTCCAGATGATCTACTCGATGGATGATCAGATTGCTATCATCCTCAACAAAGAGGAGAGTGAGCAGGGACAGAGAGATTACGACCTAATGCAAGGATGGCGTGATTGGTTCTCAGGACTGATCCATGCCATGGAAAGTATAATGTACAACCATGGAGAACGAGGAGTGGAATAAACTAGGGATAAAAGATAAGCTAGCTTATATCTTTGCTTGCTTAGCTTTAACGTTCGGATTTGGGATCACCCTGGCAGGATTCCTAGTTCCTCCTCTCGGAGAGGTTGACGATTCTGTCTTATGGATCCTAGGTCAGACATTAATATATTCAGGTTCACTGGTAGGGATAACAGTTCACTACCAGAATGAACTTGGGAAATTCAAGAAGGACATAGAGAAATTAATCAAGTAATGAATAAAGTAGTAATCGCTAAGAAGGAAGATATCATTGAACCTAAGAGTGGTATCTTGTATTTCGCTGAGGATACCCAGGAGGTTATCTTCAAGACAGACATCACAGGGGAACTTAAGGAGTATAACTTCGTTAGTAAACCCAGTGTTGAGTATAACTTCGAGTCTTACTCTAGTGATGGTAATACTAAGTATGCAGAAGGTAAAGTAAAGACCACAGGGAATGAAGCTCTCGGGAAGACAGAGGTTATTGTCTTGGAGAACGATAACTTCCCTGAATGGGTTGGTCTTAAGTTCTGGATTACATCTAATGCAGTGGTAGGAAATGATCTCTACCTCTTGTATGATGCCGATGGTAAGTCTGTCGGTGTGAAGGTGAAATTAGTTAATTAATATTAAAAGGTAGCATTATCTTATGGTAGTGCTACCACTTTTTTATACCTTTGCGGGCTTTTTTAATTTAAACTAAGAGGAGATATGAAAGAAAGTAAGTTAATCGTAACATGCCTAGCTTGTCTGGCATTGATCATGATGGTTGTCATAGACAACGAACAGAGAAGGTTGAGTTAAAGATTGGTTCCCGGAAAGTCAGACATATTTTTATAGAGTTATGTCCGATTCTCCGGGGACTGTTAGAAAGAACGTAGTGATTTCGTTTATTTCCTGAGGCAGGGTGTTCTATTTTTATTATTTCTTAGCCTCCATCAGCGAAACTTTCCGTTTCTGGAAGGGATTTTTGAGAGGGTGGTTACTTTTGGTCGAAAATGGGCAAAAAAGGGCTATTTTCGGCTATTTTAGGGCAAAATCCACCGTCGAAAATGGCCCAAATCACCTGTTTTCCTTATATTTGATAGAAGAGTATTTCTCTTCTTCAGAGTAAGAGTGTTTTCATGTTATTTGTTTTAATCATAGTCGGGGCTGAGGTGTGTCAGTGATGATATGCCTCAGACCTTTTAATAGATTAAAGCAAAGGAGAACACACGATTAAATTGAACTTATCATTGACTATGATTACTAATAACATATCAAGCTCTGATAGCATGAAGAACAGTAGTGCTTCGGAGGAATGGAAACCCGTCGTAGGTTTCGAAGGACTGTATGAAGTCAGTAACTATGGGAGAGTAAAATCTCTTAATAGAATTATCACACAGAAGAACGGTATTAAAAGGGAAGTTCCTGAGAAAATGCTCACACAAAGTGATGCTGGAGGTTATCTCCAGGTATGCTTGAGTAAAGAAGGGAAAAGTAGATCTTATGGAGTACATGTTCTAGTTGGTCGTGCTTTCGTTAAAGGTTACGATCCTGACAAAGCTTATGAGATTAATCATAAAGACGAGAATAAAAAAAATAATCGTTGGGATAATCTTGAGTGGTGTGATAGAAAATACAACCTCAACTACGGGAATTACAGGAAAAACATGTCTCTTGCTAATGGAGGACCAGGTAAAGTCAAAGTTTATGACCTTGAAGGAAATCTAGTAGGAGAATATGATACGATCAAAGAGGCTGCTACTAAGACTGGAGTAGACATATCTTTAGTATCTTACAACATAAGAGGACTTATCAAGAAAGGTACAACATGTGGACTCCGTTTTACAGCCTGAAATTATTGGAAATTTAGCAATTGAGCCATATTTAAATTAATTGTTTTTACTCAATGACTGGTCTGCCTATGTGATATAGGTGAACCAGTCTCTTTTAAAGAAAAAGACTATGAATAAATGGATTGATATTCCCAGTACCTGGTTAAGCATCAGGAAAAATGACTCAGCCAGATTTGGTTATGAAGTGAAAGTTAAAGGTCATTACATCAAGAAAACCAGGCACGGAGGAAAGTATAATTTTTGGTACACAGGTGGTTACTACCGGAGTGAGGAACTACTATTTATCTATGATGAGATAGGAGATTCTGATACTGATAGTATAGTAAAGATAAAACCATCTATTACTTTTAGGGATGACTTCGATCAGAGAAAAACTATTCTCTTAGAGGATATCTTGAGAAAGATGAATCTCTAAAAGAGAAAAAGAGAGAATAACCTTTTTGAGAAGATTATTCTTTCCTTTTGGAATTACTAAAGGAAAAAGAAGAAAACAATAATCATTTAAAAGTAACCCTCGGCTTCAGATAAATCTTCGCCAAGGGGGAAGAGATGTCTAAGGGTATATGTAGTTTTTCTCTTCAGAAAGAATATCTATAATTCCTTCTGAAAGTAAGCGAAGCTTCTAGAAAGACCGGGCGCGAGGACGAGTGAAACGAGGACGAAGTTGGTCGGTGGGCGGTCTTTCGTATAGAAGAAAAAAAAACGGAAAAATTCTCTACTTATAAGAGATATTCCAAATCCAAACTGAAAAAAGGCAGAAACTATCCTTTGTTTTCCTTACTTCTGATGGTCTTAGTAGTACCATCAAAAAATAGTAATGGAAACAATTTTAAATAAATTTAACGATTATGATAGATAACATAGGAACAGTTAAAGTTGATGAAGGGATAGAATATATCTCTGACTGGAAAAGTAGTACAGGAGGTTTCATGTTTGATGAAATTTTAGACAATTCCAGAATGATCGTCAACAAAGTAGTAACCGGATGCGGTTTCACTACTTATTGTCTGATTAACAATGAGAATACTATCATAGTATCTCCTAGAATTTGGTTAATCAGAGAGAAGAATAGAAAATTCAGGAGTTTCTATTTCAATAGAGAGTTTGATTCTAAAGGAAAAGAGTTATTCAATTTAAGTGATCTATTATCATCTTTACAGGATTACATTAATGATTGTAAGAATACCAATCAACCTGTGAAGATCCTAGTTACTTATGATTCTTTCTCTATCCTAGTTGACCAAATTGAATCTCAACTTGGAGTAGATGTTTTCAATGATTACAGGATAGTTATAGATGAATCACAATCTATAATCAAAGATGTAATCCTCAAGGAATACAACAATAAAGCTACCCTTAGCAATTTCCTAAAGAGGTTATTCCATTACGAGAAGCTGTTATTCATCTCAGCTACTCCTCTAGTGGATTATCTCTCTGAGATTCCAGAATTCAAGCTATATCCAGTTAAGTATCTGGAATTAGAATGGTCAAATATAGAGAAAGTAGAGCAGAAGTTATTCGATTGTAAGAGTCCTCTCGATGCTTTTGATGATATCCATTCTAGATATTTAAACCTAACTGATTATCCCGGTGGAAGACATGTTTTTGATTATTTCTATCATGGGAATAATCAGGTTAGTTATAGCTATGAAGCTGTTATATTTCTCAACAGTGTGTCAGATATATGTAAGATCGCCAATAAATACGTAGTCAAACATGGATTGATTAATATCGATGATATTACTATAGTTTGTGCTAGGACACGTGAGAATGAGAAGAAGCTGAGAAAGATTCATCCTCAACTTACCATAGCTTCTCGTCTTCCAAACGAGGGAGAACATCATACTACATGGACTTTCGTGACTAGAACAGCCTTTGAAGGAGTTGATTTCTATAATCCATCGGCCAGTACGTATGTTATAGCTGATTATAATGTAGAATCACTTCAGCTTGATATTGCTTCTGATATACCTCAGATTATAGGTAGACAGAGACTTAAGAGCAATATTTTCAGAAATATAATCAATATCTATTGCAAGAACAGTCGGTTACCAAGTGAAGAAGAGTTTATCAAGCGTAGAGAGAAAAAGAAAAAGTTTTCTCTTACTCAGATTTCATATTGGAATAGTCTCACCACACAGGAAGATAAGGATCAACAAATAGAGCTTTTAGCAGCAGCCATAGATAGAAGACCAGAACTTCTCTATCTCGAAACCACTAGTGGAGTACCTAGGATTAGTACATTGCTTCTTATTTCTGAGAAGTATATACATGACATAATGAAGAATCAGATTGGTATGTATATTATTCCAGGTAAACCATCTTCTAGTGATTACGATTCAACTATTATTGAATTAGTAAATAATCTAAAAGAACTAGACGGTAAAGATGTAACAAGACATAGGATTAAGTTAGTTTATAATTGGTTTATTACTAACGGAATGGATAAGGTAGAGAAGTTGCTTAGAATGTTATATAACGAAGGTTATTGGAATATTGCTTATTACTTCAATAGATTACCATTAGATAGGATACGAGCTAACAATTATCAACCTTGGGAAATAGAGAAAGAGATTAAGTTTTCTGATAGCAAAGGAAATATATCTGATTTCGTTGCTGCTGTATTCAAGAAAGGAGAATGTTACAAGAAAAGTGATGTTAAGTGGATGTTGCAGGAGATCTATGACAAATTAGGTATCTTAAAGACAGCCAAAGCTACAGAACTACCAACATATATCTCAGTTCGTGATACAAAAAGAAACGGAAAAGAAGTATATAAGATATTATAGACCATACCCCAAAAAAAATACACCCATGATTTTACCTAATTTTTGGCAACGTTATATCCAATACCCAATCGAAAGAGGCCTGTGTAATCTCTTCTCCTATGTACATGAGTTCTTTGCTTCTCGGGTTAGGAAACAACATCCTACCTTGGAAGAGAGAATTTACTACAACCAGGAGAAAGACTCAGGTGATGAACTTAGAAGAGACAAACCTACTTCAATGCTTTCATAATAATCCTGGAGAAGGGTAGTCGGATTTCTGTCATTGCTGATTACCCTATCTCCTTCTTTACTCCCCAATATTATGAAACTACTTATTATGACCATAATCCTGATGGGGTTAGGTCTCTACAGATATGCTAGGAAGAATACCTTAGCTCTATGTATTTACTGGCTATATGTGGTGTCCGTACTTATTGGACTTCCATTCATAGCTATCGTTCTACAGAATAATTAATCATTGCTATATACGTGTGAGATATGGTAAGAGAACTTGTCTAACTTAGTTACACTAAGGAACTACAGGTTTTCTTTTTGTTTCTAAGGAGTGTCTCTATAAAGGTAAGTCTGATTATTAACCATCAGCTCTTCCTTCGACAGTAGTACTCCTTCCATGTCCTAGTAAACACTACTGTTGAAGATGATTCTACAAGTACTGCTTTCCATCTAAAGACATAGTCTCTTCCATATCTTTATTAACATTCTTTAACACTATGCCAACTATCAATAAGAACTCCATTAGGGAGAAGCCTGTTAAGTGGAAGCGTGAAGTAGATAACACTAGGTACTATAACACATCTGCTTGGCTTAACCTAAGGGAGTGGTACATCAAGAGACATCCATTCTGTGAAGAGTGTGAGAAGGAAGGAAGAGTAACACTTGCTCAACATGTCCATCATATCACACCGTTCCTTAGAGGAGCAACAGAAGAGGAGAGATGGAAACTACTACTCGACTCTGATAACCTAGAGTCAGTATGTGCTGAGTGTCATAGCCGTATACACCAAGCAGATAGAAGAGGATACATGAGGAGATCACCTGAATCATATAGCTAAACGTCTCTGGTCTTTTTCACATGAACTGAAGACCAGACCTCTACCCTCTTCACACAAAACAAATTTTCACCTCTTTCATTAAGATTGACGGCTGATATATAACCCCCCGGGATGATTTTTCCTGAGAGCGAGATGAAGAAACAACGTCTCTGCCCTGACAAAAATGGGATGAAAACCAAGCTTTCCCGGGAGAATAACATTCTTTAACATTATGAAAATTACAGAACATTTTACTTCAGAAGAGCTTACCAAGTCAGCCACCGCTAAGAGATTGGGAATTAACAACTCTCCAACCCCGGAGGCCTTGAAGAAACTACAGTCTCTCTGTGTTCTAATCCTAGAACCTATCCGAGAGAAATACGGTAAGCCTATTGTCGTGACTTCAGGTTATCGATCAGTCAACCTGAACATCCGTGTGGGGGGCGTTAATACCTCTCAACACATCTACGGAGAGGCAGCTGACATTCGTTCCCTCTCTGATTCCAAGGAGGATAATAAAGAGTTATTCATCCTCATCCACAAAATGATCTCTACCGGGGAAATCGTTGTTGGTCAACTCATCAACGAGAATGACTACGACTGGATTCATATCTCACTCCCCACTAAGAAACACCTAAACGAAGTATTATGATTGACGCTGATAAAGTCTATAAGAAGTATAGTAAGGAAGTTCGTAACTATATGAAGAACCTCCTTAATTCCTTGACCGCTCAGTATGGAGCTGTCCCTGATGAATGGAGAGTATCGCTCGATCTTATTGCTTTCAACTATAATACCATCCTCCTCTGTCAGAAAGACATTGAACAGAATGGACTTCGCAATGGTGAGAAGAGAAATCCAGCCCTGACAACACTGAACAATGCTCAGTTGTATCTGATGAAACTACTTCATGATTTCGGACTTACTGTCTATGCTAAGTCTAAACTGAAGGATATGGATACCTCTGACGCTGTCTTAGATGACCTCTTAAGTTAAACCCGGAATGAAGAAGAACGCACCCGAGATAGAATATACTTATCAGACCTATGTGGATGACGTTCTCTCTGGAAGGATTATTACAGGAAAG
>Ga0247610_10008500_pt1 | contig 10433 bp, 7 predicted proteins | sample 174DNAGHGhighgp2_FD_193483 | JGI IMG/M metagenome (GOLD analysis project Ga0247610, IMG submission 193483) | Sheep rumen microbial communities from Palmerston North, Manawatu-Wanganui, New Zealand - 1742 DNA GHGhigh gp2 | ecosystem: Host-associated > Mammals > Digestive system > Stomach > Rumen ... | reverse complement strand
CGGCTGGCGTCTGATGACGGATATTTCCCGTCAGAAACGGGGTCTGAATCCGCAGTATTTGAACTTTGATATGCGGGAACTACCACCTCATCAATACAATTCAGCTTATCACTTCCACCGCTTTGCTGAGGAACTATTCCTGATGCTGACGGGTAGTGCCACGCTCCGCACGCCTGAAGGATTGACAGAAGTGCATCCGGGCGACATGCTTTTCTTTGAAGCCGGAGAAACAGGAGCACACCAGCTTTACAATCACACCGACGAACCATGCACATATCTGGACCTGCGCTCATTTATTGGCCATGACGTTTGCGAGTACCCTGATTCTGGAAAACTTATCCTAATGCCAACGGCAGAGATCTTCTGCAAAGATGAGCAGCACGCTTACTTCGAAGGGGAACAGGGAGTGGAAACTATCTGGAATAAGCTGAGTAGGCAATAACTACTAAATTGGAATTTGAACTTCGTAAATCGATAGAATCAATAGACAAAGTGATAAAGAGTTTAATCAATTATAACGCTTGAATGTAGAATATGGAGAACTATAATGAAATATTAAATCATTTACTTGATCATTCTGAGAATGAAGTCGTTGAGTTCAAGGCTGCAGAGAATGGCTACGACATTGATGATTTAGGTCAATATTTCTCTGCGTTAAGCAATGAAGCCAATCTGCGTGAACGCGACTTTGCATGGATTGTGTTTGGAGTTGAGAATAAAACACACGAAATCAAAGGGACGAATTTCAAAAATGGGGAAAAGGCTTTGAATAGATTGAAACATGATATGTCTCAACATACAACGGACAATCTTATATTCAGAGAGATTGTACCGATATTTGTCGAAGGAAAGCGGGTGCTGCTGTTTAAGATCCCAGCATCCCCAAGAAATATTGTCATGCATTGGAAGGGCATTGCTTACGGTCGTGATGGAGAAAGTATAAAGCCTCTGAATCAAACCAAACGCGATGAGATCAGGCATCAATCGCCTATACCAGATTGGACAGCTCAATTGGTGCCGAAAGCAACGACTGCCGACCTTGATGAACTGGCAGTAGCAACGGCAAGGGTGATGTTCAAGAAGGTGCATGCCTCAACAATTCCCGTTGAAGAAGTGGATGGCTGGAGCGTGGAGGAGTTCCTGAGTAACAGTAATATGATGCGAGATGGACAGATCACGCGAGCTGCGATACTACTACTTGGTAAGCCTTTATCACTTAGCAAGATACATCCAGCAGTTGCACAGATCACATGGACACTACAAGATGAGGAGGACATTGTTGAAGACTATGAACATTTTACTATTCCGTTCTTGCTAACTGTCGATAAGGTGTTGGCGAAAATTAGGAATAAGACTATGCGGGAATTGCCTGGAGGAACACTGTTTCCTGATACCATGAAACAGTACGACGACTATACAATTCGTGAAGCGCTGCACAACGCGATTGCGCATCAGGATTATACCCTGCAGCAGCGTATCGTATTTGTGGAAAGCCCAGGAAAGTTATATTATGGTAATGGTGGAACGTTTATCCCAGGAACGATAGAGCAGGCACTAGAGCATAAAGGCCCTCAGCTGCATTATCGCAATGAATGCCTGTGCAAAGGAATGGTACACTTCAACATGATTGACACCGTTGGCCGTGGAATAAAAAAGATTTATACTGAGCAAAGAAATCGATTCTTCCCAATGCCAGACTATGATATAGATAATCAGAAGGGTACAGTTGGTGTTACTATCTATGGCAAGATGATTGATGAGAAATACTCGGCCCTGCTTAAGAGTGGCAATCAACTCACTTTAAAAGAATGTATTTGGCTTGATGCTGTTCAGAAGAATAGGCCCATAACAAAGGAGGCAAAAGCCCATTTAAAAGGACGTAAATTGATAGAGGGAAGAGGGAACAACCTAACTATCTCCCTGCATGTTGCCAGGCTCACTCATCAAGTTGCACAATACACGCGAAATAAAGGTTTAGCATATGATGCTCTTAAGAAATTGATCATGCAGTTAGCCCATAATGCAGGAAAAGAAGGTTTCAAGCGAGCTGATGCATTTGACGCATTAGAAAATAGCTTACCCAATGTAAAGAGCCGCAATGCCAAACTCTTATACCTTGGTCGTATACTTGTAAAGATGAGTGAAGACGGATTGATAACGCCCAAAGGGCGCACCTGGTATATTACGGACAAGGGCGAAAAAGATTTTCGTTTATAATCCGCTTATAATTTGTGTGGAATTCGTTTATACTGGGAGGCCTTCGAGTATAAATGTTTATTCTATTTTGCTGATATTGATTGAGTTATTTAATATACACGATTTTGAATTTTGTATTGGTTCGATTATAATTCGGTTATATGTTACAAAGAAAAATGTCACACGTTAATTAAATCACCAAAGCATATAAAGATATGATTGACAATTTAATTAAAGAAATAGAACAGGCCATGCTCAACGTCCTTGACAACGAGCAATTAGGCCAGTTACGCAAGGTACTCAACTACACCTTCCGCAATGTTTGTGTGACCGAAAAAGAACCATTGAATGCCGAGGGCAATAACCAGGCACTGATTGAGAATTTCATTGCTGCCAAGAAGGTCGAAGGGTGTTCCGACAAATCAATCTCCTATTACAAGAGCACCATTATTAATGCGCTCAAGAAGATTGAGAAAGAGGTAGTACATGTTACCACAGACGACCTGCGTGGTTATCTGAACGACTACCAGGCCGAAAGTGGTGCCAGCAAAGTGACTGTCGATAACATCCGGCGCATCTTATCAAGCTTCTTCTCTTGGCTTGAAGAAGAGAACTACATTGTCAAGAGCCCTGTTCGCCGAATCCACAAGGTCAAAGTGGGCAAGACAGTAAAGGAAACCTATACCGATGAAGCTTTGGAGCAAATGCGAGACCATTGCTCAAATGCTCGAGACCTGGCCCTTATCGACCTCTTGGCCTCTACGGGAATGAGAGTTGGCGAGCTGGTTAAGCTTAATCGAAGCGACATTGATTATCAAAACCGGGAATGTATCGTTACGGGCAAGGGCGACAAGCAACGCAAGGTTTACTTTGATGCCCGAACCAAGATACATCTCCAGAAATATGTGGCCGGCCGCACCGACTCAAACGAAGCTCTCTTTGTGTCGTTGCTGGCTCCATACAACCGCTTACAGATAAGCGGTGTTGAGATCCGACTGCGGCAACTTGGCCATGAGTTGAATATCCCCAAGGTTCATCCTCACAAGTTCCGTCGCACCCTCGCTACAATGGCTATTGACAAAGGCATGCCCATTGAGCAAGTCCAGCATCTGCTTGGTCATCAGAGTCTCGATACAACATTGCAATATGCAATGGTGAATCAGAACAACGTAAAATTGTCTCACCATAGATTCATAGGATAGTATGTCGCAATTTATCGAGATGTTCGGCAAAGCTACTGAAAGGGTCGCATTATCTTCTTTATGCGATACATTCATTGATGGGGACTGGATTGAAGCAAAAGATCAATCTGATTCTGGAATAAGACTAATTCAGACTGGAAATGTTGGCGTGGGCGAGTATAAAGATAAAGAAGATAAAGCCCGATACATAAGTGAGGAAACCTTCACTCGCCTCAATTGTACTGAGGTTTTTGAAGGAGATATTCTGATCTCACGTTTGCCCGATCCAGTGGGTCGTGCATGCTCTATCCCAGGAGGTTTGGGCAAATCCATTACAGCCGTTGATTGTACAATTATAAGACTCAACGAAATGGTCTTGCCCAAGTACTTCATTTCGTTCACTAACACTCCTGATTATGCGATGCAGATAAAGAAAGTTCTCAGTGGCACTACAAGACTTCGTGTTAGCAGAGCAAATCTAGGTAAAATCCAAGTTCCTCTTCCTTCTAGGGACGAGCAACAGAGATTTGTGGAGATAGCAAATCAGGCCGATAAATCAGAATTTGACGGTATCAAATCGCAATTTATCGAGATGTTTGGCCACGCTGAGAAGACGAAACCATTATCAGACTTTATCGAAGTCTCATTCCCTGGAGAATGGGGACAAGAAGATAAAGACGGGAATGGTGTCAAAGTCATAAGATCAACCAACTTTACGAACACAGGAAAGCTGAACTTAGCAGATGTCGTTACTCGTGACATTGATTCCAATAAAGTTGAGAAGAAGAAACTGAAGAAAGGCGATATCATTCTTGAACGTTCTGGCGGAACAAATGATAACCCCGTTGGTCGTGTGGTCTATTTCAACGAAGATGGACTTTACCTTTTCAATAATTTCACCCAACTCTTGAGATGCAAAGAAGAGGTTAATTCCCTGTTCATTTTTTATTCCCTTTTCAACTACTATCAGATGAACAAGAGAATCATCCGTAGTATGGGAAATAAGACCACTGGCATTCAAAACCTAAAGATGGACCAATACTGGCAGATACCCATTGCAGCTGTCTCGTTAGAACTGCAAGAGCGATTCGTTTCAATTTACCATCAGGCCGATAAATCAGAATCTGCCCAAGAATTGGTTAGGAATATAAATTACAATTAAAAGAAACTAATATGAAACAATATCTCAAATCATTTATACCAGATTTCCGCCCGATTAAAGGGCCAGACGCATGTTTTGACCTTCGTGATTTTCAGGATAAGGGATTTAAATGCCCAGTCGGAAGGCACGATATAGGAGTTTATATTATAACAGCTACCGATGGGACAAAATATACCTATCCCAACGGCAAGAAAAGTCCAATCCTCTACATCGGTATGTCTGATGATCTCCAGAGAAGATTAAAAGAACACTACAAAGGCTTAAAACATTTGCTTCTAGACCCTGACTACGGTATTGAGGATAACATACAAGTGACCCCCCGTTATCAATACATGTATTACAACGGTAGTCATATTGATGTGTTCAAATGTCGGGGTTATCAAGAAGCCAAAGAAATGGAATCCTTCATTTTAAATCGATTCTATCAAACATATAGAGCGATACCTGTTGGTAATGGCGCTCGTTCATTCGGATAATAACCTTGTTGATTGACCAGACAGCAGAATTTAGGAAATAATCAATTAAGAATTATGAAAAGTAATTATTTATATTCAAAACTATTTGCCTTACTTATGGCAGTGATGGTCTTACTGCCTTGTTCATGCGTTACCAAAGAATGCAAGGAATGTGATGGCGAGGGATACACGATGGAGGTGTGTGAAGATTGCAATGGCAATGGATACTTTGTCGTCACTTGCCGGGAGTGTGATGGCGATGGATGGAATTATTGCTCTTCATGTGATGGCACTGGGCGTGATGAATGCACCTGGTGTTGGGGCAAAGGTGGTAAAGAATGTTCTGATTGCAGCGGTACCGGCCGCAAGACGTGTCCTTCATGTGGTGGATGGTTGAGTGCATCTTCAACTTGCTCATATTGTTCTGGCCAAGGATATGTAAGGTGTTCTTCATGTAATGGAGCAGGAGGCGAACGGTGTAACATGTGCTTTGGCCGCGGATATGACGATTGCAGTTCGTGTGGTGGCACCGGACGCATCCGGTGCGATGAGTGCGATGGCTATGGCAAAGTAAGAGAGGCCTGTTCAGAGTGTGATGGTGAAGGAATAATAAAGCGCACATGCGATGAATGTGATGGCAAGGGCAGGGTTAGCATTTTGAAGTAGCAATGAGATATGGCGTGCATACAGGGGGACATGAATATAAAATGTCCAGTAATACCAAGCTCATTTATGACAAACTTCATGATGACTGGCGACAAGCCGAGGAACATGCTAAAATAGACACAAAAATAAAGCCAATAGCGATATAGCTGATGACTGGTTTTTATACGAGAACATTAACCTGAATATTAACGATTTAAATATTACAATTATGGCAACACCAGATTTTAAAGAGGCTTTAAAGTTGTTTAGTGCTACGGTCAAGCCTTTCTATAGTAGACCAGCTACTTATCGTTCAAATATAACGGCAATACAAACAGAACTTGATAAGATGTCTGGCCCACAACTTTTGGAGGATTGGATTTTACCGCAGATTAAAAATGTATCGAAAAGCTCAGTTTATGATCTCCTGAAAAATGTGACCGATGAATTCGACCGATTTTTCCCACAAGGAAGTACAATTAATATAGGTTCCTATCGCACTATAGATTGTCGCCATGCCCTTATCGCATTTACTAGATTCATACTTGGTTATTATAAAGCAAACTTGTATTTACAATTGAAACGACAAACCGATTTAGAGAATTGCAAACTAGTAGCAAGAAATGCTTTGTTCTGCACTGTAAAAGTAGCAGAAAAAGTGAGAGATGGTGATGCTGGTTCAGGCTTAAATAAAAAGCATATAGGAGGGAAAAAAGGCAAGGGTAATATGTACTATTCCTGGTTCTGCTATAAACACCAACGCAAAGCTGTTGGGCAAACGAGATTGGCTCATATCATGATAAAGCCTGGACAGCCAGACCCTGAAAGCATGATTGATTATATCCTTGATGACAATCAAAAGGCTAGTCTAGCCGTTAAGAATGCAGTAAAAGCTGGTCTTCCTAAATGGTTGAGAGCGTCTTATCGTGATTTTGAGGATTATATGGCTTGCCATATTTGGGACAAATCCTGCTATGATTACAGGTATCACACAAGTGTATTCAACCTAGTATTGTTGCCGATATCAATTGGCGGCTTATCTGATTACTGCCCAGCCGTTAAGGAAATATTACGTTACGAAGCTGCTATGAGGTTTAAGGTGTATCCTGACGGATATTCTTACGCGATGTCACCAGAAACTCAAAAGATTTATAATAATCTCCATGATGATTGGAGGCAGCCTGATCAGCATCAAATTGCATTAGCAAATATTAATGCAGGGATCACACCTACGGGTCTTAAATAAATAACTATTATGGCATACTTTAACGAAGAAAATACGGTTGAGCAAATGCTCATCAATGCCGCTGGCAAGTGCGGCTGGATCTATGTGGAACCGCAAGAGGTGCCCCGCCTTCCAGACGAGGTGCTTGTGACCGAATGGCTGTTGACTGCCTTGTTGCGATTAAATCCCATCACCCAAGACCAGGCAGAGCAGGTCATCTATAGGCTGCGTGCCGCATGCAGCATTGGCAACAACCAGGAAGAGTTGATCAACGCCAACGACCGCTTCCGCAGGCTGTTGTTTGAGGAGAACTCCTATCCCTTTGGAGAGGATGGCGAGAACATCAACATCCGCTTCTTCAGCGACAAGCCTAAAGAAAACCGTTGTGTTGTCACCAATCAATGGGAGTTCCCCCGCAAGAGCAAGGAAGGCGGCAAGCGTCTTGACCTTGTTTACGTCATTAACGGCATCCCGATGATCATAGGCGAGGCTAAAACGCCTGTCAAGTCATCTGTGACCTGGGCCGACGGCGCAACCGACATCCTGCATTATCAGAAGAGCATTCCAGAGATGTTCGTGCCCAACATCCTGGCCTTCGCCAGCGAAGGTCGCGAGCTGCAGTATGCCAGTGTCGGCTGCCCTGTGGACAAATGGGGCCCATGGTTTGCCGATGAGGAGCGTCGCCATGGAACGCTCGCAGACGTAGAGCACAACTATATTTCGTTATTGACGCCAGAGCGTGTGCTGGACATCTACCGCTATTACACCGTATTCACGGGTACCTCAGGCGGCCGCAAGATTAAGATTGTGTGCCGCTATCAGCAGTACCTGGGTGGTGAGGCCATCGTGCAACGTGTCCTTGGCACCTACAGGGCTGGTAAGGGCCCACGAAAAGGTCTTATCTGGCACTTCCAGGGCTCGGGTAAATCTTGGCTTATGGTGTTTGCCGCTCAGAAACTTCGCCGCCAAAACGACCTGAAGGCGCCTACCGTGGTCATCGTGGACGACCGCATCGACCTCGAAGACCAGATTACCGGCGACTTCACGCGAGCCGAAATCCCTAATGTGGACGGCATCACCTCAAAGGAGGAGCTGGAGACCAAAATCCACCAGCGCAAGATCCTTATCACAACCATCTTCAAGTTCGGCGACTTGACCGATGGCGAAGTGATTGACGATCGCGACAACATCATCCTGCTGATGGACGAGGCGCACCGTACCCAGGAAGGCGACCTCGGCAAGAAGATGCGCACCGCATTACCTAATGCGTTCTTCTTCGGTTTGACGGGAACTCCCATCAACCGAAACGACCATAATACATTCGCCTGCTTCGGCAGTGCTGAAGATGAATATGGCTACATCTCGAAATACACCTTCCAGAACTCCGTTGACGATGGCGCAACGCTGGAACTCAACTTCAAGACAGTTCCAGTAGAGATGCATCTTGACGAAGCCAAGCTGCAGAAAGAGTTTGACGATCTGACCGACCAGATCAGCGAGGATGATAAACAGGAACTTGTGCGGCGCACCAGCGTTGAAGCGTTCTTCACTGCTGAGAAACGCATCAATGACGTCTGCAAGTATATTGTCAACCACTTCCGCGAGTATGTGGAGCCCACGGGCATGAAAGCCCAGGTCGTGGTTTACAACCGTGACTGCTGCGTGAAATACAAGAAAGCCCTTGATGCTCTGCTTGGCACTGATGACCAAACCACCATCGTCATGCATACTGCAGGCGACAAAGCCGACGAATATAAGGCTTACAGGCGTACCCGTGACGAAGAGAAGAAACTTCTCGATCAGTTCCGTGACCCGCTGTCGCCTTTGAAATTCGTGATTGTGACCAGCAAGCTGCTCACCGGCTTTGATGCCCCAATCCTGCAGTGCATGTATCTTGACAAGCCGATGAAGAACCACACGCTGCTGCAGGCCATTTGCCGTACCAACCGCACCTATAATGAGAACAAGAAGTGCGGCTTGATCGTTGACTTCGTCGGCGTGTTTGAGGATGTGGCCAAGAGCCTGGCCTTTGACGAAGAGAGCATCAAGACCGTCATCAAGAACATGGACGAGATTAAGGCCCTCATCCCGACATTCCTGCAGGAGTGCATTCAATTCTTCCCCGGTGTTGACCGCACAGTAGGCGGTTGGGAAGGCTTGACTGCTGCCCAGCAATGTCTGAAGGACGAAGGAACCAAGACGAACTTCGCTCGCCATTTCGCTCGCCTTGCCAAGGCGTGGGAAATTGTCTCGCCCGATGAGTGCCTGGCACCATACTCCAATGATTACACCTGGTTAGCTCAGGTGTATCAGAGTGTGCGGCCGATGAGTGGAGGCAACCTCATCTGGACGCTCCTGGGAGCCAAGACCATTGAGATCATCCACAGCAATATAGACACCATCGACATCGGCACACCACTCGAAGACCTCGTGGTAGATGCCGACATCATCAACTCTGTCCTGGAGGACGAGAAGAAACGCCAAAAGAAGATTATTGAGGTGGAGAAGATGTTGAGAATTCGCCTGGGTGAACATAAAGGCGACCCGAAGTTCAAGAAGTTTGCCGAAAAGCTCGACGAACTGCGTGAACGCATGGAACAAAACCTGATCACCAGCATTGACTTCTTGAAACAGCTGCTGCAGATGGCCAAGGAACTGCTGGAGGCAGAGAAGCAAATTGATGAACCGAAGGACAAACGGGCTCAAGCCAGGGCCGCGCTAACAGACCTGTTCGAGAGCATCAAGTCGGAGGAAACGCCCATCATCGTTGAACAAGTCGTCAATGACATCGACAACGAGGTGGTCAAGATCATACGCCAGTTCAATGATGCCTTCCAGAGCGTCACAGCCCGACGGGAGATCAAGAAGAAGCTACGCTCCATCCTTTGGATCAAGTACCAGATTAAGGACAACGACGTCTTCGAGAAAGCCTACAACTACATCGAAATGTATTACTAATTTGAGATGTCTTTAATAGTATGGCACAGTATAAACAATCTGACATAACAAATGTCTTTTGGGCATCGAATGAAGGCTTTAAGGGTGGACGCGACCCTTTAGGAATTCAGAATAGTTCTATTGCTACCTATAGCATATTACTTCCTGGCCTCACCAATTTGACAAGACATATTCGCTATTATAGTTTGTATTGCTGGCTGTTAAGCGAATATGATGAACTGGAAAAGAACGGTAACACTTCTGTGCACCAGTATAACTTTATACGCAGAGCTGAGTTGGCGATGGCATTTATTATGAAAGATCAAGGTGTTGGTGCTATTGTCGGTGCGTTATATATTAGCCAGTTTAGGTATAAGACATATGGAACAGGTGTTTATGGATTAGCAGATGGTGCGGACTATAACTCAAAAGATAGGTATTGGACATTTAAAACCGGGGCATTGGGGCAGTACTATCTAGGTTCACTCATATACTATGAACTGGTAAAGGTGGAAGAAGGCCGTTTTTATCTTAGAAATAAAGGTAAAGAATTAGCCAACGCTTTGCGTAATAGTGTTAAGAAGAATGTCCGGGATCTGTTCATTGAATGTATTCTAAAGGGGTTCATATCA
>Ga0247610_10008497_pt1 | contig 10434 bp, 9 predicted proteins | sample 174DNAGHGhighgp2_FD_193483 | JGI IMG/M metagenome (GOLD analysis project Ga0247610, IMG submission 193483) | Sheep rumen microbial communities from Palmerston North, Manawatu-Wanganui, New Zealand - 1742 DNA GHGhigh gp2 | ecosystem: Host-associated > Mammals > Digestive system > Stomach > Rumen ... | reverse complement strand
TAATCGCTGGACACGGCACCACGCACGTCAGACAGTTCCTCGGGCTGGTCGATGATGCCGCCCTCGAGAATCATGAATTCGGGATAGCCCTCGCGCTTGGGCTTGTCTCCCTCATGGAAGGCCAGGTAATCGGCAAAGAGGTTCTCGCCTTTCTTGACCACCATGCGCTCCATTCTGATCTCGTTGCCATACTTGTTGTGTAAAGCATCGGTCAATGTGTCGGCACCAAACTTGGCAATGTCGGCCTTGACCAGATTGAGCACGCTGTCGCTCTTAGCACTCAGGATAATGCCCTTGAAGTGAGGCTCATCCCAGTTGTACTTGCTGCGATTGGCGGCATAATACGCTTTCAGGCCAGCGGTATCCTTGTCGGCAGCCTTCCACACACGGCGATTGCTGATTTCGAACAGCAGCATGCCGTCACGATACTCGTTCACCAGATTACGGTACTCGGGATTAGAGTTGACCAGTTGACGCGAATCATACTCGGCAAGTGTCGTAGCGGCCAATTCGGTCACCTTAGACATGATAAACTTCTTGGCATTATCAACACCAGGAATTGCGTTCTTGATTTTCAAGAGAGGATACAAGGCCTTGACGGGAACCGACTCTTTCTCACCATAGGTGAAGAGCGTGGCGTTTGAGCCCTTGATGTGCTGGGCAAGGAAAGCCGAGTCGCACAGGGCCGTGGGCATGAGCGCACGGGTGAGCATGCTCTCAAAGGCAGGATCCACCTTGTAGTTGTACTTGGTCTTGAAGCCCTCGATACGGTGTTGCTCAACTTGGTCCATGCGACCGTCACGCTTGAGGGTTGCCTCGATAGCAGGACGCAACGCTTGCAATGAGGGCACACCGTGCTCCACCTTTTTGACAATGTGATAGCCAAACTGGGTGGCAAAGGGCTCACTGATGGCACCATCGGCAAGACTGAACGCAACGTCCTCAAAGGGCTTCACCATCCTGCCACGGCCAAACCAGCCCAGGTCACCTCCACGCTTGGCCGAGCCATCCTGAGACTCGGTGCGGGCCAACTCCTCAAAATCGGCACCCGCTTTGAGCAATTGATAGATAGAGTCAATCTCGGCCTTGCAGGCGGCCTTCTGCTCAGGGGTAGCATTCTGGGGGAAGAGCTTGAGGATGTGCTTGGCGTGAACGTCGTCGCGGTTGCGTATCTCGTTAACGCGAATCATGTGAACACCATATTGCGTCGCAAAGGGCTTGGAAACCTCACCCACTCCAGTGCTGTAGAGCACGTTCTCGAAATCATAGGGGAACATGCCTGACGAGACAAAGCCATAGTGGCCGTTATTGCGCTGCTTGGAGGGGTCACTGGAGAAACGAGCCACCAGATCCTCCCACTTCTCACCATTGAGGATACAGTTGCGAATGCTGTCCATCTTGGCAAGGCGGGGTGCATTCTCCTCGGGAGTGGCGCCCACGGGAAGCATGAAGTGGTCGATGTTGATTTCTTTCTTGTAACGGTCATAGGACTCGTTGACCATATTCCACAGGAAAGTGGTATCGGTCGTCATGTAAGGCGCAGCAAGTTCCTTCTTGTAGCCTTCAAACTCCCTGATAAAGAGCTGAGTCGTGTCGATGCCGGCAGCCTCAGCGTCTGCCACCTTCTGCTTGTAAAGCACAAAACGCTCCACATACTTGTCAAGCGATTCTTTCTCTATCTGCTGCTGATTGTTCTTGTGATAGAGGTACTCAAACTCCGAGAGCTTGATGTCCTTGCCGTTGATAGTCATCAGGACAGGGTCCTCACTCTTAGCAATAGCGAGGATCGCAGTTCCCAACAACAACGAAGAAATCCAAAGTTTTGCTTTCATTTCTTAGGTTGGTTTGATTCTATATTTTACGTTTTTTCATTTCCTTATTCTATAATGTAACGCAGGCGCACGGGAAAAATTATATTCCCAGCACATTTTTTTTGCAACAGACTTATCCCCAAACACCGCACACAACAAGGTCCCGCCCCACAGGAAGTGGTGCAGGACCCTTTTTATCAGCAATCGGGGAACTCGGTTCAATTGCCCATCTCGCTCAGGAACTTGATGCGCACGAGACGGATTTCCTCCTCGGTGTAATCATCGCCCAGCTCCTGCATGGCGGTCTCGATATCATCGCTCTCGCTCTCCTTGAAGTAGTCAAAGATATCTGCCTCGATATCGGCATCTATTGCCTCGTCAATGTAATAGGACACATTGATTTTTGTGCCGCTATAGACGATGGCCTCCAGCTCGTCGAGCAATTCCTCCATCTCCAGGTCCTTGCTCTCGGCAAGCGCGTCAAGCGGCACCTTGCGGTCGATGGCGGTGATGATTTCGACTTTGAGTTTGCTCTTGTTGGCGACAGTGCGCACGCGCATGTCCTCGGGACGTTCAATCTCGTTCTCTTCGACGTATTTCTTGATGAGGCGGACGAATTCTTCGCCATATCGTTTGGCCTTGCCAGGACCCACTCCTGGAATGTTCTGCAATTCATCAAGGGTGATGGGATAGGTCGTGGCCATGGCATCGAGCGAGGGCTCCTGGAAGATGACATAGGTGGGCAACCCGTGCTGCTTGGCAATCTTGCGGCGCAGGTCCTTGAGGATGCTGAACAGCTCGGCATCAACGGCACCGCTGCCACCGCCACGCAGTTCCTCGTCAAGCATCTCGGTATACTCGTTGTCCTCAACAATCCAGAATTTCTCGCGACTCTTGAGGAATTTCCTGCCCTCATCAGTCACCTTGATGACGCCATAGTTCTCAATGTCCTTGGCAAGATAATCGGCAAAGACGCCTTGACGGATGACGGCCATAAGGAATTTCTCGTCGCGTTTCTCGGCACAGCCAAACACATCCAGTTCATTGTGCTTGTAGCCTTGAATCTCCTGAGTGGCATCGCCCATCATCACATGGGCAATGTACTCGGGCTTGAAACGCTCACGCAGCGTGAGAATCGTCTCGATGGCAGCACGCAGTTCCTCGCTGGCCTCGACGCGCTTCTTGGGCTTGATACAGTTATCGCAGTTGCCGCAATTCTCCTGCTCATAGGTCTCACCAAAATAGTGCAGCAGCGAGCGCCGGCGGCACACCGATGACTCGGCATAGTCGCGGGTCTCGAGCAGCAACTGCTTGCCTATTTCCTGCTCGGCAATGGGCTTGCCCTGCATGAATTTCTCCAGCTTGTCCAGGTCCTTGCGCGAGTAGAAGGTCACGCACTTGCCCTCGCCACCGTCACGGCCGGCGCGCCCCGTCTCCTGGTAGTAGCCTTCCAGACTCTTGGGGATATCGTAGTGGATGACAAATCTCACATCAGGCTTATCAATACCCATGCCGAAGGCGATGGTCGCAACAATCACATCCACATCCTCGCTCAGGAACGCATCCTGGTTGTTGCTGCGCATGGCACTCTCCATGCCCGCATGATAGGGCAATGCCTTGATGTCGTTCAGCCGCAGCACCTCGGCAAGTTCCTCTACCTTTTTGCGGCTCAGGCAATAGATGATGCCCGACTTGCCCTCATTGGCCTTAATGAACTTGATGATCTCGCGGTCCACGTCCTTGGTCTTGGGACGCACCTCATAATAGAGGTTGGGGCGGTTGAACGATGACTTGAACACAGCAGCCTCGGTCATGCCCAGGTTCTTTTGGATATCATGCTGAACCTTGGGGGTGGCGGTGGCCGTCAAGGCGATGATCGGCCTTACACCAATGCGGTTGATGATGGGGCGGATGTTCCTGTACTCAGGGCGGAAGTCATGTCCCCATTCCGAGATACAGTGCGCCTCGTCGATGGCATAGAAAGAGATGGGTACATCTTTCAGGAAGGCCACATTATCTTCCTTGGTAAGAGATTCGGGAGCGACATACAGGAGCTTGGTGCGGCCGCTGCGCACATCATTTTTCACTTCCTCGATCGCCTGCTTGGTGAGCGACGAATTCAGGAAATGGGCAATGCCATCCTCCTCGCTGTAACTGCGCATGGCATCCACCTGATTCTTCATCAGGGCAATGAGCGGTGAGATCACGATGGCTGTACCTTCCATGATGCGGGCTGGCAGCTGGTAGCACAACGATTTGCCACCGCCAGTGGGCATCAGCACAAAGGTGTCGTGCTCGGCCAGCAGATTCTCGATAATGGCTTCCTGATTGCCTTTAAATGTCTCAAAACCGAAGTAGTCCTTCAGCGCCGATATCAACTTACTGTTTTTCGCCATAATTCAAGGTTAGGGTTTCAATGATTTCACAAATATAGAGCTATTCTGTGAACTGGGCAATATTTTTTTGTAAAATAATTTGGGATATGGGATAATCAGTTATCTGACAGCAGCTCAAAATTTGACTGGGACAACTGCTGTTCGGCAAACTTGCGGGTGAGCACATAACGCTTCTGCTTGAGCGACGGAGCCTGATACATGACATCAATCATGATGGTCTCGAACAGACTTCTCAAGCCGCGGGCACCCAACTTGTATTCGATGGCCTTGTCCACGACAAATCCCAGCACGTCGTCCTCGATAACGAGTTCCACGCCATCCATCTCAAGCAGTTTCTTGTACTGCCGCACGATAGCGTTCTTGGGTTCGGTGAGGATGCGCAACAGGGCATCACGGTCCAGGGGCTCGAGGTTGGTGAGGATGGGCAGACGGCCAATGATTTCGGGGATGAGGCCATAGCTGCGCAGGTCCTGCGGAGCCACAAAATGCAACAGCTTGTCACGGTCGGCCTTGCTCACATGGTTGCCGGCACCATAGCCCACGACATGGGTGTTGAGGCGCTGGGCAATCTTGCGCTCGATGCCCTCAAAGGCACCACCGCAAATGAACAGGATGTTCTTGGTATCGACGGCGATCATCTTTTGCTCGGGGTGCTTGCGGCCGCCCTGGGGCGGCACATTCACTACCGAGCCCTCGAGCAGTTTCAACAGACCCTGCTGCACGCCCTCACCGCTCACGTCACGGGTGATGGACGGATTGTCGCCCTTGCGGGCAATCTTGTCGATCTCGTCGATAAAGACGATGCCGCGCTCGGCCTCGGCGACATTGTAGTCGCACGCTGCAAGCAGCCTGGTGAGCAGGCTCTCGATATCCTCGCCCACATATCCGGCCTCGGTCAACACTGTCGCGTCAACGATGGCGAAGGGCACCTTGAGCATTTTGGCAATGGTCTTTGCCAGCAAGGTCTTGCCAGTACCGGTAGGCCCCACAATAATGATGTTGCTCTTCTCGATATCGATGTCGTCGCCGCGCTTTTGGTTCAGGCGCTTGTAGTGGTTATAGACGGCCACCGAGAGATAACGCTTGGCCGTCTCCTGGCCGATGACATACTGGTCCAGATACTCCTTTATCTCGACGGGCCTGGGCAAGGTGTCCAAGTCCAGGTCGGGCAACATCGACGCCGACATCTTGTTGAGGTACTCGCGCGACAATTCCACGGCCCGTTCGGCACAATCGTTGCAGATGCAGCCGTTCATGCCCGGCAGCATCAGCTCGACCTCACGGTCGCTGCGTCCGCAGAAACTGCAATACAGTGTTGATTCTTTCTTTTTCGCCATTGTATCGTGTTACTCTGCGGGTTTCTCGGCTGCAGGTTCCTCTGTTGCGGGTTTCTCGCGTACGAGCACCTTGTCAATCATGCCATAGTCCTTGGCCTCGGCAGCTGTCATCCAGTAGTCACGGTCACTGTCGGCATACACCTTATCATAAGGCTGCCCCGAGTGGTCGCTGATGATGGTATAGAGTTCCTTCTTGAGCTTGAGTATCTCACGCGAAGTGATTTCGATATCCGATGCCTGGCCGCTGATGCCGCCCATGGGCTGGTGAATCATCACGCGGCTGTGCTTCAGGGCAAAACGCTTATCCTTCTGGCCTGCCACGAGCAGCACTGCAGCCATCGAGGCGGCCATGCCGGTGCAGATGGTGGACACGTCGCTCTGGATGAACTGCATCGTGTCATAGATGCCCAAGCCGGCATAAACCGATCCGCCCGGAGAGTTGATGTAGAGCGAAATATCCTTACCAGGGTCAGAACTGTCCAGATACAGCAGCTGAGCCTGAATGACATTGGCGGTATAGTCATCGACCTGTGTTCCCAGGAAGATGATGCGGTCCATCATCAAGCGCGAGAACACGTCGAGCTGGGTGACGTTCAACTTGCGCTCCTCCATAATGGTCGGGGAAATATAATTGTTAGATACGCCGGCCGCGAACTGATCCAGAGCCAGACCGTTCATACCCAAATGATGCACTGCAAATTTTCTGAAGTCGTTTTCCATAATGATTTCTACGTTATTTTAAAAATTTTGTTCAAAGATACTATTTTTTTCTCAACCCAACAACATCTTGGGGTAATTATTTTTACAGACTTTGTACAAATACCGCGCCAACCGACATTTTGTCACCCCCACAATGCACAAGGCAGGGAGAGCCAAACGGCCCACCCTGCCCCTAATAATCACTATCTAAAAGCTTTTTTATTTCCCGTCCTGTTCGTAAAGTTTGCGGAACTCTTCAACGCTGATCGTCTTCTCGTTGACCTTGACGGCCTCCTTGACAGCAGCATAGAACTTGTTGTCGATGGCATGTTCCTGGATGGCGTCGCGGGCACGCTCATCCTGCATGAAACGCTCGGCCTGCTGCTTGATCAGGTCCTCGGGAGCGTTATAGATGCCGTACTGTGACAGCTGCTGCTGGGCAAAGATGAAGGCAGCGGTATCGATGTCTTCCTTCTCGACCTTGATTTCAAGAGCCTGCGCCAGGTGGTCCTTAACCAGTTGCCAACGCAGCTGCTTGAACATGTTCTGGGCCTCCTCGTCACTAACCTCGGCATTCTCCTTTTCCTCCTGCTGGCGGCGCAGCTTCAGGAAGCGCTTCAGGAACTCCTCGGGCAACTGCAGTTCGCCTGCCTTCTCGGTGAGGATGCGCTGTGCATCAACCGTGAAGCGGTAGTTGCTCTCGGGAACGTTGGCACGCTGGATCATCTCGCGGACAGCCTCGCGGAAGGCAGCCTCGTCCTTGACATCGGTCTCGGTACCCAGAACGCCCTTGAAGAACTCCTCGTTCATCTCAGCCTCCTTGTTGACCTTGATCTCCTCGATGGTCACGCGGAAGTCGCTCTTCACGTCGGCCTCGCCACGGTCCACATTCAGCATGGCTGCCAGCTCGGCAATGTTGCCGTTGTTGGCCTTGTGGGGATTGAAGGTGAAGGTGTCACCCACCTTGACGCCCACAAACTTGGCGGCCTCATCCTCGTCGACCATGTAGCGCGGCGAAATCACGGTGCGCTCCACCTTGATGCCGTTCTCCTTGTCGTTGCCCTGCTCGTCGAGCTCGATCATCGAGCCACGCAGCATCGACTCCTTGTCACTCACCTCGCCGTCAACGAGGGTGCCCAGGCGCTTGCGGTCGTGGGCAATGGCGTCATCGACCATCTGGTCGGTCACCTCGATATTGTAATAGGGCACGTTGATGCGCTTGTTGAGCTTGAGCTCGATGGCGGGAGCCAGACCCAGGTCATACTTGAAGGTCATCTCCTCGTCCTTCATGATATCCACTTTAGTGTCCTCGTTGGGAAGGGGCTCGCCCAGAACCTGCAGCTTGTTCTCACGAATGTAGTCATACACGGCACGACCCACCATGCGGTCAATGACGTCGGCGGTCACGCTGCCTCCGTAATACTTCATCAGCAAAGACTTTGGTGCCTTGCCGGGGCGGAAACCCTTAATCGGGTGACGAACGCCCATCTGCGCCACTTCCTTGTTCACGTCAGCGGCAAAATCCTCTCTCTTGAGATCAACGGTGAGCTGACCGTTCACCGCATCAATCTGTTCAAAACTTACGTTCATTACTTGGTTTGTATTGTATGTTAACTGTTTGATTTTCTGAAAAGCGGGTGCAAAGGTACTACTTTTCACCCGATACACAAAATTTCCCCACAAAAAATCGCTAAAATCAACAAATATAAGAAGAAGATAAAAAGAAGACAATAAGTACAACAAATACAAATTCACCCCTAAAGAGCAAAGGTTGTACTTGTTGTACTTATTGTTTTCGTTATATGCTCAGCCAATGCGGCCCTTACAGCGTCAGGACGATGTTGTGTTCCTCGGCAATGCGGCGCATGTTCAAGATGGCATAGCGCATGCGGCCCAGGGCGGTGTTGATGCTCACACCAGTGGTGTCGGCGATTTCCTTGAAGCTCATGTTCTTGTAGTAACGCATCACAAGCACCTCGCGCTGACTCTCAGGCAATGTCCTGATCAGGCGGCGAACATCGCTGTGAATCTGTGATGTCACCATGTCCTCCTCGACCGTGGACTGGGACAGTTCCTTGCGGTTGAGGATGTTGACGTCGGTATCGTCGGTGGACTGCAGATTCTCGTTTCTCACCTGACGATAATAGTCTATTATAAGGTTATGTGCGATTCTCATCACCCAAGCGGCAAAATGGCCGTTCTCGACATATCGTCCCTGCTTGATGGTGGTGATGGCCTTGACAAAAGTATCCTGGAAAAGGTCGTTGGCCAATTCCTCATTTTTTACCGAGTGGTATATATACATGAAGATGCGGTCCTTGTGTCGCTCCAGGAGCTCATCAAAGGCCTCGTTCTTGCCACCGACATACAGCGTGATGAGTTGATCATCGCTCTTGTCATTATATAACTTCATTACTAATCTATTTTGGTCAATAAAGAGTAATGTTTGTCGATAGGCAGTCTATTTTAGTTGTTTATTATCATTTAAAGTTTATACTCACTCGTGCGAAATCGGCAGATTTCAGGCTGCAAATATAGATAAAATTAAAAAACCAACAATCTTTTTTCAAAAAAAAGTGAATCTTTGGCATTTTTTCGGGCATTTTCCGTCAGCGGCGGCGACGGCGGCCATTGCGCAGCCCCATGAGCCATCGCGTGAGCCTGAAACCCAGCAGCAAATAGTCGGCCTTCTTCAAGTGCGAGACGGTACCCGGCGAGAACATGAGGGCACGCACGCCATTGGCAGCGACATTGCTCTTGACACTGTCCAGGTTGTATTGCAACGCGGCTCGTTCCACCTCGCGCCGCACCAGGGCCTTGCCGCGGGCGCGCCTTAGTTCCTCAAGGGTCATACCGCGCCAGCTGTCAGGTGCATCGGGCGTGGCAACAGGCAGTGGCTTCCTGGCGTCACCAGCAGTGCCCATGGCCTCGATATCGTTACTGCTACTCATTGTCATCGGGTTTTAAAAACAGTTTGCTAACAAAGCGTGCCACAGGGTCCACGATGAGCTGCCTCTTGAAGGCAAACACCACAAGCAGCAGCACCAGCAACAGTGCAGCAGCAATCAGGTGCGCACCCCATGCGCACCCCAGCGCCGTGGCCAGCACTCCAATGAGTGCCGTGAACAGATGGTGCTGCACAAAGGTGCCGATGATGATCACCACAGCGACAAACGCCGTTGCCGACAGCAGCACGGCCAGTTTCTCGACAGCGGTGAGCTTGGTGTAGTCCCACTCCATCGAGAAGAAACGGCGAGCCTCGGTAAACAGCTTCTTATAATCTATATCGTTCATATCGATGCCAAATCGCATGCGCGTCAACCAAACCGCCCACAACATCAACCGTGCTGACGCACGGGAAATTATTCAAATTAAGATTTTGTTTAATTTGAATAAACTTGGCTGCATCTAAGCAAATCAAGCTAGCTTGTTTGCCTTCGACTTGCACAGGTTTTCCCGCCCGCCAGGGCGGTTAAAGATTGCGAGACGGCCGATGTGACACGCCGCCAGTCATACAGTCATGCAATTTTGTCAGTCCTCGATCTGGGCGCTGATTTGCTTCACCAGCTGCTCCACCTCGTCGTCGCTGAAGTCGATGCCGTTCTTCTTCAGCATTTCCTTGATGCGGCTGCGCAGGTCGGAACCCTTCTCGGGGGCAAACAGGATAGCGGCCGAAGCGCCAACCAGTGCTCCACCCAGGAATGCATATAATAAACCTAATCCTCTCATTGTTTCTAGATATTTAAAGTGTTATTAGTCCAACTTGTCCTTAATCTCCTCGGCGATATCATCTACCAGGTTGTCGAGCTTGGTGCCTTTGAGTTTCACACCTTGCTCGCGCAATGCTTCAACAATGCGCTTGCGGGTATCATCACCTTTCTCGGGGGCAAACAACAGGCCCACTGCCGCGCCGGCGATTGCGCCGCCCACGACTGCCATAACAATGTTAATCGGTCTCATATCGGTAAGTTAATTAAATAATTAATAATGTCTTAGTAATGTCACTACAAGCAATAATCATGCCAGTCATGAGGCACACTGCTTGATTTTCGGCAATAAAATTACTCCTTCTTTTTGATTCTGGCAAATAATTTCGAAAAAAACCATGGCACCAGCATCAAAATCGCACCTTTTCGCCCTTCACAACAAAGAAAATTCAACCCCAGCTCCTCACGCGAAGTGAACTAATAC
>Ga0247610_10008496_pt1 | contig 10434 bp, 9 predicted proteins | sample 174DNAGHGhighgp2_FD_193483 | JGI IMG/M metagenome (GOLD analysis project Ga0247610, IMG submission 193483) | Sheep rumen microbial communities from Palmerston North, Manawatu-Wanganui, New Zealand - 1742 DNA GHGhigh gp2 | ecosystem: Host-associated > Mammals > Digestive system > Stomach > Rumen ... | reverse complement strand
AACGGCTACCGCATCGTCTTCGTGGTTCTCACCATCGGTGATCAGGATAATCGCCCGACTTGCCTCGCTCTGTTCTCCGAAGCAACGAATCGAAGTGCTCAAGGCCTGACCGATTGCCGTACCTTGGGTCTTGATCAACTCCGGCTTGATCGAGTTGAGGAACATCTTCGCCGACACATAGTCACAGGTGATTGGCAGTTGTACGAACGCGTCGCCGGCAAAAACCACCAGACCCACTTTGTCGTTCACCATGTTGTCCATCAACTTACTCAGCATCTGTTTCGCACGATCCAAACGATTCGGTGCGACATCCTCTGCCAACATCGAGTTCGATATATCCAGCGCTACGATGGCTTCGATACCTTGCCGTTTCTCCGTGCGCTCACTCTGCCCAAACTGCGGCCGTGCGGCGGCGATGATCAGCAGCGCCAAAGCTACCAGCACGATACTGAACTTAACGGTCGGACGAACCCGACTCGCATTCGGCATCAACTGTTCCATCAACTCCGCGTCACCGAACGCCTCCAACTGACGGCGTTTGTGGCGGGTATATGCCCAATAAGCTACTGCAAAAACCGGTATCGTTGCCAGCAGCCATAACATCTCTATATTTGCAAAACGAAACATATTAATTCGCTATCGTTCTAATGACAAAATATCGTATAATCACTTCCAACAACAAGCAGATCAGGGCAGCTACCAGGAACGGAGCAAAGTTCTCCGTGTGTTTGGAGTATTCGCGTACACGCAACTTGGTCTTTTCCAACTGGTCAATCTGCTCGTAGATGCGCTTCAAACTGCCGTTGTCGGTTGCCCGGAAATACTGACCTCCGGTCACCTCGGCAATACCCCGCAATGTGCCCTCGTCAAACTCCGAGTCCATCGTCACGTACTGCCGTCCCATCGGTGTATTCACCGGTACACGGGTCTGACCGTAAGAACCGACACCCACCGTATAAACGCGTATCCCGAAGGTCTTGGCAATCTCGGCGGCCGTCTGCGGATCGATATCGCCGCGGTTATTCGAACCATCGGTCAGCAAAATAACCACCTTGCTCTTCGTCTCGCTGTCTTTCATTCGGTTGACCGCATTCGCCAGACCCAGACCGATCGCCGTACCGTCCTCAATCATGCCGTACTCTACGGACTTGAAGAGGTTAACGAGCACCGCGTGGTCGGTTGTCAGCGGACATTGCGTGAAGCTCTCACCCGCAAAAACCACCAGACCGATCTGGTCGTTCGGTCTCGCAATCACGAAGTCCGATGCCACCTGCTTGGCAGCCTCCAGACGATTCGGTTTCAGGTCCTCTGCCAGCATCGTGCCCGATATATCGAGCGCCATCATGATGTCGATACCTTCGGTGCTCTCCGACGACCACCTATTGGTCAGCTGTGGTCGTGCCAACGCCAGACTCAACAACGTCACTACCGCTACGCGCAACGCAAAAGGTACGTGCAGCAACCATACGCGCCAACTCTTCGGCTGCGCCGCCAAGGTCGTGGTGTCCGAGATCTGCACACTCGCATCGCTCTTCCACAACTCGTACGCGTACCAGCCGATAATCGGCAGCAGCAGTAGCAACAAAAACAAATATCCCGGATTAGCAAATGTCATACTTCTTCCTCCTCTTCTTTATTATCCGCATGGCCGGATTGCTCCGGTTCTAAACCGGTTTTCGTTTCATTCACGAAGTCATAGGCAGTAGTAAGGGCGTTCTCGTTCTCGTCGGGTGTCGTGTGCCATTTCGCAAACTTCACCAAATCAGCCAGTTGCAGCATCTTGCTTAACCGTCCGTACAGATCCTTGTCGATAAGCGGTTTCATCTCGCGCAGCGTCTCGTCACTCGTTTTTTCCGTGCTGTGCACCTCAAAACGGCGACCGATATACTCGCGCACGACATCTGTCAATTCGGTCTGGTATTCTTTCACCTTACCGTCTTTCCAGATCTTCTGCGCCTTGATCTCATCGAGTTTCTCAAGGGCTACCTCGTCCGCCGGACGCAGCAACTCCGGATCAATCGGTTCCTCTTCCTGCTTGCGGTACTTGTCGTATTTCTTCCACAACCAGAAACCGAGGTCGATCAGCAGCAGAATACCCAGCGCTAACAGAATCCAACGGATGATGCCCCACCACCAGATAGGTGCTTTCTCGATATCCTTGATATCGGTGATCGCATTCGTGCTGTCCACCTCAAACGGCTGGATCACATTCAGTGCCAGCGGTTCTGTCCAGAACGTGTCCTCACCGCTCGTCACGTACAGCGGTTCAATAGCGAACAAGCTGTCCTTAAACGACGTAAGCATCAAATCCTGCTTCAACTGCACACGCCCGTCGGGCAGGGTAGTGGTGTCCACCGCCGAGCGATCGACGATCTCGATGCCGTCTTGCAACTGCTTGCCCAACGCCGGCCACACCACCTGTTCCGATGCGTCATGCGTCACCTCCAGATGCATTGCCGTCTGGTCGCCCAACATCAACATCGTCGAGTCGATGCTCGCGCTCACTACTATCGCTAATAATAAACTCATCATTGCTTAAACAGTCTCATTAAAGCTTTCACGTAATCTTCGTCCGTACGGATCGAAATATTGTGCATTCCCGTCTTCGTATAAACGGTCTCCAGTGCCTCTTGTTGCGCACGCCAAGCCTGGTTATACGCCTCGCGAACACTCGCTATGCCGGTATCGGCCCACACACGCTTACCCGTCTCCGGGTCGCGCAATTTGATTAGTCCCACGTTCGGCATCTCGGCGTCACGACGGTCGTAGATCTGAATCGCGTGCAGGTCATGCTTGCGGGCGGCGATCACCACCGGTGCTACTTCTCCTTTCTTCTCGGGTGTCGCGCTGAAAGCCGGATCCATCATATCGCTTATCAGGAACGCCGCACAACGCCGCTTCTGTGCGTTCGTCAGGTACTGCAGCGCCGCGTTGATATTCGTCCCCGTGTGTTCGGGCTCGAAACTCAATAACTCACGGATAATATGCAGCACGTGCGATTTACCTTTCTTCGGCGGGATGAATTTCTCCACTTGGTCGCTAAAGAAGATCACACCCACTTTATCGTTGTTCTCGATCGTGGAGAAGGCGAGGGTAGCGGCTACTTCGGCCATCGTGTCCCGTTTCATCTGACTCACCGTTCCGAAATTCCTACTTCCGCTGACATCGACGAGCAACATCACCGTCAACTCACGCTCCTCTTCATAGACCTTGATGTACGGCCTATTCATCCTCGCCGTCACATTCCAGTCTATCGATCGTACATCATCGCCCGGTTGGTACTCCCGCACCTCGCTAAAGGCCATACCACGACCCTTAAACTGGCTGTGGTACTCGCCTGCGAAGATGTTTCGACTCAACCCGTGGGTCTTTATCTCGATCTTCCTTACCCGTTGTAATAACTCTTCACTTGTCATAAAAATGATCGTTCACTTTGTTCACTGTAGGACCATTTCATTGTAGGACCGTTCTCTTTGTTCACTGTAGGACCGGTGTTTCACACCTGTAGGCTGTCTTACAACGTAGTGGTCTTACAGTGTAACGGTCATACAGCGCAGCGGTCTATCAAGGTACTTGTACCGCATTCAATACTTCGGTGATAATATCCTCGGTCGTAATATTATTTGCCTCGGCTTCGTACGTCAGGCCGATACGGTGACGCAATACATCGTAGCAAACGGCACGAACATCTTCCGGCGTTACGTAGCCTCTCCTATGAATAAACGCGTACGCACGCGCGGCCTTCGCCAGATTAATCGAAGCACGCGGACTACCGCCAAACGCAATCATCTGCTTCAGGTCCTTGAGCTCGTAGTTCTCCGGCTCACGGGTCGCAAACACGATATCCACGATGTATTTCTCGATCTTCTCGTCCAGATAAACCTCCTCCACGATCTTACGCGCCTTGATGATATCCGCCGTACTCAGAATCGGCAGCACGGTCTTCTTCTCAGATGCGATGTTCTGACGAATGATCGCCTGTTCCTCCTCTTTCTTCGGATAACCGATCACTACCTTCAGCATGAAACGGTCGGTCTGTGCCTCGGGCAGCGGATACGTACCTTCTTGCTCGATCGGGTTCTGGGTAGCCAGTACCAGGAACGGATCGTCCAACTTGAATGTCTGCTCTCCGATCGTCACTTGACGCTCCTGCATGGCCTCCAACAATGCACTCTGCACTTTTGCCGGCGCACGGTTGATCTCATCTGCCAACACAAAATTAGCGAAGATAGGACCGCGTTTGATCTTAAACTCTTCGCTCTTTTGGCTGTAAATCTGTGTACCGAGCACATCGGCAGGCAACAGATCCGGGGTAAACTGAATACGACTGAAATTAGCTTTAATCAAGTCACTTAAAGTCTTGATTGCCAAGGTCTTCGCCAAACCCGGTACACCTTCCAACAGAATATGTCCGTCGCTCAACAAACCGATCAACAGACTCTCCACAAGGTGTTTTTGACCAACAATCACTTGATTCATGCCCAACGTAAGGGCATCTACAAACGAACTCTCGCGCTCCACGCGCTCTTGCAGTTCTCTGATATCCACTGGATTTTGCATAATTTTGTATAGTGTTTATTTAAATCTTACAGCGTTAGCGGTCCTACAGTGTAACGGTCTTACAGCACCGCGGTCTTACAGTCCGTAGGACGGTCTGTAATTTTATTACAAATTTCGTGCCAAACCACCTCTCTTCGTCCTTTTTCCGCAATTTTGTGCAGGTTCGTGTATATTTTGCTGATAAATTTGCATATATCAAAAATTTGTTGTAATTTTGCAGCGCAAAATCCAAATCAACACGATAATGCCAAGTGCTGAAGTACAAAAAATGATCCCGCAGATACAGGCGTATCTTGCCACTCAACCGATTGAAAGAGCTTATCTATTCGGTTCATGCTCGCGTGGCGAGGAACGTCCGGATAGTGACGTGGATTTACTGGTCACTTACACGGATAGTGATAGTATGTCGCTAATGGACATAAGTCGAATAATGGTCAATCTTAGTAAGAAACTCAATCGGAAAGTAGATTTGGTTGAAGACGAATACCTGCGACCTTTTGCACGAAAGAGTGTTGATCACGATAAAATTAAAATTTATGAGAGAGCGCATTAGAGACAAAGAACGTTTGGTTCATATCCTTACTGCGATAGATAATTTAACTGAAGGCAGTAAACGTTATACAGTAGAAGACGCAGAAAAGGACTCTATTATTTTCTACGGTTTCGTTAAACAAGTAGAAATTATTGGAGAAGCGACATATAAACTCACCAAAGAATTCCGCGCAGAACACCCTGAAGTAGAATGGGAAGTGATTGAAGGTATGCGGCATGTTTTAGTGCACGGATATTATGAAATTACGCCTCATAAAGTTTGGCATGTGATCCACAATGACCTTCCGATTCTTCGTCCGCAGATAGAGAAGTTTATCGAAGAAGAGAGCAAGATCGAGCAATAACTTCGCTGCCGCCGACAGCGTAAAAAAGCGGTGAAAAATATATAGACGAAGGATGGCAAAACAAAAAGAAATAATCGTCAAGGATACGACTATCCGTTCGTTTTCGCAGAACGGATGGGACTATATCTGTATTACGGATATTGCAAGACAGAAGAATGCAGAAGATCCCAATGGTGTAGTGGGTAACTGGATGCGTAATAGAAATACAATTGAATATCTTGGTATATGGGAGGCTTTAAACAATCCTAATTTTAACCCCCTCGAATTCGAGGGGTTTAGAAGTCAGGCAGGATTGAATGCCTTTACTCTTTCCCCAAGCCGTTGGATAGAAGCCACTAATGCTATAGGACTTATTGCCAAGTCAGGGCGCTATGGCGGCACGTTTGCGCAACGGGACATTGCTTTTAAGTTTGCCAGTTGGGTATCCGTTGAGTTTGAACTATATTTAATTAAGGAGTTCCAGCGTCTCAAAGAGGAGGAACAAAAGGCACTTGGTTGGTCTGCGAAACGCGAGTTGGCAAAGATCAACTACCATATACATACGGACGCGATTAAGGAACACCTTATCCCGCAGGAGATTGATGCTTACCATCGCTCGCTTATTTATGCCAACGAAGCGGATGTGCTCAATGTGGCATTGTTTGGAATGACCGCCAAAGAGTGGCGCGACGCACATCCTGAGGATAAAGGCAATATCCGCGATTACGCAACAATAAATCAGTTGATTTGTTTGAGTAATATGGAGAACCTGAATGCAGTATTCATCAATGAAGGCTTGCCACAAGGCGAGCGTCTCCAGAAACTGAACCAGATAGCTATCCAACAAATGACCGTGCTGGAGAACGTCGAAAGCAAGCATATATTGAAAGCATAAAACATCGTCACTCACTGACGTTAAACAGGAGGACATAAAAGGCGTTTATTGACGTTGTTTGCGACTAACTGAAATCTTCGCAACATTTCGTACCAAGTCGTGACAGCAAGATGAATGTCCCGTGGGTATGTTATACATGCCACGCCCTGCTATAGGCGGGGTGGGTTTAGCATATCGGGCGTGGAATTCGGTTGTTTTTCTACTTGGTACAGGGATTGCGAAGCCCTCAGTTAGCGTGAAGAATGAACGGACTTCACGCTTTTTGTATGCTATATACCCTCGAGATAGTCTCGATTTAGTACCGACTCGATTCTCTCTCGTTAGTGTCTCGCCAGTCTGATTTGGATAATATAGATATAGAAACAAGTTTAAAAATCTAATAATGGAGAATGCCGAAAAGCCGTAAGTGAGTAGGCAAAACTAAAAATCTAAGTATTATGATTCAATCAGTTGACAAATTAGATTACATGGAGCGTCTGTTTGCTGCGCTTCATGCAAAACGAACAGAATTGTATGTCATAACAGGAATATGGCATCGACTTAATCGTACAGACGTAAAGTTCGTTATACAACAGCCAGTTTTTTTACCATCGGGCAATTATGCTTTGGCCGACTTGTATCTTCCCCAATTAAATATTTGGATAGAAATTAATGAACTGTATCACAAAGCCAAAAAGGCAGCCGATGATAAGCGAAATATGGATATACAAATAACAACGAAAGGAGAACAACACATCATCTACCAATACGATTCTACTGGAAAGGCTGATTTTGATATTGATGACTTGAATTATCAAATAGATCTGATCGTGGCTCATATTCGGCTTAAAATAGCTAAGTTAGGAGAGAATTTTATTCCTTGGGATGACAACTATGCTTTTAGAAAAAAGTATTTATGCAAAAAGGAGTATCTGACATATAAATCCATTGATCAGATCGCAAAGATTTTTAATGCACCCATACGTAAGAGAGGTTTCCTTAGACCTGGCGGGTTTGCGTTAAATGGCGGATATGTAGTTTGGACACCCAATACTAATAATACTACTTGGAAGAATATACTTAACAATACAGAAGATGAAATTATTGAATATAAGATTGACAAAGAGACAGGAGGAGTTGATAGAGCTGCTACACAAGCAGGATTTGACCAAGCGGAAAAAAGAATAGTCTTCTGCAAATACAAAGATTTCCTTGGAAACAAGGACTATAAATTTATCGGTGTTTTTGCGTTTGACGGATTTGATTCTAACGGAGCCCGAAAATGGAAAAAGATAAGAGACTGCATAGATATTACAAACTTAATTTATTTATAAACAATGAAAACAAAACTTTTTTCTCTTTTTGCAGCGTTGATGGCAGTTGTTGCTGTCAATGCAACAGTTGTTACGCTGACGCCGGGTCAGTTTACTGCAGGTGAGAACTTAGAGAACTTCAGCGAGACAGTAAGCGGAATCACGGTTGCCATTGCTCCGAAGACGACTATCACTGCTGATCAGATTCGTATTTTTAAGAATTCAACGATTACCATTTCTGCTACGGCAGAGATTTCCGGTATCGTGTTTACTTGCACTGCAAACGACGATACAAGGTATGGTCCGGGTTGCTTTACTGCTCAAGAAGGCTATTCTTATGCCGGTATGGTTGGCACGTGGGTAGGTACTCCAGCATTATCGGTAGCGTGTACAGCTTCTACAAACCAAGTACGTGTTACTATGATTAAGGTGTATCTAGGCGGCGAGGTGCCCGAAATTCCAGATCCAACTCCTCTAAGCGGTAAATTTCAGATCGGTGATTTGTATTACAACCTCGATGCCACCAGCCAAACGGCAGAAGTGGCTGAAAATAGAAATGCGAGCGGAGAAATTATTATCCCTTCCTCTGTAACCTACAATTCCGTATCTTACAGCGTCACCAGCATTGGAGAGGCTGCTTTCTTTAATTGCACTGGTTTGACATCTGTGACTATTCCCAATAGCGTCACCAGCATTGGATTTGCTGCTTTCTATAATTGCAGCGGTTTGACCTCTGTGACCATTCCCAATAGCGTCACAAGCATTAGAGCTAATGCTTTCCTTTGCTGCACCGGTTTGAGCTCTGTGACCATTCCTAATAGCGTCACCAGCATTGGAGAGAGTGCTTTCGATCGTTGCAGCGGTTTGACCTCTGTGACGATTGAAGCAGAAACACCACCTGCATTAGGTAGTGACGTTTTCTACAATACAAATAATTGCCCTATTTATGTCCCATGCGGCACATTAGAGGCCTATAAAACAGCATGGGCAGACTATGCTTCTCGAATTAAATATGGGCCATTGGAATATCAAATAACGGGAAATGTTAATATTGAAGGAGCAGGCAGCGTTCAACTACCTCAAAATAAGTGCGAAGATGTAATATCCGCTACTTCTAACAACGGCTACCATTTTAGTAAATGGTCTGATGGTAATACCGACAATCCACGTACGATTGTCTTGACGCAAGACACCACTTTCACCGCAGAGTTTGCGTATGACCGCGTAGGCACTTGTGGAAAAGACTTGGCGTTGGTTTGGTCATATGACCCGACGAACAAAGTACTGACCATCGGCAATGCCGGTTCGTTTACGGAAAACATGCAGTTTGGCGTAGAAGCTCCGAACGAAATGGAGGAACTGGTTATCGGTAACTCCGTCACGGCTATCGGTGCAAACGCTTTTGCGGGCATAGAAACGTTGAAGAAAGTGTCAATCGGCGAGTCTGTCAAGACCATCGGCGAGCAAGCGTTCTTTAACTGCGTCAATCTCGAAACAATCTTCAACTACCGTCCGATGCCGACTAATACTTACAGCAACGCCTTTGACGGAGTGGATAAGTTCGAGTGCGCACTGTATGTGTTGCCGAGTTCGATTGACATGTACAAGGCAGCTGCCGTTTGGCGAGATTTCTATTATACCTATGCTATCGGAGCTGAGGAAGCAACTGTAACCACCAATGATGTACAGGTAGAGCCGCAGGACAATGCCGCAACGCTCACTTGGCCGACAAGCAACAATGCGGCTTCTTATACCATCCAGATTACCAAAGACGGCGTAGTATTCTGTACATTGATCTTCAATGCTAATGGTCAGTTGACAGGTATTGCTTTTGCGCCATCACGCGAAGGTTCTCACCATGCTCCGGCAGCCATTATGACCGCCAATGGTTTGCAGTTTACCGTCACAGGTCTGGATAGTGGTACGAATTATGGCTATAACTTGACGGCAAAAGATGCCAATGACCAACCGGTTGCCACTTATTCCGGAGAGTTCACCACGACAAGCGAAGGTGTAGTTACGGGAGTAGAGAGCATTCAGCCGTCAGAAGTCAGCCTTCAGAAAATCCTCCGTGACGGCCAGATATACATCCTCCGCGGGGAGAAGGAATATACCATCACGGGACAGGAAGTGAAATAAAGCCGCACATAGATGAGCGGCGCATAAACGCTATAAAAAGTCGGCATATATTTGCATATGTCGATTTTTTGTTGTACCTATGCGGTGCGTAATGGATTTACCAAGCACGAAAAGAATAGATTAAAAAATGGTGCATTTTGCTAACTCTATTTGGCAACACTCTTTAGAGTGAGGCTTAATAATCGTATATTTTTTCGTAATAATCGTTATTGTGTACTTGACGAAATAGCAGTAATTTTGCAGTCGATAAAAAATGGCCCAATTTCGACCCTAAAAACGTAATAAATTTAATAAAAATATTAACATGAGTAAATTTTTGAGATCATTATCGGCTTTATTATTAGTCTGTTTCATGCCGGTAATGGCGCAACAACTTCCGGATCCCGGTTTTGAGGATTGGTCGGGAGCACAATTTGCCAGCAATGCGCAACCTAAATATTGGAATTTTTCCAATGTGTCTCAGCTGGGTGTGGATAAGAACTTTGCCCATCAGGCAACCGGTCGTTCGGGTAAGGCCCTGAAGATCCAGGACCAATTCGTAGGAGTAGGTTCTATCGGCGCAACCTCCCCGGGTTATGTGGCTTTGGGTCATCCTTGGGCGTACGTGTCGAGTCTGACCTCCATCAACGATGCAACGGCCGGTACGTACGGCGGTATCAGTTGGACCCACCGT
>Ga0247610_10008491_pt1 | contig 10437 bp, 11 predicted proteins | sample 174DNAGHGhighgp2_FD_193483 | JGI IMG/M metagenome (GOLD analysis project Ga0247610, IMG submission 193483) | Sheep rumen microbial communities from Palmerston North, Manawatu-Wanganui, New Zealand - 1742 DNA GHGhigh gp2 | ecosystem: Host-associated > Mammals > Digestive system > Stomach > Rumen... | reverse complement strand
TAGCGGTCTAGGACGTTAGAAACGGCAATATAGTTATTATACCTAACCTTGTCCTGTAGCGGACTAGGCATAGCATCTATTGAGAAGTAAAGCCTAGCACAATGCCGGACATAATCAGAGTAATACTTCCTCATTCTACATCTCCTTCCGCACTAGCGCAACACATACCCATGACAACCGCCCCGATGCACGCACCGATAACAAGACCTAAAACGAACAACTATTCCACCGCCTTTCTGTAAGTGATAGCCGAATCGCCCTCGTTGGCGAAGAGGTTGTTCTCACCATCGTCCGTAGAAATGGAGATGGGTGGGAATGAGAAGGTGCTAGGTGTTGCCAGTTTATATACAATCGTAACAGGATTTTGTGCCAACCACGCTTTGAAATCGGCAACCTCTGTAAAACTTGTATTTTTGATAACAAACCTTTCATTTACACCATAAGCATATTCTCCGTTTGCAATATCCACTACATTAAGATATTTTCTTTGGTTACCCCATGATGACATGATGAAATCATTTTCATTATTGTTTGCGTATGCGCCAGTTAAATAATGGTCTATATAAAACCACGAAGCAATAGTGCCGTGCTTTTGCCAAACCTCGTCATTAGAACCGTCAAATGTAACAGAATCGCTATAGTAGTTCTTGCACGTACCCCTCACGACATCCGCTTGACCGCCGTACACGATTCTGTGGAACTTTACGGTCTGCACTACTGGCTCACCCTCGGGTGTTTCCTTGTGTACCGTAACGCTAGTGAATCCGTATCCGCTCTTGTAGTAGGTGAGTTCGGTGTTCCCATGTTCGCTCCAAAACGCATTATAACCGAGCCGTGTATTGATTTTGACAGGTTCGAAGGTGAAGTCGGTCGTGCTTGCATCGTTTACCTTGTAAACTAGATGCGCATTGATACTCTGTAAGTATTCCTTAAACTCTGCGCTTGTCCTGTCCGCATAATCGGCTTTCTTGATAAATATTCTATAACCACTATATGCCGTATTGAAATAGGCATTTATCTGTCCGTCTGCAGGTGTTCCTTGCACAAATTGAAATTCATCAGAAACACCGATACCATACCGAGAAATACCACCTTCGGACGGATACCAAATGTCGGTTACTTGCGAACAGTAGAAATTTCCTTCTGTACCGCTTTTTATCCAAGTGAAATCACCTAGTGTGATTTTCTTGCAGTTTTCCGTACCCTCGCCATTCACAATATCGACCTGTCCGCCGTGTATAGTACGACCTAGGGAAGCCGTGTACTGCGTCGGGGCGGTATATGGTTCGTAACCGCCATCAGTGCTTCCTAGATTTATTCTGATATTATTTCTTGGCGCAGGACTACCGCCGACAGAAATCGACCACGAAGCGCGACAATAAACGGCACCATTGGGAATTGTAAACGTCTTTGAATAGATATTTGCAAACGTGTTGTTTAAGCCGTCAACGTAATGTTTTTCGCTATCGTAAAACGCAAGATTAACTTGATAGTAGTTACTACTATCGGTGTCCCACGAAAGCGTTAAATCTGCCCCGTGTACTGGAAAAAAGTCGCTTGCTTGCCAGTTTGCATTTGCATAATATGCGCCGTTTGTTCCGTTTATTTGTCCGTTTGTCGCTGTGGAAATATCAAACAGGTTTCGCCCTGTCTGCGTTTCCGTGACTTCCGAAACACCCGAAAGCGTGGGGCGCACAGTTACCACGCAAGACTTCGCTCCTACCTCGTCCGCACCATTCTCAATCGATACCACCGATCCGCTTACTGTTGCCGTATCATCAAATGCCATTTACTCACCGTCCTTCCTATATGGTTCGGGCAATTCCATCCACGCTACTACTGTGTCATCTTTAACAAAATCTCTGTCATCGTTTTCATATCCAAAACACTTTTCTTTCAACACATAACCGAGCGTAGAAGAAAACACCTGCCCATAAATATCGGATACAATATAATCACCTATTTTATCGGGCAACCTCTCGGAGCATGGAATCCATTGTGGTATTTCAGTTAAAATTCTATCGTGTTCGGGAAGCCATCCTATCTCTGTGAGATAGTCGATAGCACTTTCTTTTTTCCACTCTCCATGTGGTCGTTCTACTGTTGGTGCTGATTTTATTTCGTTCAAAACATAGTTTATCGGTGTTTCTTCACCATATAGGTTAAGAAGAACAATTATCTTTTTTGTTAAAGCATCTGCATCAATTAGTCTAGTCATTCTCTCTCACTCTCTTTCTTAATCAGCCATCGTTCGGGATATGTAGCACAATAAACGCTATAGTCTTTTCGGTGTAGAGGACAACCCTTGCAATATTTGTTCTTCTCGCAATATCGCTTTACCGCTTCCATAGCCTTAATCGGTGGTCTGCTCATTCGATTCCCTCTCTTTCTCCCACTTCTCTGCATCACACTCTTCTGTACCACGAACGCACTTTTCCTTGTCGCACATGGGGCAACATACCCAATATCGGTAGTTATTTGGTTCACTCATTCGTTTCTATCTCTTTCCATCTAAAATGCTTGCACCTGTTCCAGTACGCCGTCCAAATCATACCGCAACAACTGTTAGAACAATATTTCAAATGTGTTTGGTTGCGTTCGTGGCAAGTTTTATTCTTGTCCCAGAATAGGCAATTTGCACATTTGATATTTGACTTCTTTGACCTATCTATAGGTCTTTTATTGACCATTCTTCTCACCATCCCTCTCCTGTGAATACTTCTTCACTCTCTTTACTATACCTTGAAACTCGTCAAAAGGCAACGGTGGTACGCAGTACAACATATTAAAGTCGTACATCTTCACTTCTACATGATCCATGCTGTACCCCTCATTCAACAAACGTCCACCATACGACAACAACGTCTTGTGCCTCGATCCTTTATTCACTTCCGGCAGACTTATCTTCAGCTTGCCATCTTCATACGATACCTGTCTGTAGTATCTCTCGCTTACATGGTCTTCGGGTCTTTCAGCCAAAAAGAACGGATACTCATCCAAGAACCAATCCAACGCTTCTTGGTTGAGTTCAATCTTGTTATATACTATGGTTTCCAACGTCAGATAGTATGCCTTGATAGGAAACCCCATATACCCATCAAAGTACGGCAGCTTACCACGAACCAGTATGTACACTCCGCTCCGTTCCTCGTCATACTCCGTCCGGCTACCAAACCTGTTTATGATCCGCAAGGCCGTATCGTCAAGTACACCGTCCGAAAAGCAATTATGCAGGTGAATACCAATTACATCGTTATCGTACAGTTCAAAAGAAGCCGTTAAAGGCAAGTCTTCCTCTAACGGCATCTCTCTTGTGAACCATTTTCTCAACCATTCATTCTCGGGTTTCATTGTTCACTCTTCCTGTTTCTTCTTGCCCTTGTTGAGCTTCAGCACGATCTGTTCCGTTTCGAATCTGTATGGTTCTTTTACCAGTTCAAATCCTGGTACATCGCCATTCTGCTCTGCGCCTGACAAAAGCACCCGAGCCTCGGACTCGTACATCTCGCCAGTAACATACGAACCATCGAATGTGCGGAGCATATACTTGATTTTTCCGTCCACGATCTTCGGACTCACCGCCATATCTTTCACCCCCTTAAATCACATTTTCGCAATCCTTGAAGTGTCGACAGAACAGACAACACTTCGGGCAATGCTTGCCCCGAGTAAACCACCATCTCAACCGTCTTCTTATCATGTTGCTCCACCTCATTATAAGCCGTACTTCTTGAATACGTCCAATTCCGTGTTCGGTTCGTCAAACGGAAGTTTTCCTTCCTCAACAGGCTCTGCCACCTCTTCCTCTTCTTCCACCTCTTCCGGCTCGTCACCGAGAAGTGAACCAATACCGTCAGAGAATCCGTTGCATCTGCGAGGCGAGTACACGTTGTACACATTCTTCTTTGTTCCGTCCTCTTTCTCGTATGATCCGTTCTTCACGTAGCACAGGAGATAGAATCCGAGTGCGCTATCAACATCGACCTCGGCCTCTTCGTCCTCAATCTGCATCGCGGTCGTGATGTAGTCTGCCAGTTCGAGCATCCCACGCTCGTTCGTGGTCTTGCCGTCCTTCTCGAGAAGGAAGAATGTCTTGTACACCTTCTGTCCTCGGGATGTGGACAGGGTCATGTTCACCCTACCCCTTGTGCTTTTCACTTCGATAATCTGAAGCTCGTAATCGCCATCCTTCAACCGCATCGAGCTACCGCCCTCGTACTTCGTACCAACAGATACCTTCATTTCTTGTCACCGTCCTTATCTTTGTTTATGGATTTTCTTATCGTATATGATACCTCATTCTTGAGGTAGTTGTCATAGATTCCGGCTTCCTTCAGCCGATCTGTATCAAGCGAAGTCTTCTCACTTCGGGACACCGACCATGATACCCTGGAGCCTGTGAACACCGCTTTCGTCTGTCCGTCTTCCTCGTTCTCGATAGCGTACCGCTTCAGCATCGTCTCGATGTCTTTCAGACGGCTTTCGTCCTTCTTAATCGTGGCCTTGACTTCTTCGATATGGAGATACAGTTCTTCCGCTTCTGCGATGAGTCCGTCAATCTCCGAGTTGTCCGAGATGACATTCGTCCGAAGTGCGTCCAGGCACTCCTTGTCCTTCTTCTCATCGTACTCGGGAGAGATTCCTGTCAGTACGTTCCTGTTCCAAAAGTCGATGCAGTAATCTATGTACTTCTGAAACTCGGGATACCGTTCCGACACCTTGAAGTGAACATACGCCGTGTTGTCTATCGTGCAGACAAACTCTTCCGGCTTCTCATAGTCACCCTCGTCCAAGAAAGTGACGATCATATACACATCGTCAAGTCCTTTGAGGTAGGCGTACAGAGCTGCCTGTAATGCGTAATACTCGGGAACATCGTCTGCCCAATCCTCTGATCGCTTCGTGGTCTTGCACTCGATTACACCTGTCGGTTCTTCAATCGAGCCTACCAAACTATCCCACATACCACCGAAAATATCGGAGTCCTTGAAGAAATCACCGCGAGTCTTCTCGAAGAAGTCCTTGCCGTACACATCCGCAGGTCGGACTACTGGAACATATCGGGAGAACCATGTGAGCTGCTTGTCTTCGATCACCTTCCCGGCCTCCGTGTAGATGCTCCCCTCGAACGGTTCTTCCCACGTTCTCGTGATTTCGCACCATGCGAGGAACGGTGTCTGCCACTTATTCACGTTCAGCACCGCGCCAAACCTGGTTCCTGTTATCTTTTTCGGTCGTTTAGTCACTTGGGAAAGGTACACCTTCCCATCTTCGAATTTGATGTTCTTCATTTCTTCGCACCCTCACCCTCTGCAATCTTGCCGTTAATCATGTCGATCAGTTCTTCAGCTTCCTTCTTGGTGCAAGTAGCAAATCCGTTCGTCTTCACAAGAAGTTCTGTGGCCTTTTCCTTATCGGCAGGGCAAGTATTCACCCACCGCATCATGATAGCCTTGAGGGTCTGTACCTGAAGGTCTGTTGCCTGTCCGTTCGCATCGGTCAGTTCTTTCTTGATCTCGGCTCTCTTCTCGGGCGTAGCCGGACTCTTCTTCTCGGAAGACACAACTACCTTGCCCTTGACCGCAGGTTTCTCTTCCTTTTTCTCCGTCTTCGGTTCGGACTTCTTCGGTGTAGACTTTACGGCAGGTTTCACTACTGGTGTTTCTTCGCCGTCTGCATCAATCTCATCTGTCATGACAATATCCAGTACCAACAGATACATATATCTGCGGAGATATGTGACTTCCATTCCGAGCAGCTGAATCTCGGAGTTCACCTTTAATCGATTAGGGTCTGTACAATGATAGTGTGGAATCGAGAACTCGATTCTGTCATCTGTGTTGTCCAGGTCAACCACATACCCGAAACACTCACCGCCGATAAACTTGGTAATCAGCGTGATACCGTTGTCATTCATTACCTTGTTCGCTACTGGAATAATGTCCTTGAGTTCGAGGTAGTCGAAGTTCAGATGTGCATTGTAACCACTCGGCTCAATGCTCTTCTTTCCGAAGTCGATCCTTGCTTGCATCAACTTCTGATACACATTCTTCTTTTCTTTCTCTGCCATAATAGCACTCTCCTTTGTTCGTTGATGTATTCATTATATTAACTTTTGTTAGCGAAGTCAATACCTATTTCTTTGCCATCTCAAAAGAAAATCCCTTGCAAGATTTTTTCTGCCCCAAAACGCATTGCGATACTTTACTTTCACAAACTTCTGTGTATATAGACGCATCCTTTTGTGACGGAAATTCACCGATAAAAATAGGTTTATTCCCCAGCACATTCCATACAATTACGGCTTTTCTTCCACACATATTTTGTCGGGAATAATCATGGTGTGCTGCGACCTGCTTGTAGTCAATCCCTCTGTTTTTGTAATCTGTATGTGCTATCGCTCTTTGCGTTCGAGTTCCATGTCTATTTTGTTCTGCGATTGTTGCCCATTCTAGGTTTTCTACACGATTGTCCGTCTTTATTTCGTTTATGTGATTAACTGTGGGTTTGTTTTGGGGATTTGGAATAAACGCAAGTGCTACAAGTCTGTGTATTGAGATTGTATTTTTGATTCCATGCGATGAAAGTGTTACACGATAGTATCCAGGTGTTGAGAGTTTTGGAGTTAAACAAGTTTTTCCTCTAACGCTATATACCCTTCCTGCACTACTAATTTTGTACAATTTCTCATAACCTAATATCGGAACTTGTTTCCATGTTTCCATCGGGGAATCTCCTTTTTGTAACCGCTATACAAAAACTTTCCACTTCTGATGCCCAAATAGGCTTGCATCCGTTGTGTTGGAACACTAGAGGGAAGCCACCGATTCCGTCAAATAGGGAAGCCATCGTGGGATTCTCTACTCCGTCCTCGTGTAGCTGCGCTACGATTCGTCCGGCTAACTCGTTCCAAAACGGAAGAGCAATACTGTTGCCAAGAGCCTTATAGCGAGGGGAGTCCGCTTCCTTGTGGACTTTTCCTTTCGAGTCCGTCCAATCTCCTATCTTTGTCCAGTTGTCGGGAAACGCCTGTAGTCTTTCGCACTCCATTGGTGTAAGTCTTCTTACTATCATCTTTTCTTCTCCATTCATAACCATAGGTACATTATTACCCCCTGTTCCCATTCTGCTACTCAACGTCTGAAACACGTTGTCTTCCCTGATTTTCACTCGGCTATCGTGAGGATGGTTCTCAAGAATAACAGGTATATGCTCGTTTAGTCCACCACCTGATGTAGTTATGGTTCGCCCAACATTTCCTGTACCGCACAAATTATAACAATCTACACCCTCAATAATTACCGTTGGTGTCCTTGACTCGGAATTGTCATATACGTTCAATGTGTCATTCACTTCTGTTTCCACCCATCCTTGCCCCCCCTCACTCGTTTGAGGATGTCCTGTCTTTCTGTACGATAACCTTTCCCTCTTTAACATACTGCGATCCTACTCCTTTATAGTCCCTAGCACAGAGGCTTCCTATTGTTTCGTGAATACCCCCCCCGGACCCCTAGCAACTAATGGTTGGGAAATTTCTTCCTGAACCGAGAAGTCGTACTTTGCGTTCTTGCCCTGATTGAAAGAAGCACGGTCGAGTCCGTAGCATACGCCATGTTGCTCGGTGGAGTTTAGGGTGTACTGGATGTCCGACTCCTTGTATCCGTCACCTCGATGTGATGGTCGGTAGCCGTTTCCTTCCAGGCAAACAACCTTTGGGGAAGTATCCCCACCAGCTGCCGATCGTAAAGGTTGTGCCAGTTCCTTCTCTACCGTCTGATTATAACTATCAAAACCGCTAACACTTTTTCCTTCAAGGCAAACCATTTGTGTAACAAGCATATCGTTGTATGCGTCCTGTCCGTTATAACTTCCAGGGTGTGCGCCTTGCGTGAGGCAACCAGTAGTCTGCTGATATGTTCCGTCAAACAACGTCTGATCTTGAGATACACCGAGCGTCCCCGACAGTTCTGTCTGAACTAAAGCACCTTTTCCGGCTCGTTTTCCATAGGAGTCGATTTCAACGCCCCCCCTGATTTTGAGGGTGTAGCTTGCTGAATCAGAGCTTTCTCCAACACTTCCGGCAACTTCTTGCCCCTCGCGTTCGCTCTGCGAAGGATTCCCTGACACGCTTTCTCGGAAAGCATATATCTCGGATCGGGGTTGTCTTCCAGTATTTCCGATAACTTCGTAGGTATCGTCTGAAGAGGTTTCTCGGAAACATTCAAAAAGAATGTCTGCTGCCGTGTGTCCGTTGAAGTCTGCAAGAACACAGACTCTTTTTCTTCTCTGCGGAACTCCCCAATACTGTGCATCGTGGACTCGCCATGCAATAGACCATCCATCACCACAGATTGCACCTGCGTTGCTCCACTTCTGTCCTTTCTCAAGTCCAGGAATAGAAACTCCCTCTTCTGCGATCCTTGCGGTTTCTTCCAATACGGCACGGAAGTCCTCTCCGTTATTACTGGACAAGGCCCCTGTGACGTTTTCCCATACGGAATATCTTGGCATGACATCCATTCCCAAATGTCCATTTGCTTTAGCATCTTGTTCTCTCAACTCCTTTGTTAATCTTACCTGTTCCATGAACAGACCCGAACGCTCTCCGGCAAGTCCTTCTCTTTTACCTGCCACGCTCAAGTCCTGTCTAACAGGGTGAACCACCTGTAATAATATGAGGAATCTCTACCTCATATCCGCTTATCTTTGTGATATCGCCATAATGTTTCACCCTAATCACCCCCTTTCAAAAATCCACTTGTAATCTTTATATATAGTTCCGTTCTTGCAAGCTCTTGATATGTTTGTTGCGTGTCCACCAACGTATCTAGCAGCCTCGTGCTGACTTTCAAAATGCATTTGCATATTTCCATCTAACGAGAACATAATAACACCTATGCTATACTTCTTTTGAGATTTACGCATCCTCTCTTTTGTTTTTTCGGAAAAGACTTTTCCTGTTTGTTTTTTTCTCATATTCTCTTTGTACTCTTCCGAGTGCTTTAATCCCTTGTAAGTGCATCTTCCACCTTTGGATATGTTATACCCAACACTTGGATCGGTTGCATTGTATTCAGAAATGAACTTCTGCTCTGCTTCACAGGCGTTCTCGTATGATAATCCGTCAGATAAAACGTCCGTAATTACATTAGACCATCCGTATTCGCAAACGGTTCTCTTTAACCTTGCGTTGTGTTGATATCCACAATCCCTTCTGTATTGAATTGTGTGGTGTGTCATTCCTATGTAAATCATTCCATTAGGGAATGTGTACATATATACTTTATAATTTTTCATACTATCTGATTCCCATTTCTCTTATAAAGTCTTTTCCGATCTTTCCAATGTTTCTGAAAGTACGCAGGGCAATCTACCAAGTCATAGCATACCGCCCTGTTCTTCCCTTCGCACGTTCTAGCAACACGACCTACGCTCTGCGTGATGATATTCTCATCTACCGCCGGATACGCTAGGATCACCTGTTCTAGTCTAGGAATGTTAAGTCCCTCTTTCGCGAGCTGATACGTTGCAAACATGATGTCCAGTTCTCCGCTTCGCATCTTATCAATACACTCTGCGTTCGACTTCTGCGTGTGCTTACAAAGAATGTCTGCGGTCAATATTCTCTCATCGTGCTTGGTAGATACAAGACACGCTCTCACCTGTTGCTCTTCGGATAATGCGTTCGCCATATAACACAGGTGGTCGATGTTATCCGAGAGTATGATGGTCGGTCTGTCACCTATAAGGAACGATACAAGTTGATTCCGCGTCTTATCTCGGTGGAGATATCTTACGGCCTTGTCGAAGTCAATGACTCCGTTCGATTTCTTTGCCTTATCGGGGTATTCCCATCCTGTCAAGATAGGATGTATCTCCACAGGCATGATGCTTCCGTTGTCTTCCAGTACTTCCTGTTTGATTTCGTACTTGATATCACCGAGATTACAGGTGACGGACTTGCCGTATCCGTTCTTCGTTTCCGGCGTAGCGGACAACCCGAATTTGTATTCAGCTGCAACGTTGTTGACCACATACGAGAATTGTGTATACGATGACATACTCTTCGCTACGCGATGGCACTCATCGCAAATGACACAGTTGAACACTCTTCGGTACGATTTCGGATCGAGTTTCGCCATCGTCTGCACGGTGGCATAGGTGATGGTAGACCCGATATTGACCTTCCCATCCGTAATCGTACCAACACGACCGCCCTTGCCGAGTATCATCTCACCGACCGCCTTGCTTTGTTCCAGTAATGCCTTTGTATGGGTGAGCCATAACGTCTTCATCCCGACCTTCTGTGCGATCAGATGCCCCATCACGGTCTTACCTGAAGAGCATGGGGCCTTGAGGATTCCGTACTTATAATACACCATCTGATTGACCGCCACTCGCTGATAATCACGAGGGATTATCTCGTTACCGCTCCAA
>Ga0247610_10008490_pt1 | contig 10437 bp, 3 predicted proteins | sample 174DNAGHGhighgp2_FD_193483 | JGI IMG/M metagenome (GOLD analysis project Ga0247610, IMG submission 193483) | Sheep rumen microbial communities from Palmerston North, Manawatu-Wanganui, New Zealand - 1742 DNA GHGhigh gp2 | ecosystem: Host-associated > Mammals > Digestive system > Stomach > Rumen ... | reverse complement strand
GCAATACCTTCGTCATTTAAAGGAACGTTGATTCTTCCTCTGACTCTTGGAACTGGATCAGTGTTGAAATTGGTTTCTCCATGACGGACTAAATAGATGATTTTCTTTTTGTCACTGTGTACTAATGATACTAGACCTAATAATGCAATGAGGGCTACTGTGAATTTCATCTTTTAAATAATTATTTTTTTTAATATATTTAGATAAATACTTAATTAATAAATTTAATTATATTTTTTAACATTATTTTTTATAATTTATGTTAAAAATATAATTATTATCAATGGGGATTGGGGATTGGGGATTGGGGATTGGGCCCAATCCCCAATCCCCAATCCCCAATCCCCAATCCCCAATCCCCAATCCCCATAAAGAAGGTTTAAATGATTAAAATATTATTTTAAATTTTTTCATATATTAATATAAACAAAATTTTATTATAAAAAATTATTAATAATTTATATATTTTATTTCCATCTTTTTCTCTTCATTAATTCTAAATACAGATTGTTCAGGTAAACGATAATCAACATATTCTTTATATCCTTCATTTTCCTTTATAACTTCCAATACTATATCCTCTGAAAAAGATCTTCTTACTTTCAAACTTTTAGAAACAGAATTCAATAAGAAAATAATTCCTTTACTTCTATAAACAATTGCAATATCAATATGTCCTTCACATATAACATTTATTTTTGAGCAATTAATTATTTCAATATCAGAAATCAATTCATTACAAGAAATATTGCAATTTTCACAGTTAACAACCATTATTTTATTTATTCTTTTATTTATATTAAAAGTGCAATTTATGCAGTTAACTATTTTTATAAATGTGCCTATTTGTAATTTCTCAGGTTCAATTATTTTATTTAATTGAAAATAATTTTCATACATAATAATATTTTTATGTTCTTCATAATTTTCTTTATCATTCTTAGATGCATAACTTTTCCTTGTTCCTGTATTGAAAAAAGTTGAGCAAGAAAATTTTATTTTTTCTTTTTGATTATTTTCATTTGTATCATCTTCTTCTTCATTTATTTCTGAAATTTGATTTTCTGCTTTTTTGGCAATGGGCTTCAGATGACTTTTGATTTCTCCGCTTTCTATGGCTATACGTATTTTATTTTTATTTTCATTCATTTTTTTTAACTCCAATTCTTTTTCATCATTATTATCTTTAGGAGAAAAATTATTTCTATATGTGGCTCCGAGTTCTAAAATTAAATCATTTATTTCATTATTTCCTTTTATTTGCCAATTTAATCCATTTTTATTATATGTTTCCACAAAATCTACCACTGTTTTTAGTAAATTTTTGAAAATTTTAAACAATTCAATTTCTTTTTTGTTTTTTTTCATCATAATTTGATTCAAAGTAAAGTCAATACTTTCATAATAAGTTTTAGCAATTATATCACACTCATAATCATTAAATAACCAGCATAATACATTTAAACCATTTTCTACACATTTTGCTTGTAATTTTATATTTGGGTCTGAAGATTCCAGTTTATTTATTGGCTTTATTAGTATTTTAAAACGGGAAAAAATGAGATTCATCCCACGCTCATCTGGCTTTTGAAATATAAAACATAAAGTTAATAAGTCTTGTTGGAAGCATAGACATTGTATTATTATTTCAGTTAGTTCAATTAATGATTGAGAATTTATTTCTTTTGCTTTATTTTTTAAATCAATTAATAATTTATAAGTATTCTCCCAATATTCATTTGCTTTTAAAAGGATATTTTCTAAATTTTTGGATTGTTTTGATTTTTCCAATTTTAATAAACTTGATTCTAACTTATCTAGTAATAAATTAATTTTGTCTACTTTTGATAGTTCTCCATCCTCTTTTTTGTTTTCACTTTTTATCATGAAAAATAATTTTATATATTTAATAAAATTAGATTAATTATTATATATGGAAATTTTATGGTAAATCATGGGGATTGGGGATTGGGGATTGGGGATTGGGGATTGGGGATTGGGCCCAATCCCCAATCCCCAATCCCCAATAGAAGCATTATTTTATTTAATGAATTAATTCATATATAATTTAATTATTATTTTTAATATAAAAAATAAATGAATGAATATAATATTATGTTTTTTTACTTAAATAACTTTTAAAACTAATTAGTTTATTTTTTTAAGTATTTTTTTTCTCCTTCTTTGAGGAAGTGGTTAGCATTCCAATATTCAATAGTGAAGGAATAAATGCTTTTCATTTGAACTTTAGAAACACCACAAGCAGACATATACATAGACCAGAATTTTTCTAAAGGAGCTTGCAAAAACATTAAACTTAAAATATTAGTAATAGCTCCATGGGAGACAATAGTGCAAACTTCTTCATCACTTTCCCAGAATCTAACAAAGAATAATCTTAATCTGCTCATGACAGAGTAGAAAGTTTCTCCTTCAGGAATAATTAATTTTTCAGGGTGAAACATGTAATCTCCTCCTTTTTCATCTCCGAAGGCTTCTTGGTAAGTTTTTCCTTCATAAACACCCCATGAAATATCAATGACTAAAGGTTCTTTAATCATTTCAACTTTACCGTTGTGTTGTCCAGCAATGCATTCAGCTGATTGTTGAGCTCTTGGGACTTCACTATAATAAATTTTACCAATATTTTCATTAGCTAAGAAATCTCCGGCTCCTTTGCAGTGTGCAATACCTTCGTCATTTAAAGGAACGTTGATTCTTCCTCTGACTCTTGGAACTGGATCAGTGTTGAAATTGGTTTCTCCATGACGGACTAAATAGATGATTTTCTTTTTGTCACTGTGTACTAATGATACTAGACCTAATAATGCAATGAGGGCTACTGTGAATTTCATCTTTTAAATAATTATTTTTTTTAATATATTTAGATAAATACTTAATTAATAAATTTAATTATATTTTTTAACATTATTTTTTATAATTTATGTTAAAAATATAATTATTATCAATGGGGATTGGGGATTGGGGATTGGGGATTGGGCCCAATCCCCAATCCCCAATCCCCAATCCCCAATCCCCAATCCCCAATCCCCATAAAGAAGGTTTAAATGATTAAAATATTATTTTAAATTTTTTCATATATTAATATAAACAAAATTTTATTATAAAAAATTATTAATAATTTATATATTTTATTTCCATCTTTTTCTCTTCATTAATTCTAAATACAGATTGTTCAGGTAAACGATAATCAACATATTCTTTATATCCTTCATTTTCCTTTATAACTTCCAATACTATATCCTCTGAAAAAGATCTTCTTACTTTCAAACTTTTAGAAACAGAATTCAATAAGAAAATAATTCCTTTACTTCTATAAACAATTGCAATATCAATATGTCCTTCACATATAACATTTATTTTTGAGCAATTAATTATTTCAATATCAGAAATCAATTCATTACAAGAAATATTGCAATTTTCACAGTTAACAACCATTATTTTATTTATTCTTTTATTTATATTAAAAGTGCAATTTATGCAGTTAACTATTTTTATAAATGTGCCTATTTGTAATTTCTCAGGTTCAATTATTTTATTTAATTGAAAATAATTTTCATACATAATAATATTTTTATGTTCTTCATAATTTTCTTTATCATTCTTAGATGCATAACTTTTCCTTGTTCCTGTATTGAAAAAAGTTGAGCAAGAAAATTTTATTTTTTCTTTTTGATTATTTTCATTTGTATCATCTTCTTCTTCATTTATTTCTGAAATTTGATTTTCTGCTTTTTTGGCAATGGGCTTCAGATGACTTTTGATTTCTCCGCTTTCTATGGCTATACGTATTTTATTTTTATTTTCATTCATTTTTTTTAACTCCAATTCTTTTTCATCATTATTATCTTTAGGAGAAAAATTATTTCTATATGTGGCTCCGAGTTCTAAAATTAAATCATTTATTTCATTATTTCCTTTTATTTGCCAATTTAATCCATTTTTATTATATGTTTCCACAAAATCTACCACTGTTTTTAGTAAATTTTTGAAAATTTTAAACAATTCAATTTCTTTTTTGTTTTTTTTCATCATAATTTGATTCAAAGTAAAGTCAATACTTTCATAATAAGTTTTAGCAATTATATCACACTCATAATCATTAAATAACCAGCATAATACATTTAAACCATTTTCTACACATTTTGCTTGTAATTTTATATTTGGGTCTGAAGATTCCAGTTTATTTATTGGCTTTATTAGTATTTTAAAACGGGAAAAAATGAGATTCATCCCACGCTCATCTGGCTTTTGAAATATAAAACATAAAGTTAATAAGTCTTGTTGGAAGCATAGACATTGTATTATTATTTCAGTTAGTTCAATTAATGATTGAGAATTTATTTCTTTTGCTTTATTTTTTAAATCAATTAATAATTTATAAGTATTCTCCCAATATTCATTTGCTTTTAAAAGGATATTTTCTAAATTTTTGGATTGTTTTGATTTTTCCAATTTTAATAAACTTGATTCTAACTTATCTAGTAATAAATTAATTTTGTCTACTTTTGATAGTTCTCCATCCTCTTTTTTGTTTTCACTTTTTATCATGAAAAATAATTTTATATATTTAATAAAATTAGATTAATTATTATATATGGAAATTTTATGGTAAATCATGGGGATTGGGGATTGGGGATTGGGGATTGGGGATTGGGGATTGGGCCCAATCCCCAATCCCCAATCCCCAATAGAAGCATTATTTTATTTAATGAATTAATTCATATATAATTTAATTATTATTTTTAATATAAAAAATAAATGAATGAATATAATATTATGTTTTTTTACTTAAATAACTTTTAAAACTAATTAGTTTATTTTTTTAAGTATTTTTTTTCTCCTTCTTTGAGGAAGTGGTTAGCATTCCAATATTCAATAGTGAAGGAATAAATGCTTTTCATTTGAACTTTAGAAACACCACAAGCAGACATATACATAGACCAGAATTTTTCTAAAGGAGCTTGCAAAAACATTAAACTTAAAATATTAGTAATAGCTCCATGGGAGACAATAGTGCAAACTTCTTCATCACTTTCCCAGAATTTAACAAAGAATAATCTTAATCTGCTCATAACAGAGTAGAAAGTTTCTCCTTCAGGAATAATTAATTTTTCAGGGTGGAACATGTAATCTCCTCCTTTTTCATCTCCGAAAGCTTCTTGGTAAGTTTTTCCTTCATAAACACCCCATGAAATATCAATGACTAAAGGTTCTTTAATCAATTCAACTTTACCGTTGTGTTGTCCAGCAATGCATTCTGCAGATTGTTTAGCTCTTGGGACTTCACTATAATAAATTTTACCAATGTCTTGATTGGCTAAGAAATCTCCAGCTCCTTTGCAGTGGGCAATACCTTCGTCATTTAAAGGAACGTTGATTCTTCCTCTGACTCTTGGAACTGGATCAGTGTTGAAATTGGTTTCTCCATGACGGACTAAATAGATGATTTTCTTTTTGTCACTGTGTACTAATGATACTAGACCTAATAATGCAATGAGGGCTACTGTGAATTTCATCTTTTAAATAATTATTTTTTTTAATATATTTAGATAAATACTTAATTAATAAATTTAATTATATTTTTTAACATTATTTTTTATAATTTATGTTAAAAATATAATTATTATCAATGGGGATTGGGGATTGGGGATTGGGGATTGGGCCCAATCCCCAATCCCCAATCCCCAATCCCCAATCCCCAATCCCCAATCCCCATAAAGAAGGTTTAAATGATTAAAATATTATTTTAAATTTTTTCATATATTAATATAAACAAAATTTTATTATAAAAAATTATTAATAATTTATATATTTTATTTCCATCTTTTTCTCTTCATTAATTCTAAATACAGATTGTTCAGGTAAACGATAATCAACATATTCTTTATATCCTTCATTTTCCTTTATAACTTCCAATACTATATCCTCTGAAAAAGATCTTCTTACTTTCAAACTTTTAGAAACAGAATTCAATAAGAAAATAATTCCTTTACTTCTATAAACAATTGCAATATCAATATGTCCTTCACATATAACATTTATTTTTGAGCAATTAATTATTTCAATATCAGAAATCAATTCATTACAAGAAATATTGCAATTTTCACAGTTAACAACCATTATTTTATTTATTCTTTTATTTATATTAAAAGTGCAATTTATGCAGTTAACTATTTTTATAAATGTGCCTATTTGTAATTTCTCAGGTTCAATTATTTTATTTAATTGAAAATAATTTTCATACATAATAATATTTTTATGTTCTTCATAATTTTCTTTATCATTCTTAGATGCATAACTTTTCCTTGTTCCTGTATTGAAAAAAGTTGAGCAAGAAAATTTTATTTTTTCTTTTTGATTATTTTCATTTGTATCATCTTCTTCTTCATTTATTTCTGAAATTTGATTTTCTGCTTTTTTGGCAATGGGCTTCAGATGACTTTTGATTTCTCCGCTTTCTATGGCTATACGTATTTTATTTTTATTTTCATTCATTTTTTTTAACTCCAATTCTTTTTCATCATTATTATCTTTAGGAGAAAAATTATTTCTATATGTGGCTCCGAGTTCTAAAATTAAATCATTTATTTCATTATTTCCTTTTATTTGCCAATTTAATCCATTTTTATTATATGTTTCCACAAAATCTACCACTGTTTTTAGTAAATTTTTGAAAATTTTAAACAATTCAATTTCTTTTTTGTTTTTTTTCATCATAATTTGATTCAAAGTAAAGTCAATACTTTCATAATAAGTTTTAGCAATTATATCACACTCATAATCATTAAATAACCAGCATAATACATTTAAACCATTTTCTACACATTTTGCTTGTAATTTTATATTTGGGTCTGAAGATTCCAGTTTATTTATTGGCTTTATTAGTATTTTAAAACGGGAAAAAATGAGATTCATCCCACGCTCATCTGGCTTTTGAAATATAAAACATAAAGTTAATAAGTCTTGTTGGAAGCATAGACATTGTATTATTATTTCAGTTAGTTCAATTAATGATTGAGAATTTATTTCTTTTGCTTTATTTTTTAAATCAATTAATAATTTATAAGTATTCTCCCAATATTCATTTGCTTTTAAAAGGATATTTTCTAAATTTTTGGATTGTTTTGATTTTTCCAATTTTAATAAACTTGATTCTAACTTATCTAGTAATAAATTAATTTTGTCTACTTTTGATAGTTCTCCATCCTCTTTTTTGTTTTCACTTTTTATCATGAAAAATAATTTTATATATTTAATAAAATTAGATTAATTATTATATATGGAAATTTTATGGTAAATCATGGGGATTGGGGATTGGGGATTGGGGATTGGGGATTGGGGATTGGGCCCAATCCCCAATCCCCAATCCCCAATAGAAGCATTATTTTATTTAATGAATTAATTCATATATAATTTAATTATTATTTTTAATATAAAAAATAAATGAATGAATATAATATTATGTTTTTTTACTTAAATAACTTTTAAAACTAATTAGTTTATTTTTTTAAGTATTTTTTTTCTCCTTCTTTGAGGAAGTGGTTAGCATTCCAATATTCAATAGTGAAGGAATAAATGCTTTTCATTTGAACTTTAGAAACACCACAAGCAGACATATACATAGACCAGAATTTTTCTAAAGGAGCTTGCAAAAACATTAAACTTAAAATATTAGTAATAGCTCCATGGGAGACAATAGTGCAAACTTCTTCATCACTTTCCCAGAATCTAACAAAGAATAATCTTAATCTGCTCATGACAGAGTAGAAAGTTTCTCCTTCAGGAATAATTAATTTTTCAGGGTGAAACATGTAATCTCCTCCTTTTTCATCTCCGAAGGCTTCTTGGTAAGTTTTTCCTTCATAAACACCCCATGAAATATCAATGACTAAAGGTTCTTTAATCATTTCAACTTTACCGTTGTGTTGTCCAGCAATGCATTCAGCTGATTGTTGAGCTCTTGGGACTTCACTATAATAAATTTTACCAATATTTTCATTAGCTAAGAAATCTCCGGCTCCTTTGCAGTGTGCAATACCTTCGTCATTTAAAGGAACGTTGATTCTTCCTCTGACTCTTGGAACTGGATCAGTGTTGAAATTGGTTTCTCCATGACGGACTAAATAGATGATTTTCTTTTTGTCACTGTGTACTAATGATACTAGACCTAATAATGCAATGAGGGCTACTGTGAATTTCATCTTTTAAATAATTATTTTTTTTAATATATTTAGATAAATACTTAATTAATAAATTTAATTATATTTTTTAACATTATTTTTTATAATTTATGTTAAAAATATAATTATTATCAATGGGGATTGGGGATTGGGGATTGGGGATTGGGCCCAATCCCCAATCCCCAATCCCCAATCCCCAATCCCCAATCCCCAATCCCCATAAAGAAGGTTTAAATGATTAAAATATTATTTTAAATTTTTTCATATATTAATATAAACAAAATTTTATTATAAAAAATTATTAATAATTTATATATTTTATTTCCATCTTTTTCTCTTCATTAATTCTAAATACAGATTGTTCAGGTAAACGATAATCAACATATTCTTTATATCCTTCATTTTCCTTTATAACTTCCAATACTATATCCTCTGAAAAAGATCTTCTTACTTTCAAACTTTTAGAAACAGAATTCAATAAGAAAATAATTCCTTTACTTCTATAAACAATTGCAATATCAATATGTCCTTCACATATAACATTTATTTTTGAGCAATTAATTATTTCAATATCAGAAATCAATTCATTACAAGAAATATTGCAATTTTCACAGTTAACAACCATTATTTTATTTATTCTTTTATTTATATTAAAAGTGCAATTTATGCAGTTAACTATTTTTATAAATGTGCCTATTTGTAATTTCTCAGGTTCAATTATTTTATTTAATTGAAAATAATTTTCATACATAATAATATTTTTATGTTCTTCATAATTTTCTTTATCATTCTTAGATGCATAACTTTTCCTTGTTCCTGTATTGAAAAAAGTTGAGCAAGAAAATTTTATTTTTTCTTTTTGATTATTTTCATTTGTATCATCTTCTTCTTCATTTATTTCTGAAATTTGATTTTCTGCTTTTTTGGCAATGGGCTTCAGATGACTTTTGATTTCTCCGCTTTCTATGGCTATACGTATTTTATTTTTATTTTCATTCATTTTTTTTAACTCCAATTCTTTTTCATCATTATTATCTTTAGGAGAAAAATTATTTCTATATGTGGCTCCGAGTTCTAAAATTAAATCATTTATTTCATTATTTCCTTTTATTTGCCAATTTAATCCATTTTTATTATATGTTTCCACAAAATCTACCACTGTTTTTAGTAAATTTTTGAAAATTTTAAACAATTCAATTTCTTTTTTGTTTTTTTTCATCATAATTTGATTCAAAGTAAAGTCAATACTTTCATAATAAGTTTTAGCAATTATATCACACTCATAATCATTAAATAACCAGCATAATACATTTAAACCATTTTCTACACATTTTGCTTGTAATTTTATATTTGGGTCTGAAGATTCCAGTTTATTTATTGGCTTTATTAGTATTTTAAAACGGGAAAAAATGAGATTCATCCCACGCTCATCTGGCTTTTGAAATATAAAACATAAAGTTAATAAGTCTTGTTGGAAGCATAGACATTGTATTATTATTTCAGTTAGTTCAATTAATGATTGAGAATTTATTTCTTTTGCTTTATTTTTTAAATCAATTAATAATTTATAAGTATTCTCCCAATATTCATTTGCTTTTAAAAGGATATTTTCTAAATTTTTGGATTGTTTTGATTTTTCCAATTTTAATAAACTTGATTCTAACTTATCTAGTAATAAATTAATTTTGTCTACTTTTGATAGTTCTCCATCCTCTTTTTTGTTTTCACTTTTTATCATGAAAAATAATTTTATATATTTAATAAAATTAGATTAATTATTATATATGGAAATTTTATGGTAAATCATGGGGATTGGGGATTGGGGATTGGGGATTGGGGATTGGGGATTGGGCCCAATCCCCAATCCCCAATCCCCAATAGAAGCATTATTTTATTTAATGAATTAATTCATATATAATTTAATTATTATTTTTAATATAAAAAATAAATGAATGAATATAATATTATGTTTTTTTACTTAAATAACTTTTAAAACTAATTAGTTTATTTTTTTAAGTATTTTTTTTCTCCTTCTTTGAGGAAGTGGTTAGCATTCCAATATTCAATAGTGAAGGAATAAATGCTTTTCATTTGAACTTTAGAAACACCACAAGCAGACATATACATAGACCAGAATTTTTCTAAAGGAGCTTGCAAAAACATTAAACTTAAAATATTAGTAATAGCTCCATGGGAGACAATAGTGCAAACTTCTTCATCACTTTCCCAGAAT
>Ga0247610_10008489_pt1 | contig 10442 bp, 6 predicted proteins | sample 174DNAGHGhighgp2_FD_193483 | JGI IMG/M metagenome (GOLD analysis project Ga0247610, IMG submission 193483) | Sheep rumen microbial communities from Palmerston North, Manawatu-Wanganui, New Zealand - 1742 DNA GHGhigh gp2 | ecosystem: Host-associated > Mammals > Digestive system > Stomach > Rumen ... | reverse complement strand
GCCGGATGCCCAGGGGCGCTACAGCAAGACCGCAGAGAGCCTCCTCGCCGACGTGTGGCCGCTCATCGACGGGCATCACCTCAATATCATCGGGGGATGCTGCGGCACCTCCGACCGCAACATCCGTGCCTTCGCGCAGGCCATAGAGCCGGCAAAAGGTCTTTTCATCTCGCCGCATCCTAGTAATCCTAGGAAAACTAGTGCTCCTAGGGATACTAGTGCTCCTAGGGCTCCTAGGGCTCCTAGGAAAACTAGTGCCCCTGGCGCCACCCTCTATGACGCCATCCTTGGCGGCAGGGATGACGAGGCTGCTGCAGCCACCAAGGCCGCTCTGGAAGAGGGAAAATCTCCCCAGGACCTCATAGAAAACCAGATGATTGTTGCGATGACCGAACTGGGACGACAGTTCCAAGAGGGGAAGGCCTTTGTGCCGCAGTTGTTGATGGCGGGGCGGGCGATGAAGGCCGCCTTGGCGCAAATCAAGATGACGGATGGAGAAGCCCAGGTGAGAAGCCGGGGCAGGGTGGTCATTGGAACGGTGAAAGGCGACCTCCACGACATCGGTAAAAACCTCGTGGCGGCCATGCTCGAGGGTTGCGGCTTCGAGGTGGTCAACGTGGGCATCGATGTCTCGGCGGAAGAGTTTGTCGAAGCAGTACAAAAACATCACCCCGACCTCCTCTGCATGAGTGCGCTCCTCACCACCACCATGGGTTATATGAAAGAGGTCATCGACACCCTGGAAAAGGCCGGCCTGCGTCAAAAAGTGAAAATCATGGTGGGTGGCGCTCCCGTCACCCAGCGCTTCGCCGACGAAATCGGTGCCGACGGTTACAGCGACAATGCCAACTCCGCCGTCATCCTCGCCAAACAACTGATGGCTGTCTCAAAATAATCAAAACAAGTCATCAAGAGTGACTTGCTGATTGATATCCTTTGAATGTATGTTTTGCGAAATGCCATTTGTTGTCACCATGACCAGTTGAATGGAGTGTGTCTTTGTATGTTGCTTGCTGTTCAGAAATGCTTCAATCTTGTTCCCCAAATTCTTTTCGTACTGCTTGTCAATAGTAAACTCATGTTCACTGAATTTCATTTCACAGATATAGTCGGTACGCTCGCCCTTCCATTCGAGCACCAGGTCAATTTGGCAGGTTTCCCCATTTGGAGCTTGTCCTCTCCAACAATAGTTGCGGTTGATGGTCGCGATTCGCAACTTGTCTTTTATCTGTGGTAGATGTTCGATGCAGAGCATTTCAAAGGTGTTGCCCGCCCATGTGTAGAATGTTTGTGTGCGCTGGATAGTACGCCAGTTGCCGGCATCGGTTCCCTTGCCATGGATGAAGTGTAGGTAAAACATGGAGAAGAAGTCTTTCAATTGATAGACGGTCTCTACACGTTCTTTTCCATAACGAGGATATTCACGCGTGATGCCAGATTCATGCAGGTTGTCAAGTATTTTGCTGAATGTCCCACCGAGTTCGATGCCAACAGCTTCTGCCAATTCGCTGCGTGTCATACCGTAAAATTTGGTTCCAAGAGCCTTGACGATATCTACATATCGTTCCGACGAGGCATAAAGTCCCGCATAGACATCCTTGAATTCCTGGTTGATGCGCTCCTCTTTGAAAAAGAAGTCATCAATATTCTCCGAAAGATTCTTCTCATTGTCGATTCGATCAAGATAATAAGGGATGCCACCAAAGGCCATGTATGCGACTGCCATCTCATAGCGGGAGAGATGGAATCCCCGGCTTTTGAAATACTTTTCACATTCTCTAAGCGTGAAAGGAAGTAGGCGAATTGTTCCTGTTAGGCGGCCGTGTAGTCCTCCATAGTCGCGGATGACATTGTCGAGCATCCAACTAGTGGCAGAACCACACACCACAAGGACGATATTGCGCTGACGATCTGCCCATGAGTTCCAGAAATACCCCAGCTCTGTAATCATTTCAGCAGATTGCGGACCTGCAAGCCACGGCAATTCGTCGAGGAATACGACACGTCGTTTGGCTCGGCTTTTTTCCAAACATTTTCTGAGTAGTCTGAATGCCTCGCGCCAATTTGCAGGGCGAGGCGTTTCGTCAGACATGCCAATGTCAAGAAGGCTTTCGTAGAAATGGTCGAGCTGTGTCTGCCTGTATGACTTCGAATCCTTGTCCTTGATGTAGGAGCCGATGGCACGAAAAACAATCTTGCCTTTATATACTTCCTCAATAAGGTAAGACTTGCCGACGCGTCTTCGGCCGTAGATAGCCACGAATTCTGATTTGGGAGATTTCAAGAATTTTTCAAGTTTCTTGATTTCCTCATTTCTTCCAATTATGCTCTGATATGCCATAACTATTTTTTTTATTCTGGATAGGCAGTGTAAACCGAATTAAAGAAATACTATTTTGTTGAAGAGCAATTGTTTTCACACATGCCTTGCAAAGATAAGAAAAAGTCTTTAAATCCAATCAGAAAATCAGCCATTTTTCGATATTTTTTTTGAAAACGGCTGATTTTCTACCAAGTTTTATATAAGTTGCTCAACATTCGCAAATAGGGCTGTCCTTTGTCCTACCATAACAATTGTTGTGTGTGGCAAAAACGCCAAGAATGTCGGTGCGCACTTTAATTGGACTGACCACCATGCAAAGATAAAGTTTTTTTCATCACCACACGAAATAATCCTCCTTTTGTTTTGCATTTCCCATAACTTTTACTAAATTTGCAGCAAACAAATAAACATAAGCCATGCTGGTAGCCAACCCCATATACGACATCGTATTCAAATATCTTATGGAGGATGAGCGCATAGCGCGTGACACGCAACTCAAGGAGCGTGACACGCAACTTCAGACTTCCATTAAATTGCTGCTTCGTGCAGGAATCTCACCTGAGGATATCGCAGAACAACTTGGTATTGACCTGCAAATGGTAAAAGACAATTTATAAAAACTCAATTTTCGCAAGAAAGGAAAATGAGGTGTGAAGATTAAAGAACTATGAATGGTATCATTTACCCTCAAAAGGTGGTAAAAGTGGACATATGTCCCTTTAACTCCCCTTGAACTTCCTTTTAACTCCTCTTTAACTCCAGAAAGTGGAGCGAATGCGAAACTTAAATAAAAACATCATCCACCCCCCAAAATCAGATTGCCTATGTAACAAACAAAAAACATCACATAAAGGATAAAAGCGTTAACTTTCATTCTTGTTTCGGAAAATCGCCAGTTTAAAGAAACAGTCAAGAGTAAAAGTGAGACGCTCACGCCTTCGGCGTGGGCTTTTACTCGTATATGGCTGTAAGGTGTTTGGCGATACCTCCGAAACGTAGACGAAGTTTTAGTCCACGTTTTTTATTGTGCCTTTTTTGAACTATGCGAATGAAAAATGATAAAAATTCCAAGAACGCCAAGAATGGCGGTGAAGTCGTAGGGACTTGCCTCGTGCATGTCCGTAAAAAACGAAGAAAGGCTTTATAGTTTGAATGAAATCCCATTTCGCAAGCGGACATGCATAAAGCAAGTCCCTACGACTTCGGGGGATTCTCCTCGACAATGTTAGTAACGATAAAAAAATCATCATAAACAACAATTCTTAAACCTAAAAATATACAATTATGAAAAAATTATTTCTTACTTTATTCTTGACCGTCATCACGACGGCAGTGCTTCAAGCACAACAAATATCTGTGGTAACTCCTGGTGGAGAAACCTCTCTTTATCGTACGCTTCCAGAGGCTATCAAAGGTGCTGCTCCAGGTAGTGTCATCTATCTGCCAGGGGGAGGATTCTCTATTCCTGATAGTGTGAAAATAAAAAAGAAACTGACTATTATTGGCATTGGACATAAACCTGTTAATGGCAATGTAGATGGAACAACAATTATCTCTGGCAACCTTAGGTTCAATGAAGGTAGCAGCGGAAGTGCTGTGATGGGATGTTATATTACTGGAAATATAAGTATTGGCGAGGACAATACTTCCGTTAATGACATTTTAATCAAGTTTTGTAATGTAAATTATGTTAAAGTTTATAATAATAAAAGCTTAGGCACGGTGGTAACCCAGAATTATATACGTACTGCTGTGAATAGTACGACTAATACAGGTACGCAATATGCATCCGTAGAGATAACCAATAATATAATTTCTTATATATATGATTTAGATGGCTGTGCAATATCTAATAATATTTTTACTTCAGTATATAGTAAGGATTATTCTCAACCAATTTATAGAGTTAATAATTCAGTTATTACTGGTAATATTTGTTTAAAGGGACTTACATATGCTAACTCTGTCAATTCCATTTCTGGAAATATGTTGTTTACGAACACGAATACAAGCTTAGATGCTAATTATATTAATATGATAGGAGTGGACCCAAACATTGTCTTCGAAAACTATAATAATGGGAAAGTAGACCCCTCCTCCGACTTCCATTTCAAAGAAGCCTACAAGCAATACGAAAACCAAGTGGGTATTTATGCTGGCACAGGTTTCAATGACCAGCAATTAGCCCCCGTTCCCTATATCGTTAATAAAAAGGTGGATGAGCAGACAGATGCCCAAGGCAAGCTTAACGTTAAGATTCGCGTCAAGGCAGGACAATAAAAAAACAAAGCTATGAGTAGGAAAAGAATTATCAGCATATTTACCAGCCTGCTCTGTCTGCTTCCATTCTTGACCCAAGCGCAATCGCTGACACAGTATGAATATTGGTTTGATGATGACTTTGGAGGTAGGGTCATAGAAAGTATGAGTGGCACCGACGAGGCAGTCAGACTCAGCATCAAAACCGACCAGTTGGACAACGGTGTTCATAAGTTCAGTTTCCGCGCCAAGCAGTCGGATGGCTACTACTCCGCTATCACCAGTTCGCTTTTCCTCAAGCGGGTGGCGGCGCAGAGTAGCAAGATGGAGTATTGGTTCGATGACAAATTCGAACTGAAGGACAGTGTGGATATCAGCAATACAGAAGATGAGCAGGAATTCAACCTCGACCTGCGTGACAATACCAAATACCCTTGGGGCTTCCACAAACTCAATATGCGCATCACTTTGGAGGGCGGTGGTGAGAGTGCCGTCTATTCGTCGCCTGTCCTCAAATTATCCGCAGGCACTGCCACCTCCTTGGAGTACTGGATAGACGATGACATTGCACATTCACACACCATCGAAGGTCACCTTGCCTCCGACGGGAAAGACTACATCTTCGTCAACGACCTCGACCTCGGCGACATCTCTCCCGGTCACCATCGCCTCTATTGCCGCGCCAAAAGCAGCAGCGGAAAGACGGTGAGTGCCGTGACGATGACCCCGATTATCGTGAAGTCGAGGTATAATGTGAGCAGTGCGGAAGCTGAATCTTTGACCGTGACTCAGCATTCCTATTGGTTTGATGACGAGGAACCGGAAGTTGTCCCTGTGGACAAGCCCAAGAACATCATCAATCAGCCATACACATTTGACACCCGCCGCTTGTCTGACGGTAAGCATACACTGCATGTGCAGTACGGCAACTCCGCAGGCATATGGAATGGCCCTGTCGATTACCCCTTCACCAAGACCAAGGTCGATCCACCACAGATAACGGCAAACGTCAGTGTAGAAGAAGGTGTGGTAACCCTGAACTACAACGCTGTCCCTGCTGGATTCCAATATGTCCTTGTCCGCAAGTATCCAAGCGGTACTGAAAGAAGGGCAGACATCAACAGGTGTACCAAATACCCTGCCGACTTGAAGTTGACCGACACACCCGCGCCTGGCACCTATACCTATTATGTAAGAGGGAAATACACCGATGCCAGTGGAGTACCACAAGAGGTGCTCTCGCGAGAGGTCAGCGTGACTGTAGGGCAGGCTGCAAGCACCGTGAAACGGGGCACCATCTATGGAGCATTAACAATCAATGGAGGGCGTATCTACAAAGCTTGGTCCACTGACTACCACGTGTATGTCAATGGAGAGTTTTTAGGGGGTAGTGAGTTTAATTTTCGTTATGGGCAATTTGGAGAATTTTCGATTTCAGATGTGCCATACGGAACGGAAATCACCATTGGTGTGGAATGCCAAGATTATTATTTCAAGGACATCAAGTTAATCGTCAGCGAGAATACTTGTAATAAAACCTATTACTTCAATGGAACGATGGAAGGATGGGAAGACCTTCAACCAAGCAATGATGAGTATGACCTAACCATGACAAGCGATGTCCACTTCACCCCTGATGCAGTGGAGTTGGAAGTATGGAACTACTCTAGGATTCCCTGGTCTGGCAACATCATCGTGAAGATGGTCAAAAAGAGCAGGAAAGACCTATATGACAAAAATATGTCTGAAGAAGGACTGTCTTTCCTGGAATCTTTACTACATTCGAACTCAGAGTATGAGGAAGAACCCGTTTACACAACGGTGGCAAATACGCACATCTATCTGGATGGTAAAAAATGGAGAGAGTATAACAATTACAAAATCTTGTCGATGGAAATCCTTGATATGCCTGAGGAAAAAGACAAGAGAGAGGAGTATTATGTATATGTCTATTCCAAAAGAGACGAATCTGACCAACTCAAACTACTGGCTGGATACAACTTTCCACGCACCGTAGAGATTAATCCATATGATTGTGAAATAGCTCAAGAAAAGGACTACAAATCATATTTGGAAGACTATAAAGCCATCATGACGCACCTGAAGATGCTGTCAAAATGGGGCGACCCGTTTGCGTTGGAAATAAAGTCTTTCGGGGATGATTACGAGGATATTATCAATAATTTGGGAAATGAGCAATACACCTCACAGGAAGGAGTGGATCATGATATCATCGTCGGTGCCTCGCAATCAGCAGGCTTGTTGCTAAGCTGCTTTCTCAGTGATGTCCACAAGGAAGTGAAGTCAACAGCAAAATCCCTGAAAACATCTTTTGATGTAGCCGATGTTTTTGTGAATCTCGTTAATACTTTAGATGGTTTTTACAGTGCTAATAATGTGGACGATAATCACAAGTTTTTCGCAACATGCGACCAGGTGTTCAAATTCTGCGAAAAACTGAATTTGGATGAGTATCCTGCCTTGAAGATCTACAAATACTATTTCGAGGTAGGTGATGCAATGGCTTCCGCCATTAAAAACTTGTCAAACAAAGTATATTCCAAATATATATGGGATAGAGTGTGTAATGGAAGAGCAATATTCAACATCAAGGTTCGCAGATATACGGGCACCAAAGGAGTGTCATATTTCGATGCAAGTGAATTCTGCCCGGACGATACAAAAGATTTTAGTTCGGACGACAAATACCATCCAGGTCGGATCAAGTCGATAGACTTTGTCCTTTCGGCATTAGGTAAAGAAGAAGGATTGCCATCCTTATCCGACAACAAGAAAATCGTCGACTATGAAACACTTGAGATTACTAACGTTGACTTCGGTAGCAACAACAATTCCTGGTATACAGAAGACGTTGAATTATGGATGAACATCACTTGGAATAACAATCGTGTCACCCATGTCCCGATGTTGAACAAAGATTTCGTGAAGATTGAGAATCTTAAGAATCAAGACAAGCCTCTCGTCATCACTGTGGAGTTACAGGCAGACACCCATATGAAAAAAGAGTATATCTCTAAGAACATCACATACGTAAAACAGTAACAGTCATGAAAAAAGCAATAAAAACCATTATGGTCTGCTGGCTTGCGGCAGCGGTTCACGTACAGGGGCAGGAAGTGACGTTCATATCCCCTAACGTGGAGGAAAGCATACGACAACACCTCTGTATCAGTGACGAGGAGAATATCTGTTTTGCACAACTAGACACCATCACCACGCTCGACCTTTCCAAGAGGAATGTCACCGATATCCATGACCTTTTGCTTCTGCCCAACTTGCGTAGCTTGGACCTAAGCAACAACATGGTGGACGACCTGCAACCACTTACCATGCTTGACTCATTGGAGTGGATTGACTTGAGCTACAACAATCTGAAGACCGTCAATGAACTTGTTTTTAGCAACTCCAGAAAAATGACAGTCAACGTAGCATTCAACCATATAGGGGACTTCTCTATCTTCGGTTCGATGACTCGCTGCAACTTCATCTTTGAAGGCTCAACCCTTCAGCTAAAGGAAGAAGCATCCTATTTCAATGTCAGCAAATTGTATTGTGATGCATCAGTTAGTCCATCCGTGATTCATACCACGGTACGAACCAATATGACAGAGCCTGCTCGGCTACTATGTGGGGGAAGCCAGATGGAAGTGCCAACCAACGTTACGGATTTCTCACAAGCAATTCAAGACGAACCATCTGAGACAGTCCCCGTATATATCAACAATGGTGTGAGAGGCGACAGCACCTATTATGTGCCATCCATCACCTTGGACGTGAATCCCGGCGAGACATTGACTTTGCCGACGGGCTTGCCGGAGAGTTACACCATCTATCTCACCAATGCTGTGCGTGGCGCGGTGGTCATCGATGGTACGGATTTGGTTTACACAGCCCCCGACATTCAGACGTGTGACACTATTTCATTCTGCTACAATGAATTTGGTATGTTGAAAGGCTTCTCGCGATACTATTTGGGCAAGCCTCGCATCCTCCTTGGCGACGTCAATGGCGACGGTGTCGTCAACATCACCGACATTTCGTTGATTGTCGCTCACATCCTTGGGGAAACGCTTCCCGTTTTCATCAAGCAGAATGCGGATATGAATAATGATAAGAGCATCAACGTGACGGACGTGACGAATGTGGTGGGTATCGTGCTCAACGATTTGGCTCCCAAGGCTCCGGCCAATGCAAGGTATGACATGGATGACAGGGTGGTGCTTGCTGGTAATAGTAGTGGATGCAGCATCTGTTTGGATGGCAACGCTCCTTTCACTGCGTGTGAGATGACCTTGACCCTGCCCGAGGGCTGCACCTTGCTTGATGCCTCTCTCGACAGCCATCAACCCACCAGTCATCAAATGGCGGTTCACAGCATCGGTGACGGTCGCTATCGACTCGTGGTCTATGCTCCTGCCGATGGGCGGTCTCGTCTTGGCGAGGGTGCCTTGGTCAATCTTGGTCTCAATGGCAGGCCTGACGGCATCAAGGTCTCTGACATCATGTTCAGCAACCGCCAGTATGAGACGGTGGTCCTTCAAGATGCTGTCGGAATGACCACTGGCCTGGACGGCGTGTTATCTACAGATGCCACTGATGATACCTACAGCATCCAAGGCATCAAGACCACGACGCCCAGGAAAGGTGTCTATATCAAGGGTCATAAGAAAAAAGTGGTCAAGCATTAGGGTATTATTCATCCCGAATTATCGAATTAGAGAATTCCTAATTTGACAAGACGTCCTCGAGGCTGCAAGATTCTCCTTGCAGCCTCGATCACGTCTTATGATATCCTTGATTCCACTCCGATTACTCCGACCACTCCGATTACTCCGACTCCTCCGATTACTCCTTCCTCTTGAAACAACCCTTGTTATTGCAGAGGCTGCAGGGGTAGGGGAGCTTCGTCACCGTAGGACCCAGTCCGATGATGCCGCTGACCGACTTGACAGGAACCATCATCTGACCGTCGGTGAGGGTGACTCCGCAGGGTGCGTTACCCAAGAGGGGAAACAGTTGCTGTTGGTCGGCGACGTTCCATCCGCAGTAGCCGGGAGAGAAACGGTTGGTGTGATGCCAACCCAGTTTGTCGATGCTAGCTTGTATGGCGTTTTCCATCAGGTCTGCACAACGCTCCACCATCACTGAACCCACGGCATCAGCCACGAAGACGCGCAAGGGGTCGCTCTCCTGCTTGCGCAGTTGCTCATATTCCATCCCCGCCGTGGCCACGAAGATGGCGAATGACTCGCTCCCTGTCAACTGCCGTGCGATGGTGGTCCCCACCGCCAAACAAGCCTGTCCCCCGAAGTCGTAGGGGCGGGTCTTGTGCCCGCCCGAAAAGTCATCCGCCAAAACCCCCTGTTCGCCTACTGCCAATCGAGAGGGCCTCTCGTGCAACGTGCCATTCATCACATGGAAGCAGAAACGTGGCCTCGCCACTTCTTCCGCCATCGCCATCACGTCCGCCACCTCTTCTGCCACACGGCTGTCGGGAAGAGAGTCGCCATAGCCCATTTGCATATACACTTCGCGCGGGGTGAGGTGCAGGTCGTGAAAGGAGAGCGTCTTGTGGGTCATGTTTTTTAATTTTGGAGTTAAAGAGGAGTTAAAGAGGAGTTAAAGAGGAGTTAAAGAGGAGTTAAAGAGGAGTTAAAGGGACATATGCTTGCTTCATTAAGGAGTTAAAGGGGAGGGGTAAATAATTAATAATTTAAATGATTATCCGCTTGTATCCGAAGGGCGGCCTGAAAGGCCTGCAAGCACATAGCCCAAGGCAACGCCTTGGGTGTCAAGATGTTCATAGTCGCCCTGTAGGGGCATAAGCATTTGTAGATGA
>Ga0247610_10008488_pt1 | contig 10442 bp, 8 predicted proteins | sample 174DNAGHGhighgp2_FD_193483 | JGI IMG/M metagenome (GOLD analysis project Ga0247610, IMG submission 193483) | Sheep rumen microbial communities from Palmerston North, Manawatu-Wanganui, New Zealand - 1742 DNA GHGhigh gp2 | ecosystem: Host-associated > Mammals > Digestive system > Stomach > Rumen ... | reverse complement strand
AAAGATGTCTCCGGCATAATGGATTTTGGCTGTAGCCAAGTGTTGCCACTGCGTATAGACTCTGGAGACGAATAAAGCCGCAATCCTTCCGCTTAGGGACAGGCGGTTGACGTTGGCGATGCTGTCTATCCAAATGGTCTTTCTGCGTAGCAGCCATCCAGCAAACACACAGATCAGTCCCGGAGCGGCTCCAGTGGTGATGATGGCATCGGGCTTTTCCTTTCTGATGATATTCAACTGCCTGAAGAATGCCGGTATCAGTTTCCAGGCATTTGAACGACTGAAATCAGTAGCCAGATAATAATTCTTACCTTCTACCATCGCAGCACATTTTGGATGTGTTGAGACATATACCATCTCATAATATTCCTCCAGTGGCCTCGCTATCCGCTGCAATTGTATCCAATGACCTCCTATCGAGGCTACGGCAATTACTTTTTTCTTATTCATTTAATCTATTGGCAATACTGTAAATTGACCGAGTTTGTCTAAGAACGCTTGTGTGAAATGATTCATATATCCTCCGCTTGATGTCAGGGTTAGTTCTCCAACATAAACATGTCCGTTGACATCATACAAATCTACCCGCATCTGAGGATGTTCTTTGGAAAGAATTGATGCAATACGTAACATAGTGTCAAGTGATGCAGGTTTGGGCATAAGCTTCTGTTCTGGCACATAATGGGAGGAATAGCGAAGGTACTCTGGGTGAGCATTCCAATTGCGGTCATACACGCCAATCTCACAATAATACTTATTATGCCGGTTACTGTAACACACAATACATTCCGGTTTGCCATTGAAACTCCATATCTTGTAATCTACAAGTGATTGTAATTTGTTGGGCTGTGTACTTCCGTCAAGCAGTTCTTCGGCAATAATACATGGTCTAATCTGTTTATAATGCTCTTCGCCGGTAAGTATGCCGTAGGGCGTCTGAAGATTCTTTCTAAAATGCTGAAGAGTTTTTTTCTTATCCAATGTCTTCTTGTCTGTACACATCACCACATCGCCACTGCCGTTGTTGCATTTCATGACGAACTGCTGTGGCAGCTGATCCCAGTCTATCTCCTCCACCGTGTCCCACTTGCCAATAAGGGGTATCAGATATTCCTCTCCTATTTTTTCTGCAACATATTCACGGACGCGATACTTGTCTGCCAGCAAAGGCCACAAGGTTGTATCCCCATAGAACTTCATCCAGTTGATTTTTTCGTTGATGTCTTTGGGATGCTCAAAGTTGGGCCAACGGTGCAACTTGTAGAAGAATTTCAGCCGAGCTACTCGGATGGGAGTAAGAACACGCAGTTTCACCAGTAGGTTGACACAAAACAGAATAATCTCTTTCATAGTTTCAATGTTCAATCTTCAATCAGTCCAATGCTCTGCAAATAGTCTTTATTCAAAACTTGTTCTGCGTCATATCGTGATGCCTCTTGCCGTGCATGAACAACCATTTCCTCCAAATCGATTTCTCCAAGGATGCATTTCTCCATGGTGTCAGTCAGTGCCTTCACGTCATGCGCAGGATATAGTATTCCCAATTCACCGTCCCTGATGATTTCGGCATTATGCGCCCAGTCTGACACCAACATCGGAAGTCCGGCAATAAAGGCATCAATAAACACACCCGCGAACCCTTCACCTTTCCAGTAGGTTGGGAAGAGCATGGCATGATAAGAGACCAGTGTATCATAGCCTGCTGCAGTTTTCAAATCGAGTAAGCCATGATAATTTGCATTGTCAAGTTGATTGACTATTTGAGTAAATTTCTCTTTGTATGCCTCATCCATTTTTCCGTAGAAATCAACGAAGAATCGATTATGCAGTCCTTTTTCATTCAGTGCCTTTATGGCTTCTAATATATAGTTGCACCCTTTTTCTGGCATGACACGGCTAAGAAAGACAAAGCGTATTTTAGAACTATGTTTTCTGTCGTTGAGTGCTTTGTGTAAATCAGGGAAATAGGGAATCGCCTTGAAATTAGGAAGTTGTGAAACACCTTTTATTCCACACTCTTGTAGTTGTTTGACCATAGCTTGGCTTTCAACAAACGTATATTTGGGATAATCGAACACGTCAGCGTTAAACACTCCATTTTGTATGTTGTCTCCAAATTTTCCGCCTATAACCCAGTGTATCACGTCTCGCTTTATATGTAAGGCTCGAAACAACTTCAATGTGCCATATACATTTTTTGCAGACGTGGAGAAGATAATAGTGGCTTTTGGTTGGCTCACCAATGCCCATAGCGCCTGTAGGAAAATCCACGGATGGCGGTTCTTTTGATAGAAGTCCAAAACAGTCACCTTGCAGTACTTCTTCAGTTCCCCAATGATATATTGGTTCTTGGTGGTCTCACCGTCCACAGGCGCTTTGCCCTGATTCACCCAACCGACAAAGAGAACTTGCTTCATTACTTTAATGCTGTTTTCAAGAATTTTAAACTATCTAATCTGAGTTCTTCAAGATTGTTATCTACCCTATTCCAGTCTATCGGTTCTTTAATCTTTAAGATGTCATCTTTAAATATATGGCTCTTATTGATTCCTAAAATCTCAAACAGGGAATCAATTCTTGAGTTCCTATTTGAACGTACTTGATGACTGGTACGATAAAAAGTCATGAATGGCCTATGAAACAACGTAGAGAACACCGTACAATGGAAAGAGTCCGTACATACATATTGTGCCTTACTGATATATCGGACAAAGTCGTTGGGATCAACAGCGTATGGAGCTTCATCACCTATCGTTTCGTCTATCTCGCGATATTGCTCCATGTGTCTGATGGTGATCATTGGCAGGCCTGTCTCATCTTTCAATCTCTGTGTCTGAATACGTGCTTCTTTGTTGGGCGAAATCAAATAACAAAAGATATATGGAGTCCCTTTTGTTCTTGCAACATTCTGAGCGGTAGAGTCCGATATGTTTTCAGCAATTTCCTTTTCCCATTCTTCTCGAGTGAGTAATAGTGTGGGGTCGGCTACTACTAATGCCTGCTGATGACTTAAACTTTCTACAATTTCTTTTCCGCGTTGCTCTCTGACGCTGATTTTATGGAACCTGTCAAGATAATGACCTGTGGCCTTTTTCTGGAAATCAGGAACATGGCTTACACCGAAACTACTAGCATAAGACACTTTCCTCACAGAATCTTTCACAAACAACAAATTAAAGAACTTGTTGGGTAATGACAATGGTGTCCAAACTTGGTCTGATCCGACAACCACGGTATCATAATTTAAAGAACCTTCAGACAATGCCTTAAAACCTGTGTAGCGATGAAAATATGGAATCAATTTCTTGCTTTTATAGGCATCTACTGCTTGGGTACGCAATGTCAGGCCTTCTGCATACTGAGGATGACGATATGCTCTTTTACCCCATGCTTTCCGTTTCAGCACTTTTATTTCGCCAGCACGTATAGCATTGATAACGTATTTAACCTTATCAGTCAGTGAGAGTCGCTTGACGTATTCTATGATCTCCACATCATACCCCAATTCCTGAATCTTCCGAACCAAAGCATAGCCTTGAAGCGAAGTTCCATAGTTATTGTGACCCTTGGAATATGCTATAACACAGCCTATCTTCATCATGCCTTTCTTTTCTTTTTCATATATTTTATCAGAAACCACAGATTACGATGATGTCCCACTTGGTATTGCAGGTTTAGATTTATCAAATAGAATAGAGACTTTACAAATCCTATTTTGGAATACGGTTTTGCATCATATTGGGGGACTGCCATTCCCATTCGTTTGCACCAATAGACCAAGGAGGCATATTTTGTTTTCTTTACCCTGGCCATTTTCTGAGAAGCCACTAATGTCGCCTCGTTTAGTTCTTCTATGACAATAGCACCATCCCTCATGGCTTGTTGTAACAAATCATTCATTTGAGGGGTTCGTACTATCAGAGAATTGATTCCTATAGTATCGTCAGAATAAGGCTTTATATGTATATCTCCAAATGAGATGTCAGCCAACTCTGCAGAGTGGTCAATACAGAAATGACAACGGCGAGGTATAAAAATGCTTCGAAGCGGATGAAAATAACTTTGGTATCTTTCTTTATATACCTCATTGCTACATTTGACCACTAAAGACCCTAAACACCCCTCGTCACGATAGGAGAAATAACGGATATCATCCTGATTGATATGTCTTTGCTGAAGAACATAATCAGTCAGGTGAAATGTCCGGCCAGATGAACAATACAGTCCCCAATATGCAAAAACATGTTCACGGAATTTCTTGTCCTTTTCTTCAATTTTCCTGAATCCGTGCAAATGACAAGGCAAACCTACAATGATATATTTTCCTTCGGCCTCTCTTATTTGCTTCCTAATGCCTTGCATAGATACTGGACAATACTTGGAACTTCGGGCAGAAATCAACTCTTCAGTATTACGTGCAATAAAAGCTTCTGGCGTTAGATGGTTGCTTGAAGAGAACCGTGTCACGACAGCTCCGTCAATCATCTTTTTCTCAAGCAGATAAACCAACAGACCTGTAACCAGTCCCCCGGAAGCAGAATGATATCTGATATTCTCATTTGTACAATGACCGGTATAAAGTTGTACATAGCGGCCGAGATACTCATTACACGTAACATGACCGTTCGTTAGAGAGTCCTGCCTTGTTGATAATTTTAAAAGGTCAACACCTAACCCTGGACAGATATCTGAACATCGTCCACATTTACTGCCGATACAAAGGGACTCATCGACGCTCGGACGGTATTCTCCTTGGCGAATATCTATAGTTATAGCACCTTGTGGACAAATGTCTTCACATAAGCCACAACCTAAGCACAAATGGTGTCTTGTCGTATAACTGATGTTCATTTGTTCAAATACCGTTTAACAAACATAATCATAATCAGAAATATCCTCAGCATCTCATATTTTCTCCTACAAAGCAGGCTCCTGACAGTTTTCAGATAAAAAGTCTGAGGATTAGCTGTTAGAAAGATATGCTGAATCGTTGGATTCTCAACGACAGGCTTCATGTCCCAACCATGTGCAGCAAACTGCTGCAAATTGGCATAAATGCGTACTCTAAAAAAGAAATCGCACAATTCTTGTTCCGGGAAAGGCATATTCCATGACTGATAAAGACGCTGATAGTCCTGGTAGAACCATTCAATAGTTTTATAATAATCTTGTCCCGTTTTACCCGGCGCACGCTTTGCCATTATTCTATAGTTATAACCACTATACGAAATGAGCCTTAACGATTGAATACAGGAATAATACCTGTAATTGAAAGCAACATCCTGCGACCTGCGTAAAGGAGGGAACTCCACGACGGAATTCCTTATGATCGACATTTTGTATAACTTTTGCGTAGGAGAGCCCACAACGTCAGAAGTTAACATTCTAATATATGATTGGCGAATCTCCTTCTGCCCCAGATTGGTCTCTTCTTTGAAATGACGGGGAATGACTTTCAAGATATGATTGTTATTGTCACACAAAACACGGGTTCTTCTTGTAGCTACCAAATCATAATCTCCATCCTGCTGAGCCTCATATAGGTTCTCCAACAGCTCCGGCTCTATCCAGTCGTCAGGGTCAACAAACATGACGAACTCACCCTGACAGTGTGCCAACCCATTGTTGCGAGCGGGACCACTGCCTGCATTCTCCTGCCAATAGACGGAGAAACGGTTGTCAGTCTTGCAGAAGTCTTGGGCAATCTCGTACGACCCGTCAGTAGCACCATCGATGATGATGATGACCTCAATATTACGGTAGGTCTGTGCTGCAACGCTTTCCAGGCATTGCCGCAAATACTGCGCTACATTGTAGGTGGGCAGCACTACACTGATGAGTGCGTTCTTATTCATTTCTCTTATTTGCATGTCTGATAACACTTTAATAGCTCTGCTGCAATAATGCCAGAAGACCAGTGCTTGACAGCGTATGCTCTGTTCTCATCCCCTTTTGAAGTGGCGGCCAATGCGCCTTGCAGAGCATATATTGCACTCTCTGTGTTGTTTGGGTTAAAAGTGAAATTGCCTGTCTCGCGCAATATCTGTCCTACGTTGCCCACATCAGGTCCAACCACCACCTTGCCTGCATGGAAGGCCATCGGAAGATTACCTGAGTTTAGAATATCAAGCCGCTGAATCAGCACCACATCGGCAGCGCAGAAATAGCACTGCATCAGTTCATCGGGAATCGCTTCATTACAGAATCGAATGCCTTTCAACTTGTAGCGTATGGTGTGATACAGACGGGTGATGAGTTTTTTCGGATTCCATGTATGCAATGTCTCACGATAGAAGCCTGGCATCAGGAATAAAGCCTCACCCCCAGCCCCTCTCCCAAAGAGAGGGGAGTGGTTACATTTGTTCTTGATGCTTAATACAAATTGCCTTTCCTCATTATCACGAAACTTTCCAAAACTCAACACTATTATCTTGTTTTCAGGGAGGTGTAAACGATTCCTGGCCTCTTCACGGGTAGTGGAAAAGCTATAGACATCGTCATAAATATGATGTGGTATCACGACATGACGTGCCTCTGGGTATTTTTGTTGCAAAAGCTCACAACTGTAGTTCCCTAAATGCTGAATATAGTCGGCATTGCTATATATCAGTTCATAGAGACGTAACAAGTTTTCGTTCTTGTTCGTATGCGGCTTTAAGTTATGGCAAGTATAGAAAAGTTTCTTTCCGTGTTCCTTGAGCCACATGAGGCGCCGATTCATACGTTTCAGTTCTTCATCTGTCACCTGATGACCGAACAAGCCGAAAAGTCCTTCTGGCCACTGGAAATGTATGATGTCACAATCCAAAACCTCATCTATCCACAGCAGCTTAAGGCCATAAGCCACCTCGCACCCCTGCTTCTGTAGAGCGTTGCCAAGCGACGACACGAAATGGTTGATGGTTCGCTCAGAAGGTTCTTTGACTACAAAATAGACTTTCATGTTTAGTTTTGATATAATGACAATGGACTACATGTTTTATTTGCCATGATGGTGTGTATGTGCTCATTGTTTTGCTCAACAAAGGTTGACTTGTAGCCAAACAGCCATACATTTTTAAATAAACAACTCACTTGTTCTTTTGGTATGCACCTACAGTCATGTGCTTTTACTTTCTTTTTGTAATTATTATAAATCTTCCTGATACTTTTCTGGGAAAGACTTCGCAGTAATATACCAACCTTTAAGCCGAAGTCTGCCTTTTCGACATATCGCTTGGAATATAGAATGTAATCACCATGATGTTCCCCCTCAGAAGTGCAATTCCACCAGATATTCCATTGAGCGCATGCAGGCTGGTTGTATAATGCTCCACCCATTTTAATATAGCGGAAGCCATATATTTGCTCAAAAAGATTATATGCAGGAGGACTCATCGGACCCTCAGAAAAACCATGAAAATCATAATCACATGGTTTGAATTGTGGATTTAGATATTGAATGTTGCTAAACACATTTCCGTACATATTCCCTTCACCTCCCATCATATCAGCAAAATGACATCTGAAAGTAATGTCTTTTAGCAAATTGTCACAAGCATGCTCATAGAGTTTTATTCCCTGGTGGCCATCATAGCCGGTCATCTCGATTTTCTCTACAGTCACATTCCGACTATCGAGAAGATAAAGTGGATTGCTAAAGTTATGTATTTCCACATTTTGTATGTATCCATGGGCCACACGCTTGAAATTAATGGCATTCCATCCGTAATCCATTTCTTTGGCTTGTTTAGCTGAATAATAGAGATGAAAGCCATGATGGCGAAATAACCCATTCCATTTAGATGATATCCTTAAATTTCGAATACAAATGTTTTCCAGCATAGGCGCATTATAGAGAACAGGTTCATAGCTCATGAGGCAATCCCTCCATAACGGCTTAACTAATCTTATTGTATGCTTGTCCAAAACTTCAGCAATCTCAATGAGCCATTGAAATGAGGGAGCTTGTTCTATACCTGCTCGAAGCGGCGTTTTCCATTCATCTTTTATTTCGATTCCTAGAATGTCTTTTATAAGCGAACCCTCATCGTCAGTGTTATACAATCCTAACAAAACATATTTAGTTAGAGTTGAACTGTCGGCTACATGTAATATGTCGCTGCCCTGCAAAGAGTCTTTGGTGAGCCGTGTTGCGAATTCAGGTGTCAATATACTACCATCGCTACCTGGATCGGATAAGGACCCACTATTGGTCACAATATTTTTCTTCTTGCGAAATTGAAGCCCCCAGAACCAGTTGCTGGGTTGAATGTCTTCAGCTGTTGTTATTAAGAATGGTGACAACCAAGGATTCTTCTTTTCATAAACGGTCTTATTACAACAGATTAACTCAGACAACAAATATCCATTAGCATCCACTTCACCTTCCAACACGATATTGCTGTAGTTGATTCTAATAAAGTTAGTTTTCTTGCTGTTTTTATTAAACAAATATTGACCTTTAGGGAAGTAGATACGCCCACCTCCTTTTTTTCCTACATCTTCAATAAGATTATTCAGTTGTTCTGTGTAGTCTCTGCCTGTATCAGGCATAATTCCGTAATCAGTGACGTTACAGAGCGGCAGAGTTTCATTTATAGGCGTGGCGTTTCCAACGCGGCGAAAGTTTGGAAGCATTGAATAGTCAGGAATGTCCGAAGAGGATGCATGACATAATGGTCTTGTTCTTTTTAAATATGCGGATAGTTGAAATTCCTTCCCATGTACTATGCCAAAAGGGCAATTGGCAGAATAAATGCCCATGAGAACAAATGTGCTCATATAATCTTGTTTCTGCAACAAGTAAAATAAACTAACCCACCCTATCTTATAAATGATGGTCAATAATAGGCTTTTTGTATTTATTTTACTCCACACGTATTCACATAGAACTGCAGCGGGTAATGCCATCAAAAGGTAAAAAGCGAACCACCACAAACTCCATGCCCGATAAATGTCTAAGACCAGTACAGACAAAAATAAGGTGATGGCTACATATGATATATATTGCGCCTTTTCCTGCTTGTAGTTGATTTTTCGGGTAATAAGTTTCAAGTCAGCCAAATGTATTTGGCTACCTAAAAGATATGAAAGAAATGCAAGATAAATCATTTGACGATGCTTTTTATAATTTTCTTAACCAATATAACAATCCATGTCCGCCTGGATAACTCCAAATTACGAATATGACTGCGTAGTCTCCATAAATGTGATGGAGATGCGGAATTCAAAGTGGCTTTTTGCTCTGACCGCTTTATTTTCTCCACGCAAGGCATCAACTCTTCTGCGTTTAATAATTCCGTATCGTTAATAAGAAAAGCCAGTTTTCTCGCATATATCTTGGTACCCATTAGTTTTTCAATGACAGTTTTATCGTTTTTAGTGGAGAGGTTCTGGCCACTTCTTCGAAAAGAAACCAGTTTTTCGCTGCAGGCAGCAATGCCACCGCAGGCAGCAAACTTCATCACAGAAATATAATCTGCTCCCCATGCAAGAGGAACTGGTTCGTAGCCACCAGTTTCTTCCATCCTCGAAAGACGGAACATCCATTCACTAATTGTTTGTTTGCGCTTACGCTGCGAAACATATTTTATATAGTCGCCACACGTTTCCCACTCTGGTGATTCTGGGAATGCACCAATAGTATTTCCATTAGCATCAATAATCTTCACTCCTGATTTGAAGACATTACATGACGCATACTTGTCTGCCAGACGTACCATCTCTTCTATGAAAGCAGGTGCATAAATGTCATCATCACAGAGTAGAGAAAAATACTCACCTTTTGCGTATGACAAACATTTGTTCCAATTTGCCACCGGATCTTTCCTGCCAAGATTCGTTTTATTTGCATAAAACCTTATCCTCTTATCAGAGTAGTTCTTAACAATCTCTTCGATAGGTTCTGGCGATGCATCATTAACGATGATTAGCTCCAGGTTCTGATAAGTCTGTTTGAGTATAGAGTCTATCGTTTCTCTAAGATATGTGCTTTTATATGCGGGAATACCGATACTTACAAGAACATTATTCATATTGTTAGTTTTTCTTTTTTCTCATCCAATTTCAAACGCATCAGGCAAAGAAACAGCTCTTACTCATGCTTCAAGCGAGAGGCAAACAACCTACTGTATTCTAATGCTCCATATTTGGTTAGATGCGTGTTGTCATAAAACCATTCCGGGTGTTCTAAAAACAAGCTGTCCTGAGTGTCGTAATAATAGGGAATTGCATTGTCCTTGCAAAATCGCTCTATTTCTTTGACAGTTCCAGTCTTTCCCTTATAGATTCAACTGCAGAAGGCAGAAAAGTAGTCTTATAGGCTGGTATGATAATCGCAAGTCTCTTCATTTCAATGATCAATGTTCAATAGTTCAGTCCAAAAGTCCATAAGGGGATGATGTTGCCGGCAGCATATTCTATATCATCGCGCACTACATATCCTTTTGCCGCATCGGCAA
>Ga0247610_10008486_pt1 | contig 10443 bp, 6 predicted proteins | sample 174DNAGHGhighgp2_FD_193483 | JGI IMG/M metagenome (GOLD analysis project Ga0247610, IMG submission 193483) | Sheep rumen microbial communities from Palmerston North, Manawatu-Wanganui, New Zealand - 1742 DNA GHGhigh gp2 | ecosystem: Host-associated > Mammals > Digestive system > Stomach > Rumen ... | reverse complement strand
TGTCCAGATATCACCACCGTATGGCCGCACACCGGCACCAGGCACTCTCAATAGCGCAGGATACTTACCTTCCTTCACGGGTACACAGAGGATGCCATAGGTACGGTTACCCCAACTCATGTTCTGGAAACTGACCTCATAGACATTCACATCCTTCGTGCAGCGCTCCGGCAACAACCGTTTCGTAGGTTCGAGGGCTGTCTTGCGGGCCTCAGCGATAGCATTCTGCCAGAAGGATTCAAAATCAGCAGGCATCACCGTCGAGGGTTGCAACTGTTCGGGCGAGAAGGCAGCACCACAGGCACCCTTATAGTCCTTGCCGCCTACATGCGCCGTCACATCCACCCGATAGAAGCCAGGCTGCTTCATTGTACCCGTCAGTTTCAGCGTACCGTCCTTCACTACGATACTTTTCTTGACGTTCTGATACATCTCAGGTCCGGCGGCATAGTCGATGCTCACATTGTCGAGCAGGGTGCCCGACTTCAATACATTCACCGTAAACGTGGCTTTCTCGCCGGCCTTGTACGTCCAGTCCTGGTGGTCGGGCTGCACCGTCACCATAATATGATTCCCGCGTATCTGTGCAGATAGTGGGAGGAATGCCAGAAACAAGGCAAACAGCATTAGTAGTCTTTTCGTATTCATTATTTGTTGAACTGTTTGAGTTATCGGCTGCAAAGGTAGTAAGATTCACGCAAAGATGGTGGCACTATCTTGACAAATCACAACATTATATTGTATTTAACGTAATTTGTTCATTCTATTAACCTGCGATTTGATAACTTTCAAGGTTGATTTGTCGCCGGCAAAGACAGAATTCAGTCCCTGCTGCTCCTGTGCCGGATCACCCGTATAGTCGTCACCCACCTGCCACTGTTCCTCGTGCCTGGGCTTGGCATAGCCACCCCAGCCCCAGAAGTTACAACCGGCAAAGTAGCCACCTTGTTCGGCATTGTCAGCCACAAGTGAGAAGACATACTGATAGAAGCCGTCTCGCCCCTTCGTCGGCGTGCCGAGGGCGAACTTGAAACCGTCACGAGGATAGCCAAACTCCTCCATCACGAGGGGTTTCTTTAGTCGGGCACAGATAGCCAGATGACGGTCGATATAGTCCTTCGTATTCGACTTGGCCTGCGGCAGGTCGTCGATGAGGTGGTCTTTTCGCGCCCAACTCCAGTTGTAGGGCCAGAGGTGGATATTACAATAGTCGATATTTTTATCGGCACAGATACGCTCATAGCAATCCCAGTCGTTCTCACAGCCCCACGACCCCTCGCTGCCGATGGAAATCAGATGGTTCGGGTCGAGACTGCGTATGAGGGCCGATGCCTCACTGAGCCAGTGTTCGAAGGCAGGCAGCGCCTCCGTGGAGAAGGCTCTGGGCTCGTTGCCGATCTGCCACGACATGATGGCAGGATCGTCTTTATAGGCAAGACCTGTATAGCGGTTCGTGCGCGATAGAATGAACCGCACATAATCATAAAACAGTTCATGAGCCTTCTGGTTGGTGGCATATTGGCTCATGGCCTGCATATAGGCCGGATAACCGTCCTCGTTGGGTCGAGGCTGCTTGCCAGCACCCGCATGCTCCAGATAGAAGCCGTAGCCCCCACTCCATTCCCAGGAGTTGTTCAGGTAGAGCACTGCCACCATCCCTCGCTTGCCCATCTCCATCAGCAGGTAGTCGAGTCCGGCCAGGATGGTGTCGTTATACACACCTGGCTGCACCTGCAGCGTCGGCTCCACCTTTGTGGTCACTCCCCGTTCACCATCGCTGCCCACGAGGATGCGCAGGTTGTCGATGCCCATCTTCTTCATCAGATCCAGTTCACGACCGAGTCGTTGGCGGTCGCCTCCCTGTCCTTCTGAGCCGAGGATGGCCCCATACCAGAAGTTCGTACCCACATAATAATATGGTTTCCCGTCTTTCAGGAAATGGCCGTTGTCCACCGTCACAAATTTTGAATTATCCGTCTGTCCCGTCGCTGACAGGCAAACCACCGCCAACAGGCTGAGGATGAGCAGTTTTAGTCGATTCATATTGTTGCTTGTTAGTTTTCTTGCTGCAAAGGTAGGAAAAAATCGGCGAAGCACAAAATAATTCCTTATTTTTTTAAGTGTCATATCTTCAGTGTTTTTGGGTTTTCTGGTAAAAAAGTTAATAAAAAAGCGCTAAATCAGTATGTTTTCGGAAGAATATTTCGTCTTTTACGAAAATAGTTGTAATTTTGCACGCCAAGAGGTAAAAAGAAAAAATAAGAATGAAAAAATACATCATCATCCTGGCCCTCCTGCTGGGCATCACGATAGAAGCCGGTGCCGTGCTCAAGGAGAAGAACCTGGAAGAGACGCTGACCATCCTGCGATTAGAGTTAACCAAGCACTACCACGAACTGACCTCGCAACGCGAAGAACGGGAGGAGCAGACACAAGAAGTGTTCCGTAACCTGACGCAGACAATGAAACAGTCGAACCAGAACGCGCTGATGCTCTATTCCCAGAAACAGGAATACCTGTTTGACCTGACCTATGCCTGTCACCAGGCCACCGAGCAGTACCAGCGGTTCCAGCGCCAGCAGATGCCCTTCCGCGACTACCTGAAGAAGACCGATGTGGAGGTTGCACGCTACGACAGTCTGGTGAACAGCCTGAAGTCGATGCCGACGAATATGCTGAGCGAGGAGGCAAAGACCAACCGCAACGTCTGTCTGACCCTGGCCACGAGCATCATGCGAACCTTACTGGAAGATACTCAGCAGATGGAAGATTACATACGTTACTACGACAGTACGGAGCAACGCCTGAAAAACATGAACGACTATGCCCAGAAGCGCTACTACGACATACAGACGAGCATCTTTGTGAATGGCGGCGACACCTACGTCGACATTATCCGCCACGTGAAAGAGAAGTGGCAGACGATGAAGGAGGTGATGCAGAAGAAATACACTACCGACAAGGAGAATCAACGCTCCGACTGGAACGTCTATTGGATCTTCGGTCTGTTTCTGGCCATCGCTTTCTATGCGCTCATCGCCATCGGCCTTAACCGTCTGATGTACCGTTTCATGCCCAAAAGGTTCCATACGGAGGAATTCCTGAAGAAGCGCTCGTCAATCATGTGGGTCACCACAACCATCACGCTGGCTCTACTCATGGGAATTATTCGTCACTATAGCGACCAGAACTTCTTCATCATGGCGAGCGGACTGTTTGTGGAATACCTGTGGCTACTGGCCGTCATCCTGATATCACTGCTACTGCGTCTGAATAGCGACCAGATACGGAGCGCCTTCCACATCTATGCACCATTGTTGGTCATCGGATTCGTGGTCATCACCTTCCGGATCATCCTGATACCCAGCGAACTGGTGAGTCTCGTATTCCCACCAATCCTGTTGACCTGCATGGTCTGGCAGTGGTGGAGCGTGAGACGACACAACCAGAACATCCCCCGCTCGGATATGTTCTATACCTACGTCTCACTGACGGTGTTCATTGCATCGGTCTGTTGTTCATGGGCTGGCTATACGCTGCTCTCGGTACAGTTACTGATCTGGTGGATTATGCAACTGACCAGCATCCTGACCATCACCTGTATCTCCGACTATCTGAAGATGTATGAGGAAAAGCACGATTTCTCCAAGAAGCCCATTACCCAGACATGGCTCTACACACTCATCCACCAGGTAGTGATGCCTGTGCTCATTGTGTGGTCGCTGATGCTCAGTGTCTACTGGGCTACCGACGTATTCAACCTGAGCGATATGTGCTGGGATGTGTTCAACCATAAAATCATCAATCAGAAGAATTTGCAGGTGAGCATTGTCAAACTGGCAATTGTCGTAAGCCTCTGGTTCCTCTTCAGGTGGTTGTCGAAGACCATCCTCAGTCTGATGCGTATGCACTTCGAGATCAAAGATCCCTCGACGGCAGAGAGTCGTGTAGTGATGGGCAAGAACGTGATACAACTGATTATCTGGGGTACGTGGCTACTGCTGACACTCGCCTATCTGCACATCAGCGTAGAATGGCTGCTGGCCATCTCTGCCGGACTCTCTACTGGTATCGGTTTTGCCATGAAGGATATCATCGAGAATATTTACTATGGTACCATGCTGATGACAGGCCGCATCAAGGCAGGCGACTGGATTCAGGTGGACGGCACCATGGGCAAGGTGGTCAGCATCAGTTATACTTCCACTATCGTAGAGTCGCTCTATGGCGAGGTTATCACCTTCCAGAACTCACAACTCTTTACGAAGAACTACAAGAACCTGACCCGCAACCACGGATATATCCTCGCCTTAGTACCATTCAGCGTGGCCTACGGCTCGAAGGCCGGACAGGTGAAGGATCTCATCGAGGATGCCGTACAAAACTTGAAGCACCACATGATAGACAACTCGAAGCGGATCCGGGTGGTGATGACGGAGATGGCTGATTCGAGCATCAATTTCCAACTCATCGTCTGGGTGGATGCCGTGAAGAAAATCTATGTGGTGAGCGACATTCTGAACTGCATCTACGACACGCTGAATGCCAACGGCATCGAGATTCCATTCCCGCAGCGCGATGTTCATATCAAAGAGACAAAGTGAAAAAATTACCAAATTCTTTGGTAGTTAAAGATAAAATGCTTATTTTTGCAAAGCAAATATGATGAAAGAAGCAACAATCATTGCCGGCCCCTGTGTGATTGAGTCAGCCGAACTGCTTGACACAGTTGCACGTAAGTTGGTGGAAATCAACGAAAAGCAAGGGACAGACATCATCTTTAAAGCATCGTTCGACAAAGCCAACCGCACGTCGATACGCTCTTTCCGTGGTCCAGGACTGGAACGCGGATTGCAGATGCTTTCTGACATCAAATCGACATACGGGCTCCGAATCCTGACGGATATCCATGAAGCCTGGCAGGCAAAACCCGCAGGCGAGGTGTGCGATGTATTACAGATACCTCCTTCCTCTGTCGGCAGACCGACCTGCTCATGGCAGCCGCACAGACAGGACGCATCGTGAATATCAAGAAGGCCCAGTTCCTGAGTGGGAAGGACATGAAGTATCCTGTGGAGAAAGCCCGTGAGGCCGGTGCCAAGGAGGTGTGGCTCACAGAACGGGGTAACATGATGGGGTACAACAACCTGGTGGTGGATTTCCGGAATATCCCCGACATGCTGGAGATTGTGCCGACGGTAATTATGGACTGTACGCACAGTGTACAACGCCCCGGGGGTAGTGACGGAAAGACTGGCGGCGACCGCCGTTTCGTACCACAGATGGCACTGGCAGCGAAAGCCTTTGGGGCCACAGGCTGGTTCTTCGAGGTACACCCCAACCCTGACAAGGGACTGAGCGATGCTGCCAATATGCTGGAACTCGACAAACTCGAACCACTTATCATTCAATTGAAATCATAAATTGTCAAATTGAAAATAACCAAAGTGACTGCAAGAGAATACGCCATACAATGCATCAAGGATGAGGCTCAGGCCGTGATAGGACTGATACCACAGATTGGTGACAGTTTCGACGAAGCCGTTGAACTGATCTACCACTGCAAGGGAAAAGTCATTGTAACGGGTGTCGGCAAGAGCGGACACATCGGTGCCAAGATCGCCGCAACCCTCTCCTCGACAGGCACACCCTCGTTCTTTATCAACCCATTGGACGTCTTTCACGGCGACCTCGGGGTGATGGCACAAGGGGATGTGGTATTAGCCATCAGCAACTCTGGACAGACCGACGAACTGCTGCGATTCATCCCAATGGTGCTCCACATGCAGATACCTATCATCGGCATGAGCGGTAATCCACAGTCGTTGTTGGCCAAATACTCCACTTGTCACCTGAACGTGAGTGTAGAGAAGGAGGCTTGTCCGCTGAACCTGGCTCCCACCAGTTCCACGATGGCTCAACTGGCAATGGGCGATGCCCTGGCAGTAGCCCTCATTGAGAAACGCAACTTCCAGCCGCGTGACTTCGCCCAGTATCATCCTGGCGGAGAACTCGGCAAGCGGTTGCTGACAACAGCACAGGACGTGATGCGGTCGGAAGACATGCCCGTATTGCCGCCTGACATGCGTCTGGGTGAGGCCATCATCCTGGTGAGCAAAGGCAAACTGGGACTGGGCATTGCTGAAGTGGACGGTCAGATTGTAGGCCTCATCACCGACGGCGACATCCGCAGGGCCACGGAGAAATGGCAGGCTGAGTTCTTCGACCATACCGTGAGCGACATCATGACGCGCACCCCGAAGACGGTCAGGCCGAACACGAAGATTTCGGAAATACAACAGATTATGAACAGATATAAGATACATTCGGTACTGGTGACCGACGACGACAGACATCTGCTTGGCGTGGTTGACCACTACTCCTGTATGATATAAAGAAATACGGCCTTATGAAAACTATAAAGAAACTGATGCTCGCATTGCTGCTCACCCTACCGATGGTAGTGGTGGCAGACTATCTTTTTAAGACACTGGACGCCAGTCAAGGACTGACCAGCAGTCAGATTAACTGTATCCTGAAAGACTCACGCGGATACATGTGGTTTGGTACGCCTGCCGGACTCTACCGGTATGACGGCTATGTGTTCAAGAATTTCCAGAGCGACTCGCAGGACGGTAACTCACTGCCCAACAGTTACATCAACTCCATCCAAGAGACACTGGATGGCAATCTGCTCATCCAGACGGCTTCAGGCTACTGTGTCTATCATCCACAAACAGAGAGTTTCGAGCGTGATATGAAACAGTTTTTCGCCCGAATGGGTATCGAGACCATTCCGAGCATCGTCTATGTGGACCGCCACAAGAACCTCTGGGGAGCCATTCCCAATAAGGGTGTGGTCTGTTTCAACATGCAGCAGCAGACCTCCTACGAGTTCGGCTATACCGACGACGCACACGGTGTACCGCAAGGTCAGGTATGCTCCATCGGCGAGTGTAAGGACGGTGCCATCATTGTCTACGACGACGGACGTCTGGTGTGCTGCGACGTGATGCATCAGCAGCACACCGTCTGGGGCACCAGCGACATTGCCGCACAGAAAATCAGGAAGACCAAGTCGCTGAAAGTGTTTGCCGACGAAATGGACAACATCTGGCTCTACGGTCAGGGAACGCTCTTCAAATACAACAAAAATGCGGGCACATGGGATACCTCACTCGGTAACCAACTGGGACTGACAGGTGTGGGTGTTGACCGTAATATCAACGGAATGGCAGGCGACAAGAAAGGGAATATCTGGATTGGTGCCGACCAGTTGGGGCTGCTGCGCTACGACATCAACACTCACCAGATAGACAGTGTCAATCCTGTAAACATCAATGTCCGGCGTATCTCACGAAACAGGATCAGCATCCAGAGTCTCTATGTAGATGACACTGACCTTCTGTGGGTGGGAACGGAAAAGAGAGGTATCGCTTACACTGGCAACTATATCTATCGCTTCGGTACGACACATAATGGAGACGTTACCGCCATCGCACAGAATGACAGCGGAAAAATCTGGTATGGAACGAGCAACAGGGGTGTCATCGACTATCACGGTCCACTGGCCAGTCTGAAAGTATCGTGTATGGCCATCACCCCCGACGGTAGTCTGTGGGTAGGTTCGATGCGTAACGGACTGACACGTATCAAGGGCGGTACTTCAACCATCTACTCGCTGGCAAAGGACAGTACCAAAACACTGATCGACGACCACGTGAACGCCCTCTGCGTCGATAAGATCGGAAACTTATGGATTGCCACCAACGGCGGTCTGCAAGTCTACAACCCCAGGATGAACTCTTTCTCGTCGTACACCAGGGAGAGCGGCAAGTTGAACACCAACAATGTGTCCTGCCTTTATTATAATAAGGATGGAAAGGCCAACGATCTCTTTATCGGTACGGCGGAAGGTCTGGTCATCATGAACCTCTCCAACACGGAGAAGAAGGTGCTGACAGGTAATTCCAACAATGTGAAGCAGTTTACCAACAACTATATCACACAGGTACTGCAAGACTCCCGTGGACTCATCTGGATTGGAACACGTGAAGGTCTGAATATCCTGGACATGGAAACCGACAACCTGCAATACCTGACGGAAAAGCAGGGACTATGCAATAACAATATCTGCGGTATCGCAGAAGACAAGAGTCACAATATCTGGGTGACCACCAGTAGCGGTGTGAGTCGTGTGGTGGTACAGCGTAACCACGAGGACGGCACCTATAACTTCGGACTCTACAACTACGATACGACCGACGGTCTGCAAAGCAACGAGTTCAATCATGGTGCCATTCTCACCAAAAAGGACGGCGACGTGCTGCTTGGCGGTATCTTCGGTATCAACTGGGTGGTACAGAAAGACAAGGATGACAACGATGCCCTGCCTCGTGTCATGTTGACACAACTGTTCCTCGGCGAAGAGGAGGTACAGGTAGGACACACCTACGGAGGTAAGGTACTCTTAGGACAGGCTCTGAACGAGAGCAGCAAACTGGAACTGGGGCATGACCAGAACACCTTTACCATCAAGTTCGGTGCAGGTAACTACAACCAGAGTGAACGCCTTCAGTTCATGTACTGGATGGAAGGACTCGACGACGACTGGAAGAACGGTAATGCCCTGACGCATGGTGTCACCTTCCAAAACCTCAGCAGCGGCAACTATACCCTCCACGTGAAGGCCATCAGTGCAGAAGGAGCCGTCAGCAACCAGGAGCGCACCCTCGACATCCACATCGAGAGTCACTGGCTGCTTTCCTGGTGGATGATCCTCGCCTACGTGTTGATTGCTGCCGTCATCATCTATTTCTGGCGTATCGGTGTGAAACAGATCAAAGCCATCAGGACACGCAAGCATGCCATCATCAACCAACTGATACGCCAGCGTGAGGAGATCAAGGCTGCCAGTGATGATCTTCGTCAGCCGATGGCACGTATGACCTCCATCATCGGTAACCTGTCGGAGAAAGAGAAGTCGCTGGAGGAACGTGAGCAGTTGAATGCCTTGCACTCGCAGATGCTGCAAATCATCACCCGTGTCAGCGATATGCAGACCAACCTGGAGAATCCCGAGGAGAAAGCCAAGAACGTGGTTCACGACCGTCTGGAACTGAACGGACGTGGCGAGATTGAACTGCCGGAGATTGCCAGCGAGACGCTGACGACTGACATCACCAGATCAAGGGCTGCCCTTGATGCACCTACGATGAAGTTCTCCGTAGTGATGATTGATGATAACATCGACTTCCTGAGATTTGTCACTGCCAGACTGAAATACGTATATGCCTTCCACGCCTACGACGACATCGAGAAGGCTGCCGACGATATCCTCGAGATGCGTCCGGACCTCGTCATCTGTAAACAGGATATGCCAGGTATGACTGGAAGTGAACTGTGTAACCAGATCAAGACCAATACGATTACGCAGAAGACGAAGTTTGTGCTGCTGACCGATAGTGTGCTCACGCCACAGGATATGCGCAAGCAGAATATCACGTTGTCGGCAGACGATTATCTGGCCAAGCCCTTCAACCTGCAAGAGGCCGTGATGCGTTTCAACAAGATTCTCGGACTCGGTCCTATCGAGATGGACAGCAACCTCATCGAAGGTGCAGAGACCCGTATGCTGGAAGATCGCAACGCCAGTATGACAACGGCCACGGAGAGTTACGACGATATCGGTGTCTACGATGCCAAGAACGACACCACGGACGAGGATGATCCTATCTACAAGGTGGAGACATCCATCAAGAAGGGACCTGTGGTTAAGGAAGGTACAGAACTGGCCCAGCAGATAGAACTCCTTAAAGAAGAGGAGATACAGCAGGATATGTCCGACTTCTCGATGCTTGACATGATGGATCAGCAACTCCTGAAGAACATCGAGCAATATGTGATGCAGAACATGAGTCGCGGTCAGATCAGTCTGGAAGAGATGGCGACGGCCATGGGCATGGGACGCGTACCGTTCTTCCACCGTATACGTAACCTGACGGGTAAGACACCGACGGAACTCATCCGCGACCTGCGACTGAAACACGCCTGCATCCTGCTGAAACGAACCAATATCAACATGAGCGAGTTGTCTACCAACATCGGCTTCATGACTGCCGAGAATTTCATCAACATCTTCCGTGAGAAGTTTGGTATGACGCCGCTCGAATACAGGCTCAAACACAGGAAAATACAATTATGAGAACAGTTTTCCTACTTATCACTTATCTCCTATCACTGGTTTCTGCGCAAGCGGAGACCAGTGATTCCATGATTGTCCGTCAGATGAGGGAGTGCGGGGTGCACTTCACCAATGACAACAACGTGAAACTGCTGATGTCGGGAAAAGCGAAGTTTGCGGATATGTTCGAGACCATCCGACAAGCCAAAAGCAGCATCCACTTAGAGTATTTCAACTTCCGCAACGACTCCATCGCCTCG
>Ga0247610_10008485_pt1 | contig 10444 bp, 10 predicted proteins | sample 174DNAGHGhighgp2_FD_193483 | JGI IMG/M metagenome (GOLD analysis project Ga0247610, IMG submission 193483) | Sheep rumen microbial communities from Palmerston North, Manawatu-Wanganui, New Zealand - 1742 DNA GHGhigh gp2 | ecosystem: Host-associated > Mammals > Digestive system > Stomach > Rumen... | reverse complement strand
ACCGAGAATCAAGAGAGCGGAACCTCCCATCAGCATCAGGGTCAGTTTCATAGCGGCATATTCCTTGTTGCCACTACCCCACACACCAATCAACAGATACATAGGTATCAGAGCCACCTCGTAGAACATGAACATGGTGAACATATCGGTGCAGATGAAGAAGCCATAAACACCTGTAGAGAGGAGGGTGAACCAAAGGAAGTACTCCTTCGTCATGGGCTTCAGCTGCCAAGAGGCAAATGTACCCGTGAACACGATGATGCTCGACAAAAGCAACATCACTACGGAGATACCGTCAACACCTACGGAATAGGCAATATTGAGTGGTTTGAACCACGGAGTGGATGCTGCCAACAGCATCACATCGGTATTACCGGCACTGCGCTGCTGAATGAAATAAACAGTCAGCCAAATGGAAAGAGCGAGCAGACAGCTGGCACCAACCACCATTACACCACGCACCTGATTAAGATTCTTTGCCAACCAAAGGCAAAGCAACATCAGTGCTGGGATAATTACAAATAAACTTAATATATTCATAATCGTTTAGATGCTTAAAAGGATTAATGTTAAAGCCACTGTGCCAGTCAGGAACCATACGGCATACTGACGCACATCACCACTCTGCCAAGGACGAATAGACTCGCCGGCTTCGTTAGCTCCCCATGCCAGGAAATTGAAGGTGCCGTCAACGACGTGGCGGTCAAACCAAGCAATGGGCTTAGAGACGCAACGGAAGATGATGCGGTGAGTGACATACTGCCAGATTTCATCCTGATAGAAACGCTTATAAGCTGCACGATGCAACTTGGGGAACGTCTTATAGAGACGGTCGGCAATGGGCTGACTCTCTCCTTTGTAGATGTAGGTGGCAAGACAGATTGATGCAACAGCAATCACAATAGAGGTAGCTGCTACACTCCAGTCAAGATGGATATCGTAAGCCTGACCGCTGGCTGAAACCAGATGACCGAATGGCAGGAAGCCACACAGACAGGTCACTGCTGAGAGGAATATCAGCGGGAAGGTCATAGTCCAAGGAGCTTCATGTGGTGTATGATGCTCATGGGCTTCCTTATTCTCCGTACCCCAGAAGATTCCGTAGTAAAGGCGGAACATATAGAATGCGGTCATGGCTGCAACACCTGTCATAATCCATCCACAGATGGGACTGTAGTGCATGCAAGCCGTCAGTATCTCATCCTTCGAGAAGAATCCTGAGAATGGAGGAATACCGGCAATGGCCAGACACGAGATGAGGAACGTGATATGGGTAATAGGCATGTACTTGCGCAAGCCGCCCATCATCGACATCTCATTAGAGTGAACGGCGTGAATGATACAACCGGCACCCAGGAACAGGCAAGCCTTGAACATAGCGTGGGTGAAGAGGTGGAACATACCTGCCATGAAACCTAACTGGGCATGATTGTCGAGAACGGCATGTTCGCCAGGCAGACTAACACCCAGAGCTACCATCATGAAGGCTATCTGAGAGATTGTTGAGAACGCCAGCACACGCTTGATATCGCTTTGGGCACAAGCCACTGCTGCTGCATAGAAGGCGGTAAAGACACCCACCCAAACGACAATGCTCAACTGGGGCTGTGCATACTCAATCCACAAGGGGAACATGCGGGCTATCTGGAATACACCGGCGACAACCATGGTTGCAGCGTGAATCAACGCACTGACTGGAGTAGGACCTTCCATGGCATCGGGAAGCCAGATGTGCAATGGGAACATAGCACTCTTACCAGCACCACCAATGAACATCAGAACCAAAGCGGTAGGCAGGATAAAGGCTCCTGCTGCCATAGCCTTTGCGGCATTGCCTTCAATAAACGGTGTGGTTCCTACGCCCATCTGGATATCTCCTGCAAAGGAGAAGCTGAACGAGTCAGTGTAATAGCCGAAGAGCAGAATACCAATCAGGAAGAACATATCAGCAAAGCGCGTTACGATAAATGCTTTCTTGGAAGCAGCAATCGCAGGCTTCAACGGATAGTAGAATCCAATCAGCAGATAGGAACTAACACCCACCAACTCCCAGAAAGTGTACATCTGGAATATATTGGTGGCAACAACCAGTCCCAGCATTGACATGGTGAAGAGCGAAAGGAAAGCGTAGTAACGCTGGAATCCCTTCTCACCATGCATATAGCCGAAGGAGTAAATATGTACCATCAATGACACCGTAGAGATGACAATGAGCATCATCACCGAAATAGGATCCAACAAGATACCCATATCGAAGTGAAGATTACCCAATGGCAACCAGGTGAAATTATAAGGAACGATGGTGGCTAATGTACCATCAGCCAGACGGGGCGCCGTGAAGTAGGTGAATGCCGTCCAGTATGACAATACGGTAACCAGCCCAAGAGATGTAGTACCGATAAGACCAGCAGTCTTATGCGACATCTTCATACCCGCCAACGCAAGAACGATAAACGAAAGTGCTGGCAGCAGAAGGATTAGAAAGGAATAACTATAAACTGTTTCCATGATTATTTACCATTTCATATTCTTAATACTGTCAACGGTATCGCTCTTGAAGTTGCGATAGACATTGATGATAATTGCAATAGCCACAGCACACTCGGCTGCACACACTCCGATGGCAAAGAGGGTCATAAACATACCTTCCATGGAACCAGGATAGAGCAGACGGTTGAAAGCGGCAAAATTAATATCAACGGCATTGAGTACCAACTCAACTGAAATGAGCATGGCAATCAAGTTGCGACGGGTGATAAAACCGAACACGCCGATGAAGAACAGTAGTGCACTCAGCACAAAATAATATTCTACAGGTACCATTATTCTTGCTCCTCCTTTCTTGCGATAACCAAACCACCAATAATACATGCCAAAAGGAATACCGAAATAAATTCGAAAGGCAAAATGTACTGATACTTACCAGCACCTACCAATGCCTTACCTATTCCTTCGATAGGCAATTCCTTATCGGGCACCGACATGGCAACATACATAAACTGATTCTTCAGTAGTACCAAGGCTACGACAGCGAAACCTACCACACTCAGTAAGCCACCATATACGGCACGACTAAGTTTGATACGTTCAATCGTTCCTTGCAGAGAGCGCTTGCTCACCAACTGGATGGCAAACACGAAAATCATCGTGACGCCTCCAGCGTAAACGGCTATCTGAGCTGCTCCCAAATACGTATAATCCAGCAGGAAGTAAAGACCTGCCACACCTAATAGCACGAACAACATGAAAGTTGCAGAGCGCATTATTCGTGTTGTAAACACGCACATCACTGCTGAGCAGATGATGACGGCGGCAAGAATGCCAAACATGATTAAATTAGCCATAGTCCTTACTTCGTTTTAGTATTAAACTTACCAATCTCAAAGTCGGCACCGCCATCAATCAGATTGGGCAGTGAACCGCCTTTATAAACTTCCTTGTCGAGGTGAAGTACTAACTTCGAACGGTCGAACACAGCATTCTCGAAGTCATTGGTAAACTCAATGGCATCGAAATTACATGCGTTAGTACACAACTGACAGAACATACAGTCGCCTAAATCATATAGATAGTCGTCAAGTACCTTCTTCTTCTTTCCCGTCTCAGGATCTTCCTGCATGTGGGAAACAATCTTGATGGTTCCGTTAGGACACGACTTCTCACACAAGGTACACGCAGTGCATTTATAGCTACCATCCTCGTTGCGTTTAAATACCAAGCGACCGCGATGGCGCTTAGACACATGCAGTGTTGTCTTGCGGTTTTCGGGGTACTGCTCTGTTGACTTGTTGGTAAAGAAGTCCTTGAAATATTCCTTCCAAGTCACTCCCATACCTGTGGCAAGTGTCTTCAGGGCATGCCCGATTTCTTCAAAATATCCTTTATTTTCTTCCATTGCTATACCTTATTTAATATATAAGCCTAAGGCCACTACCACCGTCATCAATACGAGATTGAAAAGTGACAGGGGCATCAGATACTTCCACTCCAATGACAATATCTGGTCGATACGAAGGCGAGGGAATGTCCACTTAATCCACATCAGTATCCAAACGAGTGCGAATGCCTTACCCAAGAACCATACGATACCTGGGATGTAGTTCATCACAGTATCGAAGGCTTCGATACCAATATTCAACGGAGCCCAACCTCCCAGAAATACTGTGGCTGCGATACCTGCAGTAATGAAAAGGTTGAGGAACTCTGCCAAATAGAAGAAACCAAAGCCCATACCAGAATACTCCGTATGGTGACCAGCAGTCAACTCACTCTCAGCTTCCGCCATATCGAAAGGACCACGGTTAGCCTCAGCATTACCAGCAATGAGGAAGGTGAAGAATGCTATAAGAGCAGGTATATGTCCCTGACAGATTAACCACTTGAAGGGACCCGTCTGAGCCTCTACAATACCAGACATTTGCATGGTGCCAGTAAGAATTACTGCTGTAATGAGGCACAAGCACAAAGACATCTCATACGAAATCAACTGTACTGCGCTACGCATGGCAGAAACCACTGAATACTTGTTGTTAGAGCCCCAACCGGCAAGGAAAATTCCCAAAATACCTATGGAGGAAACAGCAGTCAGCAAGAAAATACCTACATTAAAATCAAGTATCGTAGCACCCTTATTCCACGGCAGGAACGAGAAGGCACCCACAGAACCGATAATTACCAGAAGTGGAGCAACGGCATAAAGGAACTTGTCGGCACGATCGACAAAGAAAATCTCTTTGATGAGCATCTTAAACACGTCAGCAAATACCTGCAGTAAACCCCATGGACCTACACGCATCGGGCCTAAACGGCATTGGAAGTAGGCACAGACTTTACGCTCCATGAATATCAGTACGATAGCCAGCAGGGCGTATCCTACCAGGATTGCCACACCCACTAAAACGCACTCTATCAATATCGACCAAAAATCTCCCAAACCCAGTGTCTGACGGAGAAATGCATCGAACCATTGTGTAACTATACTAAAATCAAACATAATCCAAAACGCTTTTATCGGTCAATATCAGGAATAACAAAATCAATAGCTGCACCAGTAGCCACCAAGTCGGCAATCTTCTGTCCTCGCAACATGGGGTCAAGGGCTCCAGTCAAAGAAAGTCCCATAGGACGCATCTTCAAACGGTATGGGCTCTTGTCACCACGAGAATCAAGATAAACACCGAACTCTCCACTGGCTCCCTCAACAGAGAAGTACCACTGTCCTTCTGGTACTTTTATGATCGGCTTCTGCTTCACATAGAAGTCACCTTCTGGAATATTGTCGATGAGTTGTTCGATAATATGTAAACTCTGATACATTTCATTGATATGACAAGTGTAACGGTCCATCGTATCACATCCATTCATGATAATCTGTTCCCATTCCACCTTGTCGTACATCACATAAGGATGATTCTTACGAACGTCATTCTTCCATCCAGCAGCACGGCCAGCAGGACCTGTCACAGCATAAGAGATACAATCTTCCTTGCCCATCGGTCCGACTTTCTCGAAACGGTTGTGGGTGATGATGTTATCACCAAACACATCTACATACTCCTGAATGATTGGCTTCAGATATTTCACCAAATCCTTTACGTTCTTCACGAAGTTTGGATCAATATCATCCTGCAGACCACCTATTCTATAATAGTTCTGTATCAAACGACCGCCTGTAGTCTCCTCCATACAGTTGAGCACATGTTCGCGGTCACGCATGGAATACAGGAAGGCTGTAAGAGCTCCCATATCCTGAGCACAACATCCTACATAGAGCAAGTGGGAGTCAATACGCTGCAACTCATCCATGATAGTACGGATATACTTAATACGATCCGTAAGCTCTACGCCCAATCCTTCTTCTATCACACCTACCAGTGCATGACGATGCATCATTGCAGAAAGATAGTTCAGACGATCGGTCAGAGCCAATGTTTGAGGATAAGTCATCGTCTCGCACATCTTCTCTATACCGCGATGGATATATCCCAGATGCGGATATACACGTTTAACTACCTCACCATCTAAAACGGTTTGCAGACGTAGCACACCATGGGTTGATGGGTGCTGCGGACCTATATTGATGACGTACTCATCGGATGTAAACAGTTTATTGTGCTTAGACTGCAGAACACCATCACGATCAATGTAATACTCCAATCCAAAATCAGGCTCTACATCATCTTCCAAGACATAACTGTCGTCAAACTTCCAGTCTTTACGGAAAGGATATCCCTTAAAGTCGTTACGCAAGAAAAGACGACGCATATCTGGATGACCCAGGAAAACGATTCCAAAGAAATCGTAAACCTCACGCTCTAACAGATTGGCAACGTGCCAAATATGCATCACCGTAGGAATATAGGGAACCATCTGTCCGTCAGTCTCACCCACTCCATTTGAAGCGATACCGTCGCCACACATCTGCGTACGAGCTATCATCTTAACCGAACAACGCTCATGTGTTTCAGAGTTTTCAAGGATATAAATACATCCTAATCCCTCTTCAGGACCAAAATCCTCACCAACGATTGTTACAAGATAATCAAAGCCCTTCTGCGCTTTCAAGTTTTGCATCTCCTGTGCAAACTTATCAAAATCAAAAGTCAGGAAATCAAGTTTCATACCTCACCCTCCTTTCCTTTTTTCAATTCGTCCACAAATTCCTGAGGTACATCAGTCACAACAATTGCTTCACGACGATGATCACCAATTTTGCGAGCGAGTAATTCCTCATTGGAAACACCTAATTCTTTCTCGGCAGCGGTCTGCTTGTGGTTAGCACCACCGAAGAATTTTTCGACCTTCACCTTACGCTGTAGTTGCATCATGCCATACATGATAGCTTCTGGGCGTGGAGGACAACCTGGGATGAAAACATCCACAGGAACAATCTCCTCAATACCTTTCACCACATGATAACTTGACTTGAAAGGACCACCACTGATGGCACATCCACCAACAGCAATCACATACTTAGGCTCAGCCATTTCATCATACAGACGCTTCAATGCCGGAGCCATCTTGTGAGTGATTGTACCAGCACACATAATCAGATCGGCCTGACGGGGGGAGTTACGAGTGACCTCGAAACCAAAGCGTGCGAAGTCGTAACGGGAACATCCACAAGCCATAAACTCAATACCACAACATGAAGTGGCAAAAGTTAATGACCACAGGGAATTGGCACGTCCCCAGTTAATCAACTGATCAAGTGAGCCAGTAATGACATTGACACCACCTTCATGGAGTTCGTCCATGATTTTCTCTAACGACTCATTGTCGTTCCACTCATCGTAAGGAATACTCTTAATGTGGGGTTTTCTTACTTCCATTCCAAGTCTCCTTTCCTCCAGGCATAAGCCAGCCCGAATACTAATACTACCAAGAAGAAGCCGATGGTCAGCAATGCAGCCGAACCCAGTTCCTTCACGACGACAGCCCATGGATAGAGGAAAACTGTTTCCACATCAAACATGAGGAACAAGATAGCAAACAGATAGAATCCTACTGTAAATGGCAACCACGATGAGCCTTTAGTTGGAATACCACACTCATAAGGTTCGCCTTTTACCTTGTTGTAGGATCGAGGACCAATCAACTTGGCCACAACATAAGCGCCTGCCACCAAAGTAACAGCCGTCAAAATGACGGTAATTAACAAAGTAAAGTTCATAAAATAATTATATTGAATTCAATTTGAGTGCAAAGGTACTAAAAATCAAGGTAAATGCAAAAGAAAACTGGCATTTCTTTATTTATTCAACAAAATAAAAGCCGTCACCCTTGATAAGGTAACGGCCTAAATCATTTACTTTTTTGAAAAAGCCTCTTCGGATAATTCCTTAAAGAAGTCGTATTCCAGAATTACACTGATACGCATTAACAAGCGTACGTCCAAGCTTTTACGCTTAAAAATGTTATAAACATTAGTGCGTTCGCAGGGAATTTGCGATGCCAACCAGGCTGCTGAGCGTCCCTGCTTCCTTAGAATTTCTTCGATGTGCTTACCTATATTCATCTGTCTCTGTCGGTGTTGGTTAATTACTCATTAACTAATCGTCGGCAAAGGTACGGAATAAATTCCAATATATCAGCACTTTATTGTAGAAATTATTTTTGCAACTAATCAAATTTTAACGCTTTTCCTATAGATGCGTTAGGTTGTTGAATATGTATCAACGAACAAACGGTGGGTGCTATGTCCGTAATATGCACTTCCTGAGGGTCATTTCCTTGAGGAATATGCCATCCGTAAAATAGTAGTGGAATATGCGAATCGTAAGGGTTCCACTCACCGTGTGTTGTACCTTTTGGTGATGACCAAGAACCATATTCATAATAACCTGGTTCTGGAACTATAAAGATTTCACCACTCCGATGATAGTTGTAACCTAATAACAATCGATCACGTATCACTGGTGGAATAGAAGAAGTAGCAATTTTCTCGCCATCAACTACAAATGCCAGGTGTGGTGACTGCTGTAGGAATTCGATTATTACATCTTTAACACGCTGATAGTCGAGTCCTTGTTGTTGAATGCTTCTCTTATCCAAGAACACCCGATAGTCAATAATTCCAAGGATAACTGGTTTTGTATTACCTAAACGATTAACGATATATTGATCCAAATCTTTCCTCAGTGGCTCAGAAAGCCATTTTCCTGCATGTAAGTGATGATCCATCATATACTGAGAATTATGAACGGCACCATGATCGGCTGTGAGAAAAACAAGATAATTACCTTTACCGACAAGTTCGTCCAGGCTCTTAAAGAATCGAGCAATATCTTTATCCAATTCCAGATAGGCCTCATCAATCTGTGTACTCTTAGGACTCCATTTGTGTCCTATCACATCCGTATGCGAGAAACTGACACACAACATATCCGGCACATCACCCTGACCTAATTTTTCTCCTTTTATAGCTGCGATAGCCATATCAACGATCAAAGTACCTGTCAAAGGTGAAAGTCCAACATCTACACCCAGTTTTTTCAATTGATTGTTTTGGGCCATCTGTTTGTTTACATCCTTAACCCACTGAGGCAAATCATTCATATAATAGGTACTGGTAACAAACTGTCCGTTTTTCAAGTCAAGCCAATAAGCAGCATTTGCCGTATGACCAGCAGGCAGAATAGCAGCACGATCCTTATAAGATATACCAATTACCTTGGAACGGAAATCGTTATGCAGGCGCAGTTGGTCACCAATTGTAGTAGATAACAAATTGACTGGGGACATTTGTCCGACCCTCTTATTGTCTGTTCCTACAGTTGATACCGTACTGTCGCCACAACAATATGTACGTTTACCATCTACAAAAAAGGTATTTCCACAAATACCGTGAAAAGCTGGAGTTGTTCCTGTATAAACGCTTGTGTGACCTATAGCAGTAACCGTTGGAATATAGTTAATCATACAATTATCGTAACTATATCCTTCGTCAATCATCTTTCGGAATCCTTCGCGCGTAAACCTATTATAATAATATGAAAGATAATCCCATCGCATCTGATCTACGACTATACCAACCACCAGTTTTGGTTGTTCTCCAAACTGAGGTCGATTATTATCTGCTGACACATGAAAAACGGCAAGCATCAGCATTATCATTAGGAATATTCTTTTCATACTATCTAAAACGTTCTATAACTTCTAAACACATACGACTATTATGATAAGGACACTTCCAGAAACCAGCTTTGTCGTCCACTGTATTTAAAGATCCATCAGGATGACGACTCCAATGCCATTCACCATTCTCATAATCTATCAGATTGTCCTTGATATACTGCCAACAACGCTCTGCATGCTGAAGTGCTTGTTGGTCGTTGAAATGCTGGTAGATATTCATCCATCCAACCACATTTTCAGCCTGTACCCACCAATGCAGGTCATCATCCACATGACCCGTATCAAGGTTTGCCTCATGTATCATCGAACCGTCTGGACGCAACCCTTTTTCTGAAGCCTTTGCTACTGCCTGTACTATAGGTTCCATTTTTTCCAGTACATCTTTGTCGCCTAATACCAAAGCAGCTTCATGCATCAACCAAGAACACTCAATATCATGACCATAACTTTCCAGATGGCCGGCACCACGCGTCCAATCCATTTCAAAGAAGAGGTCAAGATGATGGGTTTCAGGGTTAAGAATCTTGTCTATGAAAATATTGATGATATTACGCAGAGCTTTCTCTAATCGTGCATCTTTCCATACACGATACAGATTGGCATAAGGCTCAATAATATGCAAATGAGTATTCTGCGATTTGGGATAATTAGCATCCAACTCAGAAAGACGCATGTCTGCGATGGGTTGCCAATCACGAGTCATAGCCTCTATATATCCATTATTCACAGGATCAAGCGCATGCTCTTCAATACAATTAAAAAGTTTTATAGCTATTTCCAAAGCCTCCTTATCGCCTGTAGCACGAGC
>Ga0247610_10008484_pt1 | contig 10446 bp, 6 predicted proteins | sample 174DNAGHGhighgp2_FD_193483 | JGI IMG/M metagenome (GOLD analysis project Ga0247610, IMG submission 193483) | Sheep rumen microbial communities from Palmerston North, Manawatu-Wanganui, New Zealand - 1742 DNA GHGhigh gp2 | ecosystem: Host-associated > Mammals > Digestive system > Stomach > Rumen ... | reverse complement strand
TGAACTTTGTGGAGAATATGCGCATCGATCAGGAGTTCGCACAGTTGGATAACGGTGAGTGGGTGCTCACCAACGAGGATATGATTACCGAGCTGCGCTTCGCCAAGTTTATCCAGCGACTCATCGTCATCCGCAATACCCGACAGAGCGACTATGCCTTTGAGGAAATCTCGCAGAAACTGTTTAAAGGTAAGCAACTGGAGGTGAAGGATCCTGATGCAGAGATGCGTGATGACGACTTCTGGAACAAGTATCGACAGGTGAAGCTTACCAAGAGCGAGAGTAGTATGGACCGTTTTATCCAGAACATCTCCAACATCAAGGGTTTCAAGTATTTCATCTTCGCCCTCAAGGCACTCATCGAGAACTCTATCGAGACAGGAAACCCCAATAAGGTGGACATCTCGCCGGTGAACACCATCTTCAGTACCAACAAGGTTGACGGATTCCGTACTCGTTTAAGTGCACGTTCTACCGCCAACCTCAACAAACGCTGGTTCTGGTCGGCTTATTATGCCCATGGGTGGGGGAGTCACAAGAACTACTATAATGTGGATTTGACCTACTCGTTCATCGATAAGAACTATTCTACGTGGGAATATCCTATGCGAACGCTCACCATCGGTAGCAATTACGACGTCTATTCACCGTCGGATCGGTTCCTGCCCACCGATAAGGATAACTTTCTTCTGGCCTTTAAGTGGTCGACCATCGACAAACTGATGATCTGCAACCGCCAGCGTATCTCGTTCGATTATGAGATGTATGGCGGACTGAAAACCAGTTTAGAACTGAAAGCTGAGGAGTATGAGGCCTGCGGTGCGATGTCGTTCCGCCGCCTCAACCAACCGCCTGCCGACTATCACGAGATGGTTCCCCACAAGGAGTACTTGCGTACCACTGAGTTGAAAGCGGAACTTCGCTATGCCCCTGGAGAGACCTATGTGAACAGTAAGGAGCGTCGTGTCACCATCAACCGTGATGCACCGACCATTACACTCAGTCACACCATCGGTTTCCGTAACTTCCTCGGTGGACAATATACCTCGAACTTCACGGAGGCGAAAATCTACAAGCGCTTCTGGCTGAAAAGTTGGGGAAAGGTGGACGTCAGACTCAAGGGTGGCATTCAGTGGAATCAGGTGCCCTATCTGTTGCTCATCCACCCGATGGCCAATCAGTCGTTTGTCATCCAAGATGAGATGTTCAACCTGATCAATAATATGGAGTTCCTCAACGACCGATATATGTCACTGTTGTTGTCGTGGGATATGAACGGTAAAATCTTCAATCGCATACCGTTCATCCATAAACTCAAGTGTCGCGAGTTTATCGCTATCAATGTACTTTGGGGAGGACTTTCTGACAAAAACAATCCTTACCTGCCTGAAAATGCGGGCAGCAGTCGGTTGATGTACTTCCCCGAAGGCTGTAACATCATGAATCCCCATCGCCCGTATATGGAACTGGTGATTGGTGTGCATAACATCTTCAAGATCCTGCAAGTGGAATTTGTGCGCCGCCTGACTTACCTCGAACTACCTACCAGTTCGAAGTGGGGCATCCGTTATACGTTTAGAATGACGTTCTGATGAGGTGACAAAGCGCCTCTTCGTTCGTCTTGAAAAAAACAGTCATAAAATACGAACAACAAATCATGAAAGTAAACTATCCAAAAATCGGAATACGCCCCACTATTGACGGACGTCAGGGCGGTATTCGTGAGGGTCTGGAGGACAAGACGATGGCGCTCGCCCAGGCCGTGAAACAGCTGATTGAAACCAATCTGAAGAACGGTGACGGCAGTCCAGTGGAGTGTGTCATCAGTGATACCACCATTGGGCGAGTAGGCGAGAGTGCCGCCTGTGCCGAGAAGTTCGAGCGCGAGGGTGTGGGCTCTACCATCACCGTTACCTCTTGCTGGTGCTACGGATCGGAGACGATGGACATGAATCCTACCTATCCGAAAGCTGTGTGGGGCTTCAATGGAACAGAGCGTCCTGGAGCTGTCTATCTCGCTGCCGTTCTCGCTGCCCACGCACAGAAAGGACTGCCTGCCTATGGTATTTATGGTCACGATGTACAGGACCTCAATGACAACACCATTCCTGCCGACGTAGCAGAGAAGATACTGCGTTTCGCTCGTGCTGCACAGGCAGTAGCTACCATGCGTGGAAAGAGCTACCTCTCAATCGGTAATACCTGTATGGGTATCGCTGGATCTATCGTGAGTGCCGACTTCCTGCAACAGTATCTCGGTATGCGTACGGAGTACGTGTCACTGGTGGAGATCCTGCGCCGCGTAGACTTCGGTATCTATGATAAGGAGGAATTTGAGAAAGCCATGCAGTGGGTAGAGAAATACTGCAAGCCACAGGAGGGTCACGACTACAACGAGGACCGTCCACTCTTCCCTGGTGTGCCGATGACCACCTTCAACGGCAAGGGTAAAGGTAAGAACCGCCAGGAGAAAGATGAGGACTGGGAGTTCACAGTCAAGAATATGATGATTATCCGCGATCTCATGCAAGGAAGTGAGAAACTCCTGAAGATGGGATATAAGGAAGAGTCTATTGGTCACAATGCAATTGCAGCTGGTGTACAAGGACAACGTCAGTGGACTGACTATAAGCCCAACTTCGACTTCCCTGAGTCGATGATGTGTACTTCGTTCGACTGGAACGGCCCCCGTGAGGCCTATACGTTAGCTACCGAGAATGACTTCTTGAATGGAATGTCGATGCTTTTCGGACACCTGCTCACTAATCGTGGTGTGATGTTCTCCGATATCCGTACCTATTGGAGTCCAGAGGCTGTAGAGCGTGTGGCAGGCAAACGTCCTGAGGGCGCTGCCGCTGGCGGATTCATTCATCTCATCAATTCGGGTGCTACTACCCTCGATGCTACAGGTGCTATGAGCGACAAGGACGGCAATCCTACCATCAAACCTTTCTGGGAGATGAAGAACGAGGATATGGAGGCTTGTCTGAAGGCTACCAGTTGGATGCCTGCCGATCGCGACTACTTCCGTGGTGGTGGTTACAGTTCTCACTTCCTCACACGTGGAGGAATGCCGATGACGATGCTGCGTCTGAACCTCGTGGCAGGGTTAGGTCCTGTGCTGCAACTGGCTGAGGGTTGGACGGTGGAACTCGATGAGAAGACTAATGATATTCTCGACAAACGTACGGATCCTACTTGGCCTACCACATGGTTTGCCCCACGTCTCGATCCTACCAAGGATGCTTTCAAGGATGTTTATAGTGTGATGAACAATTGGGGAGCTAATCACGGTGCAATCTGCTATGGTCACGTAGGTGCTGACCTGATCACACTCTGTGCGATGCTGCGCATTCCTGTATGTATGCATAACATCAAGGATGCTGATATCTTCCGTCCATCTTGCTGGAACGCTTTCGGTATGGATAAGGAGGGAGCCGACTATCGTGCTTGTGCTAACTTCGGTCCGTTGTATAAATAATGACTATAGCTGTAAGCAGCAAGTAAACATTTCGTCGCCTTGGAACACCTGTTCTAAGGCGACTTTCTTTTGGAAGAATCCGAAGACAGCACTTCCGCTTCCACTCATAGCGGCATAGACAGCTCCCATATCGTAGAGTTGTTTTTTGATGGCCGCAATCTCTGGGTGAAGGGTGAAGACGCTCTTCTCAAAATCATTCACCAACTCGTGACGCCAACTTTCCATGGGCTGCTGAACAATATCCCGACAGTTCTTTACAGGACGATGAGGGGTAATCAGTGAGAATGCCTCCTTGGTGGAGACAGGAATTGCCGGACGGACGATGGCCAGATACCAACCGCTGAGGTTGAGACGGATGGGTTCTAATCGTTCGCCGATACCCTCTGCATATGATGGCCGACTCAAGATAAAGAACGGACAGTCAGCACCCAACTGTGAGGCGTAGTCGATCATCTGTTGTTCACTCAGTCCGAGGGTAAACAACTGGTTGAGTAGCATAATCATATACGCACAGTCGCTAGAACCACCACCCATACCCGCTTGCGTAGGAATCGCCTTATACAGATGGGTGTGGATACGGGGAAGGGCAGGGAAGTCGTGTTTGAGTAGCTCATAGGCACGTACCACGAGGTTACGTTGTTCGTCACCCTCTATTTGTAGGTTGCTCACCTTCAGGTCGCAGTCGTAGGGAGAAGGGAAAGCCTCGTCCATCGCCTGCACCTCCAGTGCGTCGTTAATAGCTACTGGATAGAAAACGGTCTCGAGATTATGATACCCGTCGGGTCGGCGCTCTACCACATTGAGCCCCAAGTTGATTTTGGCTATGGGAAATACGATCATGTCCTTGATGTTCTGTGCGGACAAAGGTATAAAGAATAAATGAGAAAAGCGCAAAGTTTTCAAAATATTCCTAAATCTTTCTCTCGTTAGCAAATGATTTTGTAATTTTGTCGTCACTTATGGCAGAACAAGAGAATAAAACCCCAAGAAGAACGCGTCGACAGCAGCCTGTCAATAATACATACGGACACCTCCAGCCACAGGCTCCAGAGGTAGAAAAGGCCGTATTGGGCGCTTTAATGATCGACAAGGATGCCTACGCCGTTGTTTGTGAGATTCTCCATCCAGAGAGTTTCTATGAGCCCCGTCATCAACAGATATTTACCGCTATCCGCGACCTCTCTATGGCGGAGCGTCCTGTGGACGTGTTGACGGTAACCGATCAGTTGGCTAAGGATGGTGTATTGGAGAATGTAGGCGGTCCTGTATATATCGCTGAGTTGAGTTCCCGTGTGGCTTCGTCGGCCAATATCGAGTATCATGCCCGTATCATTGCTCAGAAGTCATTGGCTCGTCAGCTCATCTCATTCGCTAGTGCGATAGAGACTAAGGCCTTTGATGAGACCATCGATGTCGACGATCTAATGAATGAGGCTGAGGGATCGCTCTTTGAGCTCTCTCAGAAGAATATGAAGAAGGATTATACCCAAATCAATCCGGTGATTGAGCAGGCCATCAAGGTGATTCAGACGGCTGCTGCGAATAAAGACGGACTAACGGGTGTGCCGACGGGCTATCATAAGCTTGATGATATTACTAGTGGCTGGCAGTCGTCTGACCTGGTAATTATTGCGGGGCGTCCTGCGATGGGTAAGACCTCGTTTGCCTTGTCGATGGCGAAAAATATCGCTGCCGAATATCAGGTGCCAATGGCTTTCTTCTCGTTGGAAATGTCGAATGTTCAACTGGTGAACCGTCTGATCTCTAATGTCTGTGAGATTCAAGGCTCTAAGATCCTGAACGGACAGTTGCAACCCGACGAGTGGGACCGGCTTGATAAACGGGTGAATAAACTGTTGGGTGCACCGTTGTATGTCGACGATACTCCTAGTCTCTCTGTGTTTGAGTTGAGGACGAAAGCACGCCGACTGGTACGCGAGCATGGGGTGCAGATTATCATGATCGACTACCTCCAGCTGATGAATGCCTCGGGTATGCGTTTCTCTTCGCGTCAGGAGGAGGTGTCTACCATCAGCCGTTCACTGAAAGGGCTCGCGAAAGAGTTGGAGATTCCTATCATCGCACTTTCTCAGTTGAATCGTGGTGTCGAGGGGCGTGAAGGACTGGAAGGAAAGCGTCCGCAGCTCTCCGACCTGCGTGAGTCGGGAGCCATCGAGCAGGATGCCGATATGGTGCTCTTCGTCCATCGCCCGGAGTATTATCATATCTATCAGGATGAACAGGGACGTGACTTACGCGGAATGGCTCAGATTATCATTGCTAAGCACCGTAAGGGTGCCACAGGCGATGTGTTGCTGAACTTCAGGGGCGAGTTCACCCGTTTTGAGAATCCTGAGGACGGACGTTTAGCGCCTAAGAAGAATAGTACAGACGGTGAGATTGTAGGTTCACGTGTCAATGGAGGAGAGGTACAGCCACCGCAGGGTTATGACCCGTTTGATGTCAGCAGTCCGTTGCCATCAGACAACGGACCGCTTCCATTCTAACCTATTGATATTTGGTGATCAACTTATCTGCTTGAGGGTTTCCGAGTTCCTTCGCTTTCTGCAGGTTACGGAGGCCCTCTGTTTTTTGTCCTTTCTGACACTGTGCAATACCCAGAAACAGATAGCCGTCGCTGAGCTGACTGTCGATGACAATCAGCTTCTGTGCGGTCTCGATGGCTGCGTCGCTGAGATTGACGCGTACCTCCAACGAAGCCTTCTCTGCCAGGAACAGTGTGTTACGCGGCTCTAACTCTATAGCCTTACTCAAATCGTTGAGGGCTTGTTGGAACAGACGGGCTTTCACCTCCGCCTGCGAACGGATATAATAGAACTGTCCGTTTAACGAACTGCGCATCACTTGCTCATATTCGTTATAGTCGCTGATTGCTTGACGGTATTTCTCCTGTCCCTCGTAGGCCTGTGCTCTAATGAAGAGATAGGCGGCTGTCTCTCTGGTGAAGGGACGTGAGGTGCGGTTGATAGTACTGTCAAGGAGTGCTAACTGCGCTGTGTGATCTCCCAACATCTCCTTGCATCGGGAGGCATTGAAGAACATCTCTGATGCGTTGAGGTCGGAAGTGGTCAGCCTTTGATAGACATCATAAGCCTCCGCATATTTCTTCTGAGCGAAGAGAATACGTCCTTTCAGTTCGAGATATGAAGACAGAGGATTGATACGATAGGCCTCATCAGCCTCAGCGATAGCCTTGTCGAGAGTCCATCCACTATAAGTGCGGTCGTTCTTGAAGATCTCCTTTTGGAAGATGAGCTTCGCGAAGCTGAAATGGGCTTCATCCTTCTTGCTGGCCATTTTCACAGCCTGTTGCATATCACGGTCGGCATCATCAAACAGGTTGTCGTTGACCTTTTCCTGTGCGCGATAGGTATATCCGTCGGCGGCGGTGGGGAACTTACGGATAAAATCATCAATCATTTCCCGATAGCTTTCTTTCGTCATCTGCGGACCACTCACATACAGGGCGACGATTGCTTGTTCCAGCTCGTTGGGCAGGTCCTTCTTCACCGAGGTACTCTTATAGACCTGTTCGTTGAAGCTGAGTCCTGTAATCTTCAGTCCGAGGGCGAACTGTACGGCAATCGCATAACTCTTGTTAGAATCGCCAACAGAGAGTTGCATGATACCGATAGCCTCACCGTTCTCGTTGAGCAAAGGACAGCCCACCGTGTTCTCCGGCATCTGCATCGCCAATGTGTAGTAGTCGTAATCGCCAGCCTTGTCAATCTTCTCTATCGTCCCCTGCTGACTACGGGCTGATTTGTTGGCACTATAGGGTAATACCCATGCTGTGCTGCCTGTGGTGGTTGTCGTGGCGACGGGCAGACCGCTGACCTTAGCGCTCACTCGGAAACGAGCCACATCGTAGAGATCGTTGGCGCCTGTGATACACTCCACCTTCATCTCTTTGCCTGAGGCATCGATAATCACGGCACGTGAGGCTCCTACGAAGGGTGAGAAGTTGCTCACAGCCTCTCCCTCGTTACCGATAAAGAAACCGTTGCCGCTGGCTAACAGTGAACCGTCTTGTTTGAATGTCTTCAAGGTGAATACTGATTTGGCTGCCTTTCCTGCCCATTTAGGTTGTGCATAGAGCAGCGCAGGCATCAGACAGACTTGTATGATCAGAATAAAAATTAGTTTTTTCATATTTGATGATGTCATTGTTTGATTTTCAACAGTTGTTTGGCATTGGCGATCGCCGCATCCGAGATATCACTGCCACTCAGCATCTGTGCGATCTCGCTGATACGCTCGTCGGTTGTGAGGAGCTCCATCCTACTGGTAGTCCCCTTTGACGTCTCTTCCTTGAGCACTTTGTAATGGGTGCTTCCCAAAGCGGCAATCTGGGGTAGGTGCGTGATACTGATTACCTGACGCTCGTTCTCGCCCATCTCTTGCATGATTTCTGCCATCTTTTCCGCAATCTTTCCGCTGACGCCTGTGTCGATCTCGTCGAAGATGATTGTGGGCAGTTTGACGGCTCCGCTAATCATTGCCTTGAGAGCAAGCATCACACGGGCAATCTCTCCGCCAGAAGCTACCTGAGCAACGGGCTGGAGTGGAGTTGAGGTGTTGGCACTGAATAGGAAGGAGATTTTGTCTTGTCCGTTGCGTCCCAATGTATCTTCCGATACTTGTATCTCAAAACGCACGTGTGGCATCCCCAGTGGAACCAGTCGCTTCTGTAGGTCTTTCTCAATCTGTTGGGCGGTCTTTCGACGCAGCTGGGAGAGTTTGTCGGCATACTGATGACAGGTGGTTTCCTTCTCTTCCATCTCCTGACGGAGGGCGTCCAGACAGTCTTCGCTATTCTCTATCTGACTGAGTTTCTGTTTCAACTCTTCTTGTTGTACCAATAGTTCTGCGACAGTTGCTGCCTGGTATTTCTTCTCTAATGTATAAATGGTGTCGAGTCGGTTGTTGACAGCATCCAACTCCGACGGGTTGAAGTCTACATCTTCCACCTGTCCGCTGATTTCCTGTGCGATATCTTTGATTTCGATATAGCAGCTGTCCATCCGTTGCGCCAGTTCCGACGCAGCGGAATATACGTTCTCGATGTTATGTAAGGCGGTAGCGGCCGTCTTCAACTGTCCCACAACGCCTGTTTCTTCGCCTGTGAGCACATGATCGGCTGTGTAAAGTGATCCCTTGATTTCCTCTGCGTGCGCCATCGTCTCGCTGCGCTGTTCCAACTCTTCTTGCTCGCCTTCCGACAGTTGGGCGCCGCTGAGCTCGTTATATTGGAACTGCAGGAAGTCGGCATGGGCACGTGAGCGCTCAATCTCCTCTGTCATCTCCTCCAACCGCTTTTTGGCGTCGAGATATTGCTGATAGCTGTCTTTGTATTGCTCCAGTTGCCGTTGGTCGTTGGCGATGATATCCACCACACTGAGTTGGAAATCCTGTTTGTTGAGCAACAGGTTTTGGTGTTGCGAATGCACGTCGACCAGTCGTTCTCCCAGCTCCTTGAGTAATGTCAGCGCCACAGGGGTATCGTTGATAAACGCCCTACTTTTGCCTGCTGCCGTCAGTTCGCGACGGATGATGCAGTCGTGGGCATCATATTCGATCTCGTTGCTCTCGAAGAATGTCTGCATCTGGTAGCGTGAGAGGTCGAAATGGGCTTCTATCACACATTTCTCTGCTCCTTGTTTGATGGTCTTGGAGTCGGCCCGTTGTCCTAACAGCAGTCCGATTGCTCCCAGGATAATACTCTTTCCGGCACCGGTCTCACCCGTAATGACGGAAAACCCTTTGTGAAAAGGGATATCTAAGGAGTCTATCAGTGTGAAGTTCTTAATATATAGTTGTGTAAGCATTACTGTTTGATTTTTTCCCAAGCGTTATTCTGTGAGGCATTGATATCAAAGAGGATGTTGTATACAGCATCTTTTTCTTTGACGGTACCCTTACCTTTATAGATATTGGCTATCTCGTCGCGCTTATAGTCGGTCCATATCATTGGCACCATACTCAGTGGCTTGTCCTGATGGGCTTTCTTCAAGTTCTCCATCGCAGTGGTGATATTGGCTCTTCCGCGTTCCGCGTTATTTGCCATCTCGTCGAGTCCGTTCCTGTAGTAGTCGTACTGAAACTGTCGGAAGGGTTTCATGGCCTCGTCGATATAGTCATTGATCAGTGCAAAGCGGTTCTTACTGTCCTCGAAGGCTTTCCAACCTGGGAATCCCAACTCCTGGGCATTGTTGACCAGATTCATACAACGCTGTAGAATCTCTGTACCTCCAAAGGGTGCGAAGCTGTCCAAGTCGAGACCGATGATGAGGTAGACATAGTAGGCGACGATGGCGGTCAACTGTCGGTCGATGATATCGTCATTAAACTGCAACTGGTCGAACTGCGCATAGTCGAAGTGGAAGTTCTGATCCTGGAAGTTAAACAGCGTGGTGGTGTAGGCGGCATTATAGACGGGTCTGTTGGCTTGTATCAGCGCCGTACACTCGAAGCGGTTGATAGTCTTGTCGTATTTCGTCACGGTGATATTGAAGTTGCATACGATACGCTCATTCTGCTGAAACTGCAACTCTGTCCACTGTCGTTCGTTGATAAACCGCTCCAGGTTCTGCTGCAGGTCGTCGAACACACTCTTGTCCGTAACACCGATCTGTTGGGTGTTGATATTCACCTTTGCCTGCAACTCCTGAGTGTGTGCGCTCGTAGCGAATGCCAGCAACAGGCATCCGATGATGAATCCTTTCCAGTTCTTCATATCATCTGCTCCACTTCGTTGATAATATCTTTGGCCACCAATCCCTTGTCTTTTTTCTCAAAACCCTTTCTTCCTGTGTTGGAGAGAATCGTGATCTGGTTCTCGTCCGACTGGAAGCAGGTGCCTTCGTTGCGCAAGGAGTTCAGCACGATGAAGTCCAGGTTCTTACGCTTGAGTTTCGACAGGGCATTCTGCTGCTCGTCGTTGG
>Ga0247610_10008483_pt1 | contig 10446 bp, 17 predicted proteins | sample 174DNAGHGhighgp2_FD_193483 | JGI IMG/M metagenome (GOLD analysis project Ga0247610, IMG submission 193483) | Sheep rumen microbial communities from Palmerston North, Manawatu-Wanganui, New Zealand - 1742 DNA GHGhigh gp2 | ecosystem: Host-associated > Mammals > Digestive system > Stomach > Rumen... | reverse complement strand
AAAAACTCAATATTAATTATCAAATTGTAGAAATTGCGCTAGACGAATGGATTAATAATAAAACAGTAAAAGAATCAAAAACAATGAATAAAAAATTAATTAAATTAACAGAAGGAGACCTTCACAGAATCGTAAAAAAAGCTACTAATAAGATTTTGAGAGAAACACTCGAACCGGCATACCCAGGTAGCAATTCAACAGATATATCAGATATTGCAGGTAGATTATATGATAGAATAAATGATTGCTTTCTAAGAGATAGGGGAGAGGGAGATTGGGATTTTGAAATAGAACAAGCAGTTCAAGAAAACCCAAAAGAAATATATCATTTAATGGCTGATTTGCAAGAATTCCTTAACACGATTTATAATATGCATATTAATAATTAATGAATATAAAAATAGCAATATGAAAAAAATAGTAAGATTAACAGAATCAGACCTTCACAGAATTGTGAAAGAATCTGCGAAAAGAGTATTGAGTGAAGATGGCATGAATGAACGTAATAAAATAATGTGTTTAAGCGCTTTACAAAACCTTGTTGAAGACCACGGCTTACAATATGTGATGCTTCGTCTTGGAAATGAGATTGGTTGGGATAAAATGTCTTCTGCTATTATATATGCTTTTTCAGGTGATAATGATTCATATGTAAGGGCACAAGAAACGCGTCCTCCTTTCGGAGTATAGTCTTACTAAGAGATAGGGGAGATAGCGATTGGGATTTTGCAAGAATTACTTAATATGATGATTAATAAACATATTAATAATTAATGAATATAAAAAATAAAGGGGGCTAAATTCTAACCCCTTTTTTCATGCTCCAACCAAACATTGACCCACTTGCAGACATATTATAGAACATCACTGAATTCCGGAAATTTTTTTCCGGAATTTTTTTTTATTTATGCCATAAAAAATATAATACCCCCCACCTTAAGAAAAAATTGAAAAATCCGGGCCAGAATTATTTGAAAAACTGTTCCCCGTCCAAAACAATAAAAAAACACTAAAATAGGGGGGGTTATATAGGGGGGGGGGTAGGGGGGACTCCCTTAAAACGTATTTTAAGGCTATCAGAGAGCATTTTATAATGTTTCCTTAATACTATCCCACAAACATATATAAATCGCTTAAATCGCTTAAAAATAGCCTTATTTTTAAAATGAAAAAAAATGCTTTCAGTTAACATTTATTAACTAGAAATATTTTGTGGTTTCAATTAAAATGCCTATCCTTCGACTGTTCAAACGAACAAACATTGTCTAACTTAAAATTTTAAAATTATGAACAAAATCAATTTTGGCGGTGTGAATGTTAAGAAGGTGGTTAACACTATTAAGGGCGGTCAGCGCGGTGTGTGTGTGGTATCTTTCGTATCTATGGACAAGAAGTTGCCTGCTGCCCACAAAGATATGTTGGGTCGTATATGGAAGGTCGTTATGTGGCTCGATAGACCTTTGGTAACTTATTCGGGTAGTGTTAACGCGAAGGCTGATGAAAAATTTACTGCCAAACCCTCAAAAGGGTTCGCGGAGACTGACTGCCCCTTTATCAAGAAGGCTATTAAAAGTGGCAAAGAATACTTAACCCTTAATTTTAGGGGGTGCGATAAGGGCGAGTATAAGGAAGTCTACTTTATGGACGGCGAAGTGGTTGACAAAGCAAAGGTTACACCCTACTTGAAGGAAGAAAAGAAGTACGCGCCCAAAACCCAAATTGCAGTGGGGGTAACTGAAAAGAAGGAGTTTACGCAAGTGGTGCAATACGAAGTGGAGAACATAGCCTACATAGGCACTTGCAAAGCAGACGCAATAGGGGTGTTCGAAAGGTGTCAGCAATAAGTACTTAATTAAGTACAAAGGGTAGTCGAAAGGCTACCCTTTTTTTATGCTTTTATTTTAAATGTTAATTAAATGTTAAGACAGCCGTTCTGTTTGCTCTTCACGTGTATCCTGTTTGCCCACATCGAAGATAACTAATCCAGCTGTAAACTCCAAAGGTTTTTTCATCTTTAACAAAAATTTGCATATATGTTAACAATATGTTAATGATTAAATTACCTTTGGAATATTGTGTATATTTTATTATCTTACGCACGTTAAACAAATAAGATTATGGAAAAATTTACTATCGTTTATGGCTTGACTGACAATGATTGCAAAAAGGTAGACGTGTGCTGCGAAGAAAAGCAATTAGAAACAATATGTGAAGCATTATATAATTATGGTAGGCACTATGTTTGGCATCGCCCTATCGCTTGTACTGCATATAGAGAAGGAAAGGTTGCGAGTTTCAAAAACGAATATGATTATATGTATGCTGATTGTATGTAGTTAAGCAAAAATAAGAAGTCGGTTTTTTTTATCATATCCTTGAAACGTGTGGCTTGTGAAAGTCGCACGTTTTTTATTTAACTACTGCATAAAAAATACTTAATTAAGTATCTATATGGTGTATGTTAAAAATGTTAATATATTTGCATATATAAATTATTAATATTATCTTCAAGCATAAATAATAAAATATTATGAGTTTAAAAAGATTTACCCCAAATGAGATTACAAAGTTGGAGAAGAACGAAGTATTTGTCTTTGGCTCTAACATACAAGGCGAACACGTAGGCGGTGCTGCAAAATTCGCATTAGATAACTTTGGCGCAGAGAATGGCTTTGGCTTTGGCTTACAAGGTAGGTCTTATGCTATCCCCACTTGCCGCCGTGTGTGGTCGAAGCCAAATTTGAGCAAAATGGATAGGGATTTGGAAGGAATGTATCGCAAAACTATTCCATTTGATAACGTTAATCAAATTAAGCCATTTGTCGATGCGTTTATAAATGACGCAAAGCAGTTGGAAACGAGTTTGTTTTTTTACGTAACAAAGATTGGCTGTGGGATTGCGGGTTTCAAACTAAATGAAATTGCAGAGTTGTTTCGCCCTTGCCTTGAAATGGATAATGTTATCTTGCCAAAAGAATTTGTTGAGCACTTGCTTTATAGTGTAGTAATAGATAATCTTATTAAACGTGGTTTGGTTGGTGGCAAAGATTATGATGATGATTGCGTTATGTCTTTTGTGATGGATAACATACAAGGAAGAAAGTCTCTTGATGATATACTTGATGAGTTCGAAAGTTTACCAAGTTACTAAACAATAAAAAATTTAATGCCTAATAATAAAGGGTGGCTCTTAATTGAGTCGCCCTTTTTTTGTCATTACTGTCCGCATGCTGTGAATGTACGCCTTCTGTCATCTCCTACTGCAAAGATAACGAATTCACCTGACAATTCCAAGGGTTTTTATCACTTTAACAAAAATTTATTGATATGTTAATTAAATGTTAAAGGCTTAAATATATTTGGATAATAATATTATATACATTATCTTCACCACAGTTAAACGATAAAACAATAAAAGGTTATGGCAAACTTGGAAAAAACAATTAACGCATACATTAAAAAACTGCGAGGGGCTAAAACTCTGAGCGATGTAAGAAAGTCTATTGAAAAGGATTTTTACAGCAAGTACGGCTTGTCTAAAAGGGTAGAAGAAATGGCATACGAAGTTGCTGACTGCGTTGCAGAGAAGTTGAGAGTTAAAATGGTTTAGGTTGGGAATGAGTTAGATATAAATTGTCGGTTGATTTTTGTTCATTAGGTTTGTTGGAACGTGTGGCTTGTGAAAGTCGCACGTTTTTTTATTATTAATATAATTAATGGCGACTCGTTTTGAGCCGCCTTTTTTTGTCATTACTGTCCACATGTTGTGGATGTATGCCTTCGTCATCTCCTACATCGAAGATAACGAATTCACCTGTAAACTCCAAAGGTTTTTTCATCATTAACATATTTTTTATGATAGTGTTAAAAGTGTTAATTCGTTTGGAAGTTTCGTTTTAAAAGCTTATCTTTGAAGTGGGACGACCAGGGGACCTTGGTGGGGCTTCAGAACGACTGTCTTTACAGTAAGCTTTACCCAAATGTTAATGATATGTTAAAATTTAAATTATACTTGCATATATAAATTAATAATATTATCTTCAACATATAATAATAAAAGCAAACAATTATGAAGAAGAACAACAATTTATTTAAGGACATATTTCAAATGGCTGCTGTCTCATTGATGATGGTTGCTATGTTTTACGTTTTTGTTGGAATAATAATTTTAGTAGATTGACATATTATGGAAATATTTATTTTAGTAGCAATTCTTGTAATAGTAATTGATGAAATAATTAATAATGATAATTCAAACGGCTTGGAGGTATGAGTTATGGCAACAAGAAAGGAGAGATATACATTAGTTGTGAAGCCAACGTTTCCCGACTATGCAAATGAGTTTAGCAAGTTCAGTAAGCTTGACTGCAAAACTTTAAGGGAAGCAAGGAGTTGGTATGACATTCTTACCCAAAAGGAAAAGGAGAATTCTTATATCTATGATAACGTCAGAGAATGTAGAGTAGAATTATAATATAATATTATTAATATATAAAACATTATACATTATGAACATTAAGAAACAAATTAAAGTGCACAAGCTTTTGAGTGGCGTGGAGTTCGGTGGCTTCGATGAAGAAGATGAAGACTATGACGTATTTAATTCAATTATTGGCGCATAGGTACTTAATTAAGTATCAATAGGGGTCAAATGTTAATGATATGTTAAAGTTGAAATAAAGCTTTGAATATTCAATTAAATATATTATCTTCACCAACGTTAAACCAATAAGCAATATTAATTATGAGAAGTAAAAAAGAAAATAAAAAGGTGCGTCCCATTTGCGAGATTGCAAGGGAGATTAAAAAGTCTTGGGGGGACAAGATTTATTTTGGGGCGAAACCATATTTGTCTGCAATGTTGTCGCTCAATTCAATTAGCGATTCTTACATTTGCGACAGCGCAGATTCTATCATTCGCTATTTCCTTGCCAATGCAAGCACTTTTAGGGGAGAAGATGCAAGACGGCTTAAGGCAGAATTGAAAACGATGCTGAAATGATAGAGTGGGGGGATAAGGTGTGTTGCTTGTGAAAGTAGCACACTTTTTTTGTTATTAATATAATTAATGGCGGCTCAAAAGGGTCGCCTTTTTTTGTCATTACTGTCCACATGTTGTGAATGTACGCCTTCGTCATCTCCTACTGCAAAGATAACGAATTCACCTGACAATTCCAAGTGTTTTTCCAACGTTAACATTTAATTAACATTTGTGTTAAACTTGTTAATTGATTTGCATATATCAAATATTATTATTATCTTTCCCAACATTAAACAAATAAACAATTAAATTAAAAGTATGAGAAAGTTATTTATCATTTCATTTATTCTTTGCGCAGTAAGCGCATTAGCAAGCAATAAGTTCACAACGCACGTTACCTTGACAACGTATAACGCAGTGGTTGGGCAATGTGATAGCGACCCACTCACAACGGCTGACGGAACCAAGATTGATTTGAAGAAGTTGAAAAGGGGCAAAATCAAATATGCAGCGGTCAGTAGGGATTTGCTTTGGGCAATACCTTTGGGCAGCATAATTCATATTGACGGACACGGCTATTACGAAGTTCGTGATACAATGAATAAAAGATTTAACCACCATATCGACATCTTACAAGACAAAGCACAAAAGAATTTCAAAAAGGCAAAGATAAAAATTGTGGTAATAAAAAAGCCAAATAAAAAGAATAAAACAAAGGCTTAAAGATTGAAACTAAAATAAAGATGCACTACCCAAAAGGTGGTGCATTTTTTTTTGTGTTAAAAGTGTTAAACCGTTTGGAATTGTCGTACAGAATCATTATCTTCGTAGTGGGACAGAAGCCCACCAGCTCGAGGCGACATCCGGTTCACGAGTACCACAGCAAATGTTAATGAAATGTTAAAGTGCTATTTTTATTTGGATATATCATAGGCAATGCTTATCTTTGCCAACGTTAAACAAATAATGAAAAATAAATATGGAAAAGATAGAATGTGTAAAATGTGGCAAGGACATTGAATTAGATGTTTCAAAAGCCTTGGACGAAAATGGTGAGATATATGTTTGTCCACACTGCGGTCAAAAGTTTATGTGCTGAAAAAAATAAAATGTTAAAAGTGTTAATTCACTTGCATATAACAAAAAAAGTTTGTATCTTTGCATTGTCAAATTAAAACAATAAATAAAAAGAAATGAGAAAGTAAAAAAACGCACACCGCGTATGACGGAGAGCCGCGGGGCCTGTCGGTGACCACTCAGCCAATTCTCTATTAGAGTGCCATACGCACGCCCCCTTCGGCTCATTGCGGCTGCGTTAAAAGGTGGGGAAAACAAACCATAGCGACTGGAGCGCCGTCCGTTCGGCTTATGCTAATGCCGAGCCTGACACTTGCCCAAGATTGGGGAAACCCCACCATTTTTCTGAACACTTAAATTGTCGAACCAAAACATTTAGATTATGAATTACATTAGAGACAAGACCTAATATCTTTTTTTAAAGATTTAGTTTTTAATTAGTTTAATGTCAAAAGGAATAATCGAAATATTAATATGGTAAAAATAAGAGCGCAGCCCTAAACAATAGGATATATAGCATAAAACACATTTAAATATAGGACGCGCAGAATAACTTTGACGGCGCAAGCGGTCTATCCCATTGAAGTTTTAACCCCATATAATTTATTTTTTGGGCGGTTTTACGCTCGTCGCCGGGGTATTTTTTAGATGGGAAAAACTTAAAAGGCGGCTTATTGGATAACCGCACAAAGGGCGATACCGCGTTTAACGGCCCCATGGGAGATGACGAGACAAGGCTCCCGCTTTTGTCGAGATTATACGGAATAGTGCTGCCCACGCACGAAATTAGAATCTAAGAGTTGAAGCTTGTTAACAGGCCATATAACTTAGTGACACTTGCAAGAGTTTCAGGGTGGGTTAGGACTTCCGCAATAGATTTCGGCATTTTTTCCCTTAATAGTTCAATGGTAGAACATTGCTTTCCTTCCTTATTAACATTCTTCATAGGCATTCATGGGGAGACTTGCAAAAACGCTGTTCGAATCAGCAAAGGGAGCAAATTGTTCTTGTTTTCATAATTGTTTGGTTTAGGTTGTTTGACGTGGGGAATGGCAATTTTGTCGTTCCCCTTAACTTTTTTTAATGTGCAAAATTTGCACATTTCATTTTAAAAGCTTATCTTTGCAGTGGGATAACCAGGAGTCTGAAGACGGACCGGCAACTAATACAGTAATAACAGCTAAATGTTAATAATGTGTTAAAGAGTAATTTAAACTTGCATATATTATAATAAAATATTATCTTCGTGTCAGTTAAACAATTAAACCAAAAAAGAAATTATGAAGAAGAATATTATTTGGAGCAACTTAGATGTCGATTATGACGATTGGAAAAGTGAATACAAAGACCACTGCGAAATGAATTGCATCGAATATGACGAGAGCAATTTGTGTTCGTGGGTGGATGAAACATTATCAATGTATCTTGAGGATGAACGCCGTAACCTTCATGAAGAGGTTGACGGATATATAGTATGTATGGCTACGATAGGCACTTGGCAAGGCCCGGTTACTGGAGCAAAGGTTGTTGGTAGTAAGATTAACGATATTCTATACGACAGTAGCTGTGATATGGTTGAGTGGTATTGCGATAGGTATAACGTAAAGTTTGAGGGCATACACCATGATGGAAGAAACCGTTACCTTTATAGGGTGGCCAAAAGCAAAGAAGAAGCAGATAGGCTTGTGGATGCTATTGCATACCATGATATGAGCGAGGAACAGTTTAGAAAGCGGACACGCTCGCTTAGACCATATATTAAAAAGGTTTATGGTTTTAAATAAAAAAAAATAAGCCGGCAATTTTAAGCCGGCTTTTTATCGTATAATGAGGTACTTAATTAAGTATATTAACATCTTTTAATATAATAAATTTGCAATTTAAAAAGATTATTACTATCTTTGCAATAACATTAATAAACGAATAAAGATAACAATTATGGATTATAGTGATGTAGATTTCTATGAAGCCCTTGAAAAATATGGAGATATTAGCCATAATGAATTAATGGAAATTACAAATGGCGAACCTTTTATTATTAAGGGAATAATAGTAAATAGCATACTTGCAGATGCAAAATCATCATACAATATGGTAAGTAGCATACTTACAAATGCAAAATTCTCATACATTGGCGCAGATAACAATACATATTATATGCCTTTCGACATATTTGATATAGATGAAAGCATTTGCAATAAAATTTATGAATTTCTATTAAACAATAAAAAATAACAATTATGGCAAATTTAACAAGAAATGGTGTGGTGGGTCTTGAACTCACAAGAGAAGAACTTGTCGATTTAAGGTGTAAAGCCGAAGCACTTGAACAAAAGGCTGCGTGCCGCGAAGTAAACGAAAGTGTGTTGGATATTATAGAAGAAGCCATTGAGAATCTTCGTTCGGCTCAATCTCTCATTACTGACATTTTAGAAAGCGATGAAGAATAATGGCTACAATAGTGTTTCTTTTGCTTTTGCTTGCGTGTTTGGTTGTTGACGCAATAAAAGAACCATTTGATTTTTAAATATTAAAGAGCGATAGCCCTCAAGTGTTAAGGTTTATTAATATCTAAACATTTGAGGGTATTTTATTTGTATATATCAAATTAATTTTGTATCTTCGCATCAGTTAAACAAATAAACAAAGATTATGAAGAAATCAGATATTATTAAAAAGGAGTTTGGCAAACGTGAAGGTTTTGGCGCGTGTGGCTTTTCTTTGAGAGCCATAGCAGAAAAGGTGGCTGAACTTTATGGAAGCAAGCACGTACAAATTAACGTGCCTTATAGCGACTTTAATTGCAAGGGTACAGCCAATAGAATTGCAAAAGAAGTGAGTGGTCTTATGCCATTTGCCAAGAATAGACTTGAAGTTGAGAATGCTACAACGCTGTTTTATGGCAATAAAATAGTAAATAAGAGAGGCTTTTATCTCCCCTTTCAAGGCGAGTGCGATGTATATTTTATTGAAAATGTAAGCGCGCAAAATAACGTGGTGATAATTAATTTAATGAAAGCACCAAGTTGGAGGACATACCTTTAATAACATTTTTGAAACTGAAATAAAAATGCACTACTCAAAAGGTGGTGCATTTTTTTTGTGTTAAAAGTGTTAATTCGTTTGGAATTGTCGTACAGAATCATTATCTTCGTAGTGGGAAGAACAGAAGGCAGCTCGAGGCGACATCCGGTTCACGAGTGCCACAGCAAATGTTAATGAAATGTTAATGGCATAGATAAACTTGCATATTTCAAATATTATATATATCTTCCCACAAAACCAATAAATAAGTAAGATTATGATACATTTTCCAAAGAATTTTAAAATTACTGATAGAAACTTCAACCCATATAAGTTTGAGTTGGGCGATGATTATTCATTAGAATATCTGCTTAATAACTTCGATTCATATAAAGAGTTTATGCAAAGGTTTGGCATTTCCACTCACAAGTTTATGTTGATATGCAAGAAATTGTCAATCCCTGTTTCTGATTTATTTGAATACTCTGCCTTTGGCAGATATGGTGTGCTTTTCAAGGCAAACGCTATATACACTGAAAAATGGGTAGGTTTACACGGTTGCGGCAGTATGGTTAAAACATATTATAATGTTTACATTGTTCCCAATGAGTTTAGGTCTTTGACATTGGATAAGATTGCCGAATATGTTGCACTTGACAAATTCCCTTTCCTTAGTGGTTATACCAAATGTGTTAAACGTTTCGATGATGATGCTAAAGAGTTGTTTAGCAACATCAGTTTAAATACTGAGGTAAACAAGTTGGATGACATTGTGCTGCTTAAAAATAACATCACTATTGCCGACCTTTATAAACTTTGTAAGAATAAGGAATATAAAGATTCTTACTATTATAAAAGTTTGGTCAAGGTCTATGAGAATGGAAATATATTCATTGAACTACCTAATAAGGGTTCATTGTTCTTAACGTATAACGACTTGGCTAATAATGACATTGTTTCAATACTAAATCGCCACGTATTTTCAATCCCTTACTATGATGAAAAAGGAAATCAAATTCCCAAAAAATGGTTTGAAGGAAAACAAGAAGATGCACCATATTTCGACTGCGAAATGGTAAAAGATGTTCTACTTAGAATTAGAACGACTAAATAATCTTACATAATAATTTGATTTAATTATTGATGCGTTACTCTGCAAAAGGGTGGCGCATTTTTTTGTGTTAAAAGTGTTAATACATTTGGAATTGTCGTACAGAATCATTATCTTTGCAGTGGGGCAGCCAGGGGACCTTGGTGAGTCTCATGAGGCGCGGCAGAAACAGTGAAATGTTAATTAAATGTTAAAGGTAAAATAAAGTTTTGATTATTCAATTAAATATATTATCTTACCCAACGTTAAAACA
>Ga0247610_10008482_pt1 | contig 10446 bp, 10 predicted proteins | sample 174DNAGHGhighgp2_FD_193483 | JGI IMG/M metagenome (GOLD analysis project Ga0247610, IMG submission 193483) | Sheep rumen microbial communities from Palmerston North, Manawatu-Wanganui, New Zealand - 1742 DNA GHGhigh gp2 | ecosystem: Host-associated > Mammals > Digestive system > Stomach > Rumen... | reverse complement strand
GTAATGACATCACTTGATGTTAGGCTCTTCGAGGCCGAGGCCACGTTTGCGGTCAACGACCTTCAGCACGAAGCCAAGCAGCAACGCCGCCACGCCGAGGCTGGCGAGCATCACGAGGGGAGCGGTGTAGTCGAACTGCGTGGGGTCGGTGACGCCAGGGTTTGTGGCATCGAGCACCTTGCCGATGAGCAGGGGGAAGAGCCACAAGCCAATATTCTGAATCCAGAAGATGAGGGCGTAGGCCGAGCCGATGACCTTGGCATCAACGAGTTTGGGCACACTTGGCCACAGGCTTGCCGGCACGAGTGAGAAGCTGGAGCCGAGCACGAGGATGGTAAGGTAGGCTATGCAAATACCTCCTACGGCCGAATCCTTGAAGAGCGGCAACACGAAGGCGAATGTCAGGTGACATGCTATGAGCAGCAGTGAGCCGAGGATGAGCATCGTGGCTGCCTTGCCTTTGTGATCGACATAACTGCCGAGAATGGGCGTGATGAGCACTGCCAGAAGTGGGAAGACAGCAAAGATGCTCTCTGCCGACTGACGCATGAAGCCCATGTAGCAGTAGGCCACGAGCGAGACGATGCTCGCAGCGAGCAGGCCATACTTGACAGAAGTCTTCTTCTGGAAGTTGCTGGCGAAGCCCGTGGCCGCCACGAGGAGCATGATGACATACTGCACGATGGTGACTGACGACGACGCCCAGAAGGAGTCGGCATCGGGCGGCGTGAGCGAGAGGTTACACTGCAGCATGTTCACGGCATACTTCTGGAAGGGGAAGATGGCCGAGTAGTAGAGCACACACAGCAACGCCACGAGCCAGAAACCGCCATCGGTGAGAATCTTGCCCAAGTCGCTGATCTTGAAGGGGTCGTCCTTCTCTTCTGCCTCGCCTGTCTGCTCATCGAGCTTCTTGTCCATGGCGAAATATACGATGGTCATTATCAGGGCTATGCACATCAGCACTACGCCGAAGGCCACTGAGCGGCTGACGCTCACCACACCGCCAAGGCGTGCGAAGAAAGGCGAGAAAATCATGCAGGTGGCAACACCCAGACGGGCTAAAGCCATCTCTGAACCCATGGCCAGAGCCATCTCGCGACCCTTAAACCATTTCACAATACCGCGGCTGACAGTGATGCCGGCCATCTCGCAGCCGCAGCCGAAAATCATGAAGCCGCAGGCGGCGAACTTGGCAGAAGCGGGCATACCCTCATAGAAAGGTGACACGCCGAGCTCGTCGAAGAGGGGGATGTAGTTGAGGTTGTCGGTGAACCACGCCTCGAGTCCGCTGCCGGCGAAAGCGTCGCTGACGGCATACCATTTTATGCACGCTCCGACAAGCATCACCACGGCCGAGAGCACGGCGGTGAAGCGCACACCCATCTTGTCGAGGATGATGCCGGCGAAGATGAGGAAGAATGCAAAGACGTTGAGGAACACCTCAGAGCCCTGCATGGTGCCGAAGGCCGTAGAGTCCCAACCGCGCGTCTCCTGCATGAGATCCTTGATGGGCGAGAGGATGTCCATGAAAATGTAGCTGCAGAACATGGCCAGCGCCAACAGCAAGAGTGCCGTCCAACGCATGGCGGCACTGTCACGAAGAGTCTTTTGAATTGTTTTTGTCATTAGTTATGGTTATGTAAAATGTTTTTCTGCTACTTCAGGCGCGTACCCATGCGGGCCTCCACGACGTTGACAACGTAGTCGCCGAGCTTCTCGCACTCGTTCACCAAATCCATATAGATAGTACCCACGGCATAGGTGTATTCGTGGTTGTTCACGTCGATGATGTTCTGCTGCTTGAGCTGCGAGCGGTAGTTGTTGATCTCGTTCTCCACGTTGAAGGTGCGGTTCACGTCGAACGACTCCTTACGGCCGCCCAACAACTGATTCATCTGCGTGAGAGACTGGTCGGTGAGATCCATCATCTGGCGCAGATGGTCATACTGACGGTCGATGAAGTGGTCCTCCTTACCCTGATACTTGCGCGAGATGGTGCGCGCCATGTTGAAGCACGAGTCGCCGATGCTCTCCAACTCCGAGATCTCGCGGAGCATGGCACGAATCTTGGCCTTGGTGTCATCAGAGAGGTGGGCGTCGCTCACCTGGTCGAGGTAGTTGGCAATCTCCAGCTCCATGTTGTCGGAGATGCTCTCATACTTCTCTATGCGCGTGTAAAGCTTGTTGAACTCAACGTCCTGGTCGCCCTTCTTCTTGCCCGTGGCGGTGGATGACAGGGTGAGCAGCTCGCGCACCATACCGAACATGCGCTGCATGCGGTCGGAGAACGACTGTATCTCCTTCTGAGCCTCGAGCACAGAGAGCTCGGGGGTCTTCATGATACCGGAGGTGATGAAATGCAGGCGGAAATCCTCCTCGTCGTCAACCTTCTTGGGCTTGATGACCCAGCACACGAACTTCTCTATGTACTTGATGAACCAGATCAATATAAAGGTGTTGATGACATTGAATGCCGTGTGGAAGGCCGCCAGCACGAAGTTGAGCTTGGCAGCATTTGCCAGGAAGGCAGCATGGCCGGCGTTCTCCACGGTCATGTTGACATCGTAGCCCACCCAGCCACACACCATATCCACGAAGGGCCGGAACACGAAGAGCACCCACACAACACCGAAGACGTTGAAGAACATGTGGGCCAAGGCTGCACGCCGCGCCTGAGTGTTGGCAGAGAGAGCTGCCAGGTTGGAGGTGATGGTGGTGCCGATGTTCTCGCCCATGACGAGGGCTATGCCTTGATAGATAGGCAGGGCGCCGCTCGAACACAGGATCATCGTTATTGCCATGACGGCCGCCGACGACTGCACGCAGAACGTCATCACACCGCCGAGGATGAGGAAGATGAGCGTGGTGAGGAACGAGTCATTGTCGAACGATGCGAAGAAGTCGAGCAGAGCTTGGTTCTCGCCAAGGTGCATTTCAGCTCCCGTCACGCGCAGGGTGCCCAGACCCAGTAATAGGAACGACAGACCGAAGAGGAAGTCGCCGATGTAGCGGTAACGTTTCAGGAAGATGAGGATGATGCCAATGAAGAATGCGGGATAGACGGCGTTGGTGATGTCGAACGACATACCGGCCGACATGATCCATGCCGTCAGCGTGGTGCCGATGTTGGCACCCATGATGACAGAGATGGCCTGAGCCAGCGTCAGCAGGCCGGCGTTGACGAACGATACTGTCATCACCGTGGTGGCTGTTGACGATTGCACGGAGGCCGTGACAAGCATACCCGTCAACATGCCGGTGAAACGGTTGGTGGTCATGGCGCCAAGGACATGACGCAACTGGGGACCAGCCATTTTCTGAAGAGCTTCGCTCATGTTCTTCATGCCGAACATGAGCAGGGCCAGCGACCCCAGTAGTTTGAAGATTACCCAAATAGACATTTAACGATGTGGTTTTGTGTGTTGTTTGTAACTCTATTTGGCTACAAAATTAAGTAAAAAGATGCTAATACACGTTACGCGCAACACAAAAAGTGGTGAAAAGATGCCATATAACATAAAAATGGGCGAGTTGATGAGTCGTAAATTGACGAGTTGTTACCATTAACGTCTTTTCACTCTAAAGATTTGGCAGGGTCGGCGAAAAGCACTACTTTTGTGCGCTTTTTCGTGGCTCGCGAACCCCATTTTGCCGAAAAAAGGCCTTTTCGTGGCCTCTGGCGGCTTGAGAGGAAAAGACATCAAGGAAGAATGCCGACACTCGGGGGCCGTGACGCCACACATTACGATGAACATTAATTAATATCAACAGAGCGGCTCCCGCCGCGACAAAGAATGCAAGACTCAGAAGACAGAATTATCAAAGTGGACATCGAACGTGAGATGCGCTCGTCGTTTCTCGACTATTCGATGTCCGTCATCGTAGCCCGCGCGCTGCCCGATGCCCGCGACGGTTTCAAGCCTGTGCATCGCCGTATATTATATGGTATGCGCGTAGATGGCAACACCCACGACCACGACTATCGCAAATGCGCCCGTACGGTGGGTAATGTGCTCGGTCACTACCACCCCCACGGCGACAGCTCCGTGTATTTCGCCATGGTGCGTCTGGCACAAGACTGGAACATGCGCTATACTCTTGTCGATGGACAGGGCAACTTCGGTAGCGTGGATGGCGACTCACCGGCTGCCATGCGTTACACCGAGGCACGTCTGTCAGCCATGGGCGAGGCCATGATGCAGGATTTGGAGAAGGAGACGGTTGACATGGTGGACAACTTCGACGGCAAGGAGAAGGAACCCAGCGTCCTGCCGTCGCTATTCCCGAACCTCCTGGTGAATGGTGCCACCGGCATCGCCGTAGGTATGGCTACCAACATACCCACGCACAACCTCGGCGAGTGCATCGATGCCTGTGTGGCATATATCGACAACCCCGACATCGACGTGGAGGGACTGATGCACTACATCCCAGCTCCGGACTTCCCCACAGGTGCATACATATATGGTATGCAAGGCGTGCGCGACGCCTACGCCACGGGTCGCGGACGCATTGTGATGCGTGCCCGTGCCGAGATAGAACCCGGCGAGCAGCACGACAAGATTATTGTCAGCGAGATACCATACGGCGTCAACAAGGCCGAACTCATAAAGGCTATCGCCGACCTCGTGAACGAGCATAAGATAGAAGGCATCTCAAATGCCAACGACGAGAGCGACCGCGAGGGCATGCGCATCGTCATCGACGTGAAGCGCGACTTCAACGCCAACGTCGTCCTCAACAAACTTTACAAGCTGACACAGCTCCAGACTAGCTTCTCGGTGAACAGCATAGCCCTTGTGGGCGGACGTCCCAAGCTGCTGACGTTGCGCGACATGATAAAGTGCTTTGTTGACCATCGCCACGACGTCGTAATACGTCGTACAGAGTACGACAAGCGCAAGGCCGAAGAGCGTGCACACATCCTGGAGGCACTCATCGTGGCCTCCGACAACATCGACGAGGTGGTGCACATCATACGTGCCAGCCGCACGCCCGACGAGGCTCGTCAGCGCCTGCAGCAACGCTTCGGCTTCGACGAGCTGCAGAGCAAGGCCATCGTAGATATGCGTCTGTCGCAACTCACGGGACTACAGCAGGACAAGCTGCATGAGGAGTACGACGAGCTGATGAAGAAGATAGAGTACTACAACCAGATACTCACCGACGATGCACTCTGCTGGAAGGTCATCAAGGACGAGCTCACAGAGGTGAAGCAGCGCTTCGGCGACCCCCGCCGCTCAGAGATCATGTACACCTCCGAAGAGTTCAACCCCGAAGACTTCTATGCCGACGACGAGGTCGTCATCACCATCTCGCATCTCGGCTACATCAAGCGCACCTCGCTCTCCGAGTTCCGCGTGCAGGGTCGCGGCGGACAGGGTTCCAAGGGCAGCAGCACTCGCGATGCCGACTTCATAGAGCATATCTACCGCGCCACGATGCACAACACGATGCTCTTCTTCACGCAGAAGGGACGCTGCTACTGGCTTAAGGTCTATGACATCCCCGAGGGCAACAAGACCTCCAAGGGTCGTGCCATACAGAACATGCTCAACATCGAGAGCGACGATGCCGTCAACGCATGCCTCTACATCAGGAAGCTCAACGATAAGGATTTCAACGAGAGCCACTATGTGCTGTTCTGCACGCGCGAGGGCGTCATCAAGAAGACGAGCCTCAGCCTCTACAGCCGTCCACGCCAGAACGGCATCATCGCCATCAACATCAACGAGGGCGACCGTGTGGTGGACGTGGCACTCACCAATGGCGACAACGAGGTCGTCATAGCCAGCCGTCAGGGGCGCGCCGTGCGTTTCAACGAGAGCGCCGTGCGCTCCATGGGGCGCAACAGCACCGGCGTGCGAGGCATAACACTCGAAGGCGAAGGCAACGAGGTCGTTGGCATGGTGGTCGTGGACAAGCCCGAGCAGGAGAGCATACTCGTCGTGTCTGACAGAGGCTATGGCAAACGCTCCGATGTCGAGGACTACCGCATCACAAACCGCGGCGGCAAGGGCGTCAAGACCCTCGAGATGACAGAGAAGACAGGACTGCTCATGGCTATCAAGAGCGTCACCGACGACGACGACCTCATGATTATAAACAAGAGCGGCGTGGCCATTCGCCTGCACCTCGACAACATCAAGATACAAGGCCGAGCCACACAGGGCGTAAAGCTCATAGAGCTGCAGAAACGCGGAGACACCATCGCCAACGTCTGCGTCGTACCCGCCGAGGACGAGTCGGAATTCGACGACGAGGAGCACTCGGCAGAGATGCCCGATCCCACGGAACTTTCCGACGGGCAGACCATGACGCTTGATGGAGAGGAAGACCACGGCGAATGAAAGTAGCACGGCTAATGACACATATCACGCCATACAATCTTCAAAACCTATAAAACCACACACATTTATGAAAAAGATTTTCTGTACATTGGCACTCGTGGTGGCAGCATCATCGCTGTCTGCACAAGACAAAGTCGTAAGAAAAGCCCGTACGCTCAAGGAAGAGGTGCAGAACCTCATCGCCACCCAGCAGCGCAACGAGAAACAGCAGGCCGAACTCGAGACAAAGCTCGCCCAGGCCATGGAGATGATAACACCCACACTCACCAGCCCCGAGACGAAGAAGGAACTCGCCAACGCCTGGGACGTGAAGGCACAGCTGCACAAATACACCTTCTCTCCGCTGCTCGACAAGATTATCGCCAAGGAGGCCACCGACACACTGGCACTCTACACTAACGTCGTGGCAGCACTCGACGCCATGGAGGAATGCTACAAGGCCGAGCTCGCCAGCGGCAAGGAACCTGTATATAGCAAGATCAACGCCATCGACGTGGCACGCTTCCGCCAATACATCGCCTACTGCGGACAGATGTTCTTCCAGAACAAGCAGTACGACCTTGCCAAGCAGGCTTTCATACGATGGATGCAGTACCCCGAGACATACACCATCGTAGCATCCGACGAGACTGTCACCAACGATGAGAACAAGGCTCAGATAGCCTACTTCACATGTCTGTCGAGCTACTTCGCAAAGGACTATAAGACACTACAGAGCTATATCCCTCAGGCTCGTGCCTATGAGCCCGAGAAGGCCAACGTCAACCAACTCTACATCACCTCATTCATCGAGCAAGGCGACACAGCACAGTGGCTCAGCGCATGCCGTGAGCTGGTTCTCGAAGATCCCAATAACAACGAACCTGTAGCACAGAACGTACTGGCATACTATTTCAACAAAGGCCAGTTCGACACGGCACTCGCCTTCACCGAAGAACTCCTTGCCAAGGACGCCGACAGCCGCATCGGCAACTACTCCAAGGGCCTCGTCCTGATGAACAACAAGGACTATCGCAATGCCATCACTTTCTTCGACAAGGCAGCTGAGATAGACCCCACCTTCTCTGACGCATACTACAACGCAGGAGTATGCTACTCCAACATAGGATATGACATCAACGAGCAGCTCACAGGCAAGAAGATGACAGCAGCCCAGAACAAGGCAGAGATTGAGAAGGTCAAGGCCGAGTATGCCAAGGCCGAACCCTACTTCGTGAAGGTGCGCGAGCTCGAACCCGACAATAGCGACAAATGGGCATCACGCCTCCGCACAGTCTATTACATCCTCGGCAACAAGGCAAAGGAAAAGGAAATGTCTGACATCCTCGGCGACTAAGCCAAACTTCCTACGACATCATGACATAACGAGGGGGATGTGCCTTTGCGGCACATCCCCCTCGTTATGTCATATAGAACGCAATTGAACTTACGCCATCCGCAAAGAACACAACGCGGTCTCCTCTCAATATCCGTGGGTCGAATTCGACCCTCGGACAGATGCCATCACAGACAGCACTCTGGAAGAGTGTCCCCACCGGGCGCAGATGCGTCAACTTGCAGTTGCACTTGCTTTCCTCACCGAAAAGCGAAAAAGAATGTATAATCACGAAACTGAAAATCCGATGGACAGATAAAAGATAATAGGACATAAGACTGCGCTCGACCTCTGGTCGCTTCAGGCTCGAAGAGCGTCCACTTTTGATTCTTGTCTTTCGACAATTGGGGAATTAGACAACGATTACATAGCAAAGTGATGATATTTTCGCATCAGTAATAAAGTTTTTCTGAGATTCATCCTTCATTTAGGATTCTTTTTAGTACTTTTGCAAAGGATTCCGCTTCAAATGCAGTTCCCGAAGACATATTGGCAATGAATTGGCGTTTGCCATTCATTCAACACATGGAAATATAGAAGACCTATTCAATTAACACAGTCAAATCGCTTGTCCCTGAAAGGCTTTACGAGATGGGGCATGTCGCATAGCCGTGTACATATAACAGGAATTAAAACATTAAGCAAGGAAGAAAATGACTCAACTGACAGTTTCCGTAGAAGATGTCTCGATGCTTGACAAGATACGTCAGGCCATCAGTATGCTGCGAGGGGTTGCCTCCGTTACGCTGAAGAGACAGGCAAAGACAGGTATGGATCGAGCCATTGATGACATCAAGAATGGCCGTGTCTATGAAGCCGATAGTGTGGAAGACCTTATCAAGCAGTGCAAGGCATGAAATACAATCTTCGCTATACCGGCGAATTCAAGCGCTCGCTCAAACGTTGCCTCAAGCGAGGCTACGATGAGCAGTTGTTGACTGATGTGCTCAAAATTCTTGCCACTGAGGGTCGACTACCTGAGAAATATAATCCTCACATTCTTCACGGCCAATACGAAGGCTATTGGGAGTGTCACATCACCTCCAACTGGCTTCTTGTATGGGACCAAAACGACAGAGATTTGGTGTTGTTGATGACGAATACCGGCACTCATTCAGACCTGTTCGGAAAGAATAGGAGGTAGCATATATATATAAGGTATAACTCTAAAAACAGATATGCCAATGGACAGATAAAAGACATTAGGACATAAGACTGCGCTCGACCTCAGGTCGCTTCAGGCTTGAAGAACGTCCACTTTTGACTATTTTTGCACAAGGAAACAATGCTAACGAATAAATAGAATAAAAATGCCAGAGATTTGACATTTCTACGGAATCATCATCACGATGTATCTGCTCGACCACAATCCGCCGCACTTCCACGTGCGCTACAATGAGTATCGTGCTACCATCGATATTCAGACAGGTATGGTAAAGGGTGAGATGCCGCGCCGTGCCCTGCATTTAGTCTTTGAGTGGCTCGACCAGCATAAGGACGAACTTATGAACAACTGGGAGCGTATGGAGAATGGCGAGACTCTGGTAAAAATCAGCCCATTAGATTAGCGTATGGAACAGACCAACTTACTCAAATGGGTCACAGCCGCCCATACACTCGATAACTATCGGCTGCACCTTACCTTCAACGATGGCTGCGAGCGTATCTTCGACTGCCTGCCGCTCATTGAGAAGTATAAGCTCTTTGCCCCCCTGCGCGACAAAGAAGTATTCAACCGCATCAGCCTTGATGGATGGACAGTCTGCTGGCTCGATGGCAGCATCGACATAGCTCCCGAACATCTTTATGAGCTTGGCGTGGCAGCATAATATATAAGGAAGTATAATCACAAAACTGAAAATCCAATGGACAGATAAAAGGCATTAGGACATAAGACTGCGCTCGACCTCTGGTCGCTTCAGGCTTGAAGAGCGTCCACTTTTGATTCTTGTCTTTCGACAATTGGGGAATTAGACAACAATCTTATAGCAAAGTGCCGCTATTATTGTCCCTGTTATAAAGTTTTTCGGAGATTCTTACTTCATTTTGGATTCTTTTTAGTACTTTTGCAAAGGATTCCACATTAGAATGCGTGGTCCAAAGACATAATAGTTATTGAAACAATCGTAATCAAGACCCATGGCAACAATAGTATTACAAGTTCCCGACGAGAGCCTCGTCTCTAAAGTGAAACAGGCTTGCAAAATGCTTATGGGAGTGGCATCGGTAAGAGTGCAGAAGCCAACAACCGTACAGCAGAAGGAGTATGACATAACCAAGACGGCAGGATTTCGAGAAGCACTTGATGATGTGAAGCACGGAAGAGTGTCATCTTATGATTCTGTAGATGATTTATTCAAGGAATTAGGTATCAACGTATGAAGTACACAGTTATAACCCCCAAGCGTTTCAAAAAGGACTTAGTGCGCTGTCAGAAACGTGGGTTGAACATGCGGCTCATCTACGATGCTATTCTTTTGCTCCAAGAGACAGGTAAACTGCCCCGGAAGTATCACCCGCATAAGTTGGTTAGCCAAAAGCAAGAGACATGGGAATGTCATATTCAGCCAGATTGGTTGATGACATGGCAGCAGAACGACACAGAACTAACCCTGCTTTTTTTGCAAACAGGAACTCATTCCGACTTATTCTGAGAGAATAGAAGATAATGTATAATCACAAAACTGAAAATCCGATGGACAGATAAAAGATAATAAG
>Ga0247610_10008480_pt1 | contig 10447 bp, 6 predicted proteins | sample 174DNAGHGhighgp2_FD_193483 | JGI IMG/M metagenome (GOLD analysis project Ga0247610, IMG submission 193483) | Sheep rumen microbial communities from Palmerston North, Manawatu-Wanganui, New Zealand - 1742 DNA GHGhigh gp2 | ecosystem: Host-associated > Mammals > Digestive system > Stomach > Rumen ... | reverse complement strand
TAAATTTCTCCTATTATAATTATTATTTAATTTAAATTTATTTTATATTATAATTAAAAATATTATAAATAATAATTATAATAATTATTATAAATATTATTAATTAACCCTTATTCTATTTATTTTTAATTATTTATAATAATTTATTTAATATTATTTAAAACTTTAAAATTTGAAAATTTTAATTGTAAAAATATATATTATAAAATTGGAAGGAAGGAAACGAATATGAAAAGAAAAAGAACAAAAGTTAAAAAGTTAGATATTATGAAGATTATTGTATTAAGTATTTTAACATTAACATTACTTATATTTACATTTGCAATAGATTGGTTAAATGTATATTTTAAATTTTGGATGTCAGTGTTAATAATATTTAGTGTAATGATTGAATTCTTCTTAGATGATATGTCTAAGATAGAAAACAAAAATGAAAGAATTAAAAACGAATACAAAAAGAGATTTTTAATTGTATCCGCATCTTTCTTTGGAACTGCTTTAATATTCCAAATATTCGATTTAAGTTTAGGACGAGTATTAGCAATCACATTTATAATATCAATATGTGTTGCTGTAATATTCGGAATTGCTTATATCGTTTATAATTATTATGATGAAAAATCACAAAGAGATGAATGGTCTCAATAGCCATTCATTTTTTTTTTTTATTTCCTTTTATCTTTAAAAATTATCTTCAACAATTCATTATATGACTTAAAAAGGAGGTTTTAATATGGGAAAATTAAATGGTATTTATGTTAATGATATTCCAGTTGATTTATTTATGAAATATTTTAATGAATCAAATGTTGACAATATTGAATATGAACCAATCCTTGAAGACTTAAAAATAAGAGGATATATTTTTTCAAACTCAGATTCAAGTTTTTCTAGTCCATATCAAAATCTGACCATAGATAATTATGAAATGTTTTTAGATAGAAGTATATTTTCAGATGATGGAAGTATTATTGTGAATATGGATAACTTTAATCAAGTTACTAAATCACTAATGCAATCAAAGAAAGGAAATACAGTTCTACCAGAATCTATAGTTCCAAACTCAACTGATAATATGATAGAATTTGATGTTAAAGCAGATTCTGATATTTTTATTAGTTCAGAAGAAGGAAGTAAATATAATGTAAAAGTAAATACAGAATACATTGTTGAAAACTTTGAAGGTAATGAATATGAATTTGAAGTTGCAGTAGATTCAAAAATTAAAATAGAAAACAAAGCAACATCAGGAAATCACATATCTTATATTAATATAGAATATGATGGTGAAACTGTTTATTCTATGCCATATCCAAGTGTAAGAGTAGAATCATATAAAGAAATAGAAAATTCTGTAATTGAATCTAATTACACAAAGAATAATTATTATGCGTTTGAGTGTATTCCAGATGGAGAGAATTCATATAATATTGCTAAGCCTTTATATAACCGCTTAGACCTATTGGGAAATATGAAGTCTTCTTTAATTGAAAGTTATAAACCATCTACAATTCCATCTGTATATATTACAAGAACAGTAACACGTATTAAAAATAGAATGTTTGGATTTGGATTTGGAATTTATAGTGTTGTAAAATTTAATATTCCTAGAGGTAAATATTATTTAGCAAAATATGAATGGAATAATGGAACTCTAGAAAAGAATTTTTATGAAGTTAGACCTGGTGATTTTATTATGGCTGGTAATGTATATTATGAAAAAAGATATCTAGCTCCAGCAACACTTAATGGAAAGTATATTGAATGCTCTGGTGGATATAGAATTAATACATCAAGACAAGAAGAAAATAATGGAAAATTCTTATTTGGAAATGGTAATCTAATTAGAATAAAAACAAATATGGATGTAACCGATTACTTAGGCAAATATGTTTATGAATATACTAGAAGAAAAGTATTTACATCTGGTCCTTATTTATATTCTAATGATGTTAATTCAGAAAATTATGAGATTTATGATACATTTCCAACTATAGAAGACCCAAATCATCATACATTCTATAGATATAAAAATACTGTGTTTAATAATGTACCATCAAATTATATATTTACAAAACAAGATGATGATAATTACATCGTTGTTGAAAATGGAGATGTATATGATAAAGAAACTGTTTACTATACGCCATTAGACGCAAATAAGAAAAAAGTTTTCTTTAGTTTTGATAGTTCTTCAATAAACACTATAAGCACATATTATATTGGCCTTAAACTTAAGAAGACTTATAATAAAGAGGCTACAAATATAGAAGAATATTATAAGTATATTCCAGTTAAAAGTGTTCTTATTTTCTTAACTGAAAATGATAGAACAGAGTTAGAAACTGCAAAACTTAATAACACTATAGTATACACTAAATTTAAAGATTTTAATGTATATGATTATGAAAATTTTTATTATATTGAATTTAATAAATCAACAAGACAAAAGGTAAATGATGATGGAGAAGGATTATATTATGATAAATATGGTTTTGAAACTACTGAAGCTTTTGTAGAAAGTAATTTCAAACGTCATAATCGTGCTATTAGAAAATCTTTCTATGGATTAATAGACCCAAGTTCAAGTATAATCTATAAATTTGGTACATATAATAAACTAGGTGTAGTTCAAAAAGGAAATAAATATATTCCTGCTTATTATGAATATTATAAACATAGTTTAAACTATACTCGTATACCTAATGGTGTTCCATCAAATCCAAGTGTTGGTGCTGTATATTTTGATACAGAAACAAACCAACTAAAGAGATGTACATCAGTAAGCCCTTTTGAATCTGAAGTAGTTACAAGTACTGCTACAATTGTTCCACCAAAGTTTAAAAAGAGATGGAACAGAACAGAAATTTCTTATATAAAGAATCCTATTATGCTAGATGAATCAATATTAGATTTTCCAAGATATAATGCTTATGCAAGAGGAACTAGAGACTTAAGAATTTCATCTATGAAAAGAGATTTTTATATTGATACTGATGTAGATAACATTTCTTTACTTTTCGATTTATCTTATGAAAATAAAGGAATCCTACTTGATTGCTATGATAGATATCTTAGTTTCCTTGGTGGATATGAAAAATATCTAAATATTGATAATAAGTTAGAAGCTGTTTTAACTAATGTTGGTTTATCAACTACTGATGTAAATAATAACAAAGTTTATTATGATTCAAGAGTAAACTCACAATTAAAGAAATATACAGTAAATGATGTTAGTACATCACCTTATATTTTACTTCCAATAAGATTTACTAATTGGAATGAACATAATATGGTTACATTTACTCTTTTTATCAGTAGAGAAAATGAAACAACATCATACACTTCTAATGGTTATAAAGCATTTGGAGCATTATTTAATGATGGTTCAAATGTAACATGCAAAATCGCTGGAAAAGATTTTGAGGTATTTACCCCTGAAGAAATCGGTCTTGAAACAAGTACAGATAATTTATATTATATAAAATTTACATTTACTTTAAGAAAGAATTTTAAAGGAACAGTTTTAGTATCTAAGAATTCTATCGGAGATTATTCAACTCAAAGAGAAAAATTCTTAATCAAATCTGATACTATCGACAACAAACTTAAGAGCGGTTTTATTTTATATAATGGTAATGTTGTATATCAAACAAGTACTACAACATTTACATCTGATTTCTTCCAACCAAATTATAAATATTTATTAGAAAGTGGAAAATTAGTTGATTCTTCATATTCTGGTAATAAAGTATATATTCCAGCTCCCGAATCAGATTTACACATTATATCAATGACAAATTATAAGCTTCCTAATATTGAATATAAAGGCGTAAGACAATATCTTTCAATGCAGGCTAATGATAATGGTTCAAAATTTGACCCTTATATAAGTGTAGAATATATTCAAGATGCATATGATTATACTAAATATTATGTAAAGACTGAAAAATATGAAAATATTTTCCTTAATCTAGTTTCATCTGCGGATACATATTACATAAACAATATAAACACTAATAACATTTTCTCTAAAGAAGAATTAATTCGAAAGTTTAGTAGTAACCGTTTATTAGTTGTAGATGGTTCTATAACATTAAGAGGAAATGCTGTTCCTGAAGATGTTTACTACCAAAATAAAAAGTCAGCAATTAAAAATATGCTTACAGATTTATTATCAAATGATTCAAAAGATTTTGTAGAAACTTCTACTATGTATTTAGATTCTGACCCATATAATAAAATGAGAGTATACAGTAATGCTTTTAAAGTGTTAATTGAAAATGACCAAAATCTTTTATTAAATAAAACTCTAGATTTAAAGAAAGTTTTAAATGATATAGAAGATGTTTATTATAGAGTTATAATCGAATATGGAGAAGATAAATCTGAAAAGAATATCAAACTTAATAATCAAGATGTTATGCTTGATTATGCTGCTTATAAAGAGAAGTTTAATACTCCATTTGCGAGGTTATTAAATTACGAAAAGTTCCCAACAAATGAACATTTTGAAAAGTATATGAAACCAATTGTTAAACAAAATACTGTTTTAAAAGAAATAGACTCAAACGAAAAGTTCAATAACACTCTTCCTTACTATTATGACAAAGATGGTAATTTCAAATATGGTTATGATAATACTGTAATTGTTAGGGAAAAACAATTATCTGATATAAAAGATAATATTATAAAATCAATTACTGGTTTATATGAAGATTCTGCTTTATTATTTCATAGAGATGATTTCATTAGATTCTATACAGAGAAACTTGAGAACTATGAAGATTATTCAAAACTTAATCCAGATACAGATGAGATTACTGAAAAGAAAGTCTTCTCATCATCTATATCTGATATAGACACTTTAATTGATAATCTATCAACAGACAAAGATAAAGACAAGAAAGAATGGAGGATATTATAATGGCTAGCACACTATCAAAGCAACAAGATTTAATTTCCTCTGCTTTCAATACAGATATTGAGGAAGAAGTTACTTCTCTTATTAAGAGTATAAATGATAAAATGAGTGAATTAGGTGAAAAGGCAAGTAAATATGTTGATGCATATGATAATTATGTAAAGAATACTGTCTTCGATGCTTCTCTATTAAAAGAAGAAATGAAGAAGAAGATTGTAGAGGTTTATAACGATGACATTTAAATCTCTTAAAACTAGTATTTTTAATGCATTATTACAAACTGAATTTACAAACACTTTAGGTGACGCAGAAACAAATAAGATAATTGCAGGCTGTTTAATTTATAATACAATTCAAAATATTATAAAGGCCGATTCATCTTATGAAGGAAGAGTTAACGACATAGCATTATCATATGCTAAAACATATAAAACAGTTGTTGAGGATTTAAAAAATAAATACATCTCTTATTCTATTATGAAAAAGAAAACTGATGATTATAAATTATCTTCTTTTATTGAGATATCATCAACTCAAATAAAAGAAATATATGATTTATATTTAGATAAAACTCTTATTGAGAAATTCAGTATATATTCATATTCACAAAAGATGTATAATATCAACAATGCTAATAAAGAGCAAGATGAACGTCTTAGAGAAATTCATTTCAAAATTATGGTTCCAATTATAAAATATTATATTGACAATTATGGGCTATCAACAAGAGATTTAAATATCTTAAGTTGTAACTATATTGAAAATAATCCCGGTAAGGTAATAATATTTAAAATAAATGGGATTAATAATTCAAAACTTATTTACGACTTAAAATCAAGTATCGGAATAAGCAAATATATCTATGATATAGAATTATACTATAACTATATCAAGATTACAATAAATTAAAAAAGAATAACCGAAAGGTTATTCTTTTATTTTTAGTCTAAATTATTAGATTTCTTTTTTGCTTCTTCTTCTAATCTTTTTCTACGAATTCTTTCTGATAAATCATCAGGAGAATAAGTATTTAAAGGTAATGATTGAGCTGCGAAAACTGTTTCAGAAAGATTACCAGATTTCTTTGTTAAATCATGTTCTGGCTTTAATTCACCATAGTCTCTCATAGAGCTACCATTATTCTTATGGTCTTTTCCATCATAAACAGAACGTTTTTGTTGACGTCTTGGGTCTACTTTATCTGTGTAATAAACATAGTCCTTCTTTTGTTCTGTGCCATCTTTCTTAGTCCATTCTCTAGTTACTTTTTGAGATTCAGAAATCATCTTATTCTTGTTGAATGTTTTATTATCATTTAGATTTAAACATCCACCAGCACTAGTTATAATTTGAGAATAAGTATCTTCATTAACATTAACTAATCCTAGTTCATCCATAGCTTCAGTAATTGTTACGTACATAATTGCATTAGCAATAGCTAAATCAGGATTATATTCTTTTCCTTCTGCAATCATATTTTGAGCTTCATTTACAGCTAAAGATTCAATTAATCCATTTCTTGGAGTTTCTCTAACAAGGACATTTTCATCAATAACTCTTATTTTTAAAGTTCCATCAGGTTTAATTTCGATAGCTTTTTCAGTCTTGCCTAAATCACCATCTTCAGCTGCAGTATCAACTGCAACATCTTCAGCAGGAGCTTCATCTACAGCAGCTTCTATATCTTTATCTTCAACAGCTGTATCTTCTGCTTTTGCAGCATCATCCTTAGTTGTATCATCTTTAGTTTCTTCTGCTTCATCTTCATCTGGTTTTTGTTCACCAGCATCTTGAGCTTCTTTATCTGGGTCTGCTTTAGAATTAGGAGCTACTTTATCTAAATCCTTTTGAATCTTTTCAATCTTTTCTTGTTCCTTTTCAACTAATGATGCTACTCTAGATGCAATATTACCTGAAAGGTGTTTAATAGAAGCTTCAACTTCTGCAGGAGTTTCCATTCTCATAAGTTGTTCGATATTATCTTCTGTTAAGTATTTTCCTTCTTTAGTTGAAGGTAATTTCTTAGCAACATACTCCATTATTTTTATAGTTTCACTATTAGAGATGTTTTCATTTATATTAGCATTTTCTAAGAATCCTCTTACAGTTTCCTTAATTTCAGATTTATAATTAGGATTTAACTTAGCAAATTCAGACTCATCTAATAATAATGCTTCACAAACGATTTGAGTAACCATTTCTGTCATAGCTACAGTAGTAGAAGTATTTTGATATCTAATTTCTTCCATTAAAGAGTTAACTCTATTTTTAGAACGTGTATAAGTAGAAGCATAACCAAATCTAGCTGAAGATAAAGCTTGATTCATTTTTTCTGCTTCTTTAGCTTCTAATGATTCCTTTAAATTCTTTTCGTAACTAGCGATATAATCACCAGCTGCCTTGTGAAGTTGTTTTTCTTTTTCTAGAGTATTCTTGCTATAATTGCTATAATTCTTTTCCATAAAAGGGTCCTCCTTTAATTTCATATAATAAATTGTTCATCTATACTAAATAAAAGAAAAATAAAGTTTCCCTTATTTTTCTTTTTTTCATTATGCTTCATCATCAAACTTAATGAATGTTTCCATATCATCAGGTTGGATATTGAACCATTCTGGTGGATAAATAGTATCTTTTATTCCAGTTGTGTCTTCTAGTTTATAAACATATTGGTTGAATGTGTCATTTAAACCAGTAAATTCTACATGACTTATATATTTAGACATTTCAGAACCACTATTTGTAATAGCAGATAAAATGTCTGAAACTCTAATTTCCTCATTTTCATTATATTTATCAACTAAACGTCTTACATAAGAACGAATTTGTGTTTTAACATTTTCAACATCTGATATAAGAGATGTTCTTAATGTAATATGTAAACCAAGTTTAATATTAGTTCTATATGTGCTATAGAAGTTACTTGGTCCATATGTATTAAAGAATTTTAAATCAAAGAATGTTGCAGATTCAAGTTTATTGATATTTTCTTTTAACATGTCAATATAAGTGAATAATTGCTCTTCGAATTTATCTGATTTATCATTGTCTTCAAAATATGAAGCAAGAACTACTGGGACGTCTTTAATTTTGATATTAGAAATATATTTAACTTCAGCACCTGTTTCAGGGTCTGTACCAGTAGAATATCCTAATTCAATATCTGATAGCATAATATCATCTAGATTTCTAAATAAGCGGACTTTATCTGTTGTGACGAAATCAGCATTAAATGTTGTATTACTTACTTGGAAGTTATCTAGTGATAAACCTAATTTTATTTCTTCAGGGAAAGCGATTGAACTTTCTGTTAAATAAATATTAGAACCGTAGTTGTTATTATTTTCTTCTATAATAAATTCTTGAGAAGAAACTGGAATTGAAAGAGAAATAGATGATGAATATACACCAGGTTCTGATTCACTTTCGATACTCTCAACATCATATTCTGATAATGTTATAGCAGCTCTTTCATAGTTACTATCAACTGATTTTAATCTTAGTGTTAATCTATTTGAGTTACTTCTGTTTTCATCAAATTTGAAATTTGTTTTGAAGTTGAAAATAAATGTATATTTGTTTTCAGGTGTTGCAGAAGAACTCATACCTCTATAAACTCTCATTGTAGATGGAATGATATAATAGTTTTCATCACTGTCATTGTTATCAGAAGAGTATTTTGTTCCATATGATAAAACAGTTGTTTCATCTGTTAAATTATAAATATATTTAACTTTCTTTATTGGGCTTAAAATAGTATGTAGATAGAACGGGCAAACAAAGTAATCTCCAGAAGGAGTCACAGTAGATGCAACATATGTATTATCCGCTTCAATACGAATTTTTGGGAAAGCAGTATTTAAAAGGTTATCTTTAAATATAGGGAAGTTTACATCAACAGTATTTGTTGGAACACATCTAGATACATAATTCTTACTTGTAGATGATGCATCAGAATTATCTCCATCTTGTAAACCATCTCTCATTAATACATATGCATTGAAAACTCTCTTTAATATATCGTCACGTTTCTTTATGAACTTAACTTTACCATCATTAACAGAATTTAATAAACCTGTTAAAATTTGGAAATAGTTATTTAAGTCAGATTCTGTAACGATTGTATTACGAGTAGAAATTTCATTAATAATTGTTTTCTTAATTTCAGAAATACTAGGAGCATTCTTTCCACCTTTTATTGTAGTTGGATTAAAATTAACAATTAAACTTAATGTTTGTAATGATTCCTCTGCAAATTTGATGATAGCATCACCTTGATAAGTTCTTGCTACATTTGCACCTTTTGTAGTATATAAATATAAAACTAATTTTGAGTTTGGTGATGGTATAAATGCATTATCACCAGATTTGAAAATTAATTCTAATTTATTTTGGTCATTTAAGTTATAATATGCATATCTTTCTGAATTTGTTGCATTTCCTTCAATAGAAGAGTATATTAAATCTACAGGATATTTAACTGAGCTATTATAAGGTACATAGAATAGTTTTGCACTAGCAAATTGGTCTGAGAAATCAAATGTTTGAACTTTATTTAAGAAAGAAGTAGTTGTAATTTGTCTTTCAATCTTATTTAATCTATATTGATATGCTCTTGCTTGAATAGTAATTGTAAGTTCTGATGAGCTTACTGGTAAGATAGTAGAATTTATAGTTTGATATTCAGTAGAAACATATTCACTAGAAATATAATTTGCTTTAAAGTTTAAATCACTCTCTTGAATAATTAATATAGAGTGTTCTAGAGCAAAATAATATTCACCAGCAATTATAGGATTTTCTTTATCTATAATTAAGATAGGTTTTGAACTATCAATCTTAGTAATATCTTCTCCATATCTTGTTCCATCATAATCTTTACTTGATTTCATAGCATTAACAAGATTTTCTCTTGGAATGATTATATCAATTTCTGCATATGCTGGAGTTGCATTTGTAACTTGAATATTGAACATCTTAGCCCAGTTATAAACAGATTGAGGCATGATGGCAGTATTTAAGAATGATTCATTATATATCATTGATTTATTAATAGCACTATCACGAGCAATTAATGCTAGACATTCATTGATATAACCAAATTCTCCTGTTGTTAAGAAATCTGTATTTTCAACATCCATATATTTTTCAGCTATGTCTAAAAATTTACTGTATATTTCTTTCTTACTAGAAGAAATAGTGTTGTTAGAAGCCATTTTCTAAATCCTCCTTTACTTTACAAATCCTTCTACAATATCTTCTGTATTGTAGTAATAATGTTCATTGTTATCATCTAATGTATTATTCTTAATATCTGAATGATAAGCTGATTTTCCAAATATTAATTCAAAATGTTTGTTTTCACCATTGTCTCTGTAGAAAACAACTGGGTCTCTATCTTCATCTTCTAAAAGAGAAAGATTTGTTCCATTTAAATTTTCTGACATAACATTTTTATTTAATAAAGAAGATTCTACAAATGAATTATAGTAGTCTTCGATTGTAGTATTTACCTTAGTTGTA
>Ga0247610_10008479_pt1 | contig 10448 bp, 11 predicted proteins | sample 174DNAGHGhighgp2_FD_193483 | JGI IMG/M metagenome (GOLD analysis project Ga0247610, IMG submission 193483) | Sheep rumen microbial communities from Palmerston North, Manawatu-Wanganui, New Zealand - 1742 DNA GHGhigh gp2 | ecosystem: Host-associated > Mammals > Digestive system > Stomach > Rumen... | reverse complement strand
TGTCTCAAGGTAGAGCTTATGCTGCTCCAATATCCTTCCGGCGATTGCAATACCAGTGCCGGGAGTGAACTTGCCCGAATCTGTCTTATTCGTTATCGTGAAATCCTTGCCGGTTATGGCCACGTCGATCTTCGAATCAGAAGCCTTATACTTGTTTGCATTATCTATCAGGCAGCTGAGCGCCGTCTTGAAGTATTCCTTATCCATCTTGATCTCAGTGTCGCCCTTGATATCAATGTCAGCGCCGAGCTTTGCCGCAACATCCTCGATGCATGCCTTTACGGAAGCCTTGGCAAACTTTCTGTCAGACTTCTCGGCGGTCTTAAGGATCGCTTCGATGTCCTTATTCATCTCAGCGGTCTTGGCAAGGATCTGGTCTGCGTAACGGTCCTTTTCTTCGCCCGCCTCTACATCCTTCAGGTTCTCTGCGTAGCCGCCAAGGATCTGCAAAGGCGTCTTCATGTTGTGCGCGAGGGAATCGATGAGGTTGTTCTTGAAGTTGTTGTTCTCGTATGCCTTTTTATATTGTGAATAGGGCCTGATAGCCGTGATGAGCGCTACCGCAAGGCAAAGAACCAGAAGAACGATACCAAAAGTGATCAGGAACGGGCTGTAAAATTCCTCGAACGGTGCACATGATATAACGAATTCGGCCAGGTATTTTTGACCGTCGATGCTGAATACTGCTACGACACCTCTGGTATTCGGAATGCCTTTCTTAAATATCACGTACTGGTGTTCGTTACCTTTATAGTTGTCGTAACTGTAAACAGTATATTCACTGTCTTCTTTTTCACTGGCGGCGTCAGCTTCACGGATAAGACTGTCCAGATCAGCAGCCGATAAGATGCCGGCATTATCCTTCAAAAACACTTCGGGTTTCTTTAAAGCCGGGAAGATAAGAAGGCTTGTCGCAAACCCTTCTTGATCGATGGTCACATAAAGATCTTTCTTGGAAGGATCCGTAAAATCCCATTTAGCGGGAAAAATATCCCCAAATATATAGTTAGCTCCGAATTCTTTGACTTTTCCTATATGCAGCCCGTCTTCATCATAGTAATACGATTTGACATCCGGCTGAGCATACCTTAAAGCTCCGCAGAACTCTGATGAAACACACACCAGCTTGTCTGCATAGTAATTATCGGTCATGGCGCACAGATCCCAGCCATTGGTCAATTCCCTGTTCCAGTTGCTTTCTTCTGAGATCTTCCGTACTTCATCACACTTTATATATTCGATCACCCAGTCTTCGTTTGCAGGGCTGATCGTTTCAACCCTCTTTCCTTCGGCCAGAAGCTCCGGATCGTCAGTAACGTAGTACCAGTGATGCATGTGGTCTTCAACCGGAATAACGTTATAATCTGTCTCGAAAAAAGTATCTATGCTTCCGTCATCACTGACCTTGGCAAACCTTATATAGTCGGCAGAATAGAAATTGGTAACAATGCTCAAAAAACCGTTGCCGTATCTGCCCTCATCATAGTTGGTGATCATCTTTTTATACATCGTCACCCTGTCATTAAAACCTGTTACAAGAGACGACTGATACACGCTCGATAAATGCATCGTAACAGCAGTATAGAGCACAGCCCCTATGAGCAGGCTTGTGATCACTCTTCCGGCTGCAAAATGGAAATAATTCTTTCTTTTCATGATGTAACTCCTCCCCGTTTACCTGCGGCCGTCCTTAGTGCCCGCCTCATAAGCGAAAAGCTTTTTAAGGACGCTCCTTAATCGAACCTGTATCCGACACCGACAAGGGTCTTGATGCGGGTTCCTTCTTTTCGAAGTGTTTTACGAAGGTTCTTGACGCGGTTATCGATGACGCGCTCGGAGATAAAATCATCCCCGCCCCAGGCCACTGCCAGCAGGAGCTTTCTCGTGACTGCAACGCCCGGGTGCTCCATCATGTACTTCAAGATCGCATATTCCTTAGGCGGAAGATCGACCACGTCCCCTGCTACGCGTACTTCAAATTTCAGAGGGTCGAGTTCTATCTGCCCGCTCGAAAGGATCTTGCGCTCCACATGTTCTGTGCCTGCGCGCTCAAGGATCGCCAGGAGCTTTTTATACAGGACCGCTATCGAAAAAGGCTTCACGATGTAATCGTCCGCACCGAGTTCGTAGCCGTAAAGGACATCTTCCTCCCTGACTTTTCCGGTGAGGAAAACGACCGGCTTATCCGACCTCTTCCTTATGATCCTGCAGAGCTCAAAGCCGTCAAGGCCCGGCATCATTATGTCGAGAAGGAAGAGATCATACTCTTCGTTGAGGATCTTACTAAGGCCCAGATTTCCGTCCCCGGCAAAATCCAGCGCGATCCGGTCGCGCCTCCCGAAATAATCACCTATGACCTGCCTGATCTGGCTGTCATCTTCAACGAGCAAAACTCTGTACATGAGAACCTCCGTCAAGAGTATGTTACATGTTCAGTGTATCGTTAGTGTATTGTTTTGCAAATGGGGCGGCCGGAGCTCCCAGAAACACAAATTTTGTGAAACTGATAATCAATTTCATATTGACACTCATAACACGCACTCCTATAATACTTTTCCGTACCCTATAAATAAGAAGAGGCCTCAATGGAGCAGCTGATCTGCAAAAACTTAAAACTCGGATATGAGAACATCACCCTGGCTGAGGACTTAAGCTTCAGCGTCGAATCGGGCGATTATCTTTGCATCGTCGGCGAAAACGGCGCGGGCAAATCCACGCTCATGAGAACGATCCTCCGTCTCCAGAAGCCCCTCGGAGGCTCTATCGAATATACAGACGGGCTCACCGCATCTGCAATCGGTTATCTTCCCCAGCAGACTATCGTGCAGAAGGACTTCCCTGCTTCAGTTTATGAAGTGGTCCTCTCCGGATGCCAGAACAGCCTCGGAAGACATATTTTCTATAACAAGGCTGCAAAGGAAAGAGCTCATAAGAATATGGAGCGCCTTGGAATCGAAGATCTCGCAAAGTGGTGCTACCGCGACCTTTCGGGCGGCCAGCAGCAGAGAGTACTCCTTGCAAGAGCCCTTTGCGCCACAGAGAAGATGCTCCTTCTGGACGAACCTGTAGCGGGCCTTGATCCCCTCGTAACCAACGAGATGTATGAGCTCATCAGCAAGCTCAACAAAGAAGGCATCACGATCATCATGATCTCCCACGACATCGTGTCTTCGGTCAAGTACGCTAAGCACATTCTGCATATCGGAAACGCTTTCTTCTTTGGTACTGTTGAAGATTACAAGAATTCTGATGCCGGAAGCGCATATCTTGAGGGAGGCATGAATTAATGGATACCCTTATTGAAGCCCTCTCCTATCCTTTCGTAAGATACGCTCTCATCGTTGGCGTGCTCGTTGCGCTCTGCTCATCACTCCTCGGCGTCATCCTCGTATTAAAGAGATTCTCATATATCGGCGACGGCCTGTCCCACGTCGCTTTCGGCGCTATGGCGATTGCCGCCGTAGTCGGACTTACAGACCAAATGATGCTCACACTCCCTATCACGATCGTCTGCGCGATCCTCCTTCTTTGGACCGGTCAAAATGCAAAGATCAAGGGAGACGCGGCCATAGCCATGATCTCTGTCGGCGCGCTCGCATTCGGTTACCTGCTGATGAACCTCTTCCCGACTTCATCCAACATCTCCGGCGACGTATGCTCTTCGCTCTTCGGCTCTACCAAGATCCTCACACTTACTAAATCCGAGGTTATCTTAAGCATCGTCCTGTCGGTCGTTGTAGTGATCCTTTTCGTGATCTTCTACAACAGGTTCTTCGCGGTCACATTCGATGAGAGCTTTGCAAAAGCCGTCGGCACAAAAACAAGACTTTTAAACCTCCTGATCGCCACAGTCATCGCGGTCATCATAGTACTTGCAATGAACCTCGTAGGATCACTTCTCGTATCCGCGCTCGTTATCTTCCCTGCACTCTCCGCAATGAGGATCTTCAAGAGCTTCAAGTCGGTCACGATCTTCTCGGCGATCCTCTCGGTCATCTGTGCACTTGCGGGAATCATAATCTCGATTCCTTTCAATACACCCGTCGGATCAACGATCGTAATTACAGACATCGTTGCATTTGCAATCTGCTGGGTTATTGGCGCTGTTAGAAAATAAGGCTTTTCCGTCTATAGCATTTTCACATTGCACAAAATACAGGAACTATTTTCTATACGCCGTTTTTCCTGCCCAATTTATATCGGTTTGTGCTCATGCTATAATTTCAATTGGGGTTTTTAAGGTATACTGTCAGGCACGTATTTATGAGAGATTCACGATGCCACAGGCTTTTGGCATGCATTGTGTTCTCAACAATCATCTTTTCAATTATTCCGAATAGCTTTAACACAGCTGTTAATGCGGACACCATATAGAGAATCATTTTGTGAATTAATATGAAAAACAAAAAGCATAGTGCAAAAACCATTATTACAACACTGGTATTTACTATCATCTGGTTCACAGCGGTAAATATCATATTTACTTTGCCTGCTCTAGACTCAAATAATAAACATCCCAATGTTCAGGTTCATCTTACTAAACACTTGATAGGACTAAACGGTATTCGTGAATCTGATACCGGTAATTTATCCTGGTCTGTGATTGAAGATGTCCGCGTTGTTGGAAGGTATGATGGTTATGTTGAATTTTCGAGCGATCATCAGGCTTATGTTGATTTAGATAAAACTGTTCTAAAAGATTCCTTGAATGATCAGCTTGTTCTTTCGAAAGAAGAAATTGACAGTTTGCTTATTAACATCTGTTCCGGTAAAGCATCTGAACTGGAAATTGAGAATATTCCGCATTCTGTTTATGGCTTATTGCCATCCGCTTTTACTGTTGATGTTAAAGGCAGATATGAAGGCGTCATCGCATTAACTACCAATCGGTTAATACCGGAAACAGAAACCAATATTACTCAGGTCCTAAAGGGCTCTCCTGTTCTTCCATGGGCTTCAATCTGTGGATGTTTAGTATCTTCTGTCCTGATCGCTGCTGCAGTATATATCTTTATGTGCAGGTTCTCGAAATCGAAATTGTGTATTCCGGTTATAGGGACCGTTATGATTTTATTATTAACTATAGCTTATTTCTTTGCTGGTAAAATGAAGTGAGAACCTTTATATCATGACTAAGAACAAAGACAAAAAGAAATCACCTATATCCAAAGCAGTAATTGTTGCTGTTTTGCTTTTGGCAGTCATTGTGCTTTTCCCACGTAGAAAAGATCTGTTAGACGGCGGCACTGTCAGATATTCCAGCATTGGCATGGGCGCTGTTTATGAGATTGAATGCCGCCACCGTTTACATCCTGAAGACGGCAAGATCTATAACGAGGTTGGTACGATCATCTCTATCTTCAAAAAGGAGATCTATAACAATGTCCATGTTGATTACGAGCATTGGACTAATGAAGGTCATTCCCCTGAAGTTGAAGCGATAGACAGTGAGATAGAGTCGATCCTGAATTCTGCAAACTAAAAAGGGGAATTAAGCATTCCCCTCTTTGAACATTTTCATCATCTCGTTCGTAAGGCTGTAATCATCGGGCTGGAGCTCGATCTCTTCTCTTGAGCGCCACTCGGCGACCTTAAGCTCGCCCTCGTCCATATTGATCGTATCGTCACCGTCGACATCGCAGTAGAAGCCCACCAGGATATCGTCAACGATGCCCCACGGCTGCGACTTGTAGTAGCGGATGTTCTTGACCTTAAGACCGGTCTCCTCCATCGCTTCACGCGCGACAGTCTCTTCTAATGTCTCGCCGATCTCGGTAAATCCTGCAACGAGCGCGAAATGCGCAAACCCTGTCTTGTACTTTGTCACAAGTATCTTGTCACCATTCGTGATGCCGACGATAACTGCAGGTACGATGCGCGGGTAGATCACATTGCCGCATTCGCAGCGCAGCGCGCGCTCCTTATCGTCTCTGTGCGTTTCCTTACCGCAGATGCCGCAGTACTTGTTACCACGGTACCAGTTAGCGAGCTGCAGAGCGGTAAATGCGAGGAATACGTTCGTCTTATCGGCAATCCCCGAGCGCCTGAACGACCTGACGTTAACGAATTCGTATCCTTCGGGAAGCGCCATTGTCTCATCACGGGCGTCAAGGAAAAAGTAGTAATCTTCGTCGACTGCGTAAAGATAGATAAGCTTCTCGCAGCAATCGTCAGAAAAACTGCTTACACGAGGGAATTCCTCGCCCTTAACCAAAATGTCCTGATGCCTGAAGGCCATTACATAACTTTGAGCTTCAGGTTTTCGGGCCGGATAAAAATGATTATCCAGCTTGTGCGGAAATATATCCTGGATCATGTTATTCCTTAGAAGCTAAATGTCTCAGGTGCAGCAGTAAAGGAGCTGATTGTCGCTGTGGCATCCTTGAAGTAAAGTACCTGTGTATTGTCATCATCAGGGCTGTACATAGCCTTGAGCTCCGGGTGTTTCTCGAGCATGGCGACCTTAACATCACGGTTGTCATCGTTGATGAGTTCGCCAGCTACGCGGAGCCATGCGCCTGTGCTGCCGTCAAAAGCGCAGATCTCAGCCTTCGGGTTTGCTGCGAGCTGTTTTGAAACAGCCTTTACCTTGCCGGTCTGGATATAGAGCCTTCCGTCATAAACGAGCGCCGTGCCAAAAGGTCTTACTCTCGGCTGATCGCCCTCAACTGTAGCGAGATAATAAGTCTGTACCTTGTCCAAAAATTCGAGAACTTTTTCTAATCCTTCCATAACCCTGTTTCCTTTCCTGGAATTTGAAATAATTATACCAAATAATCGAAGCTGCTTCTGACCTTAACGAACGGTCTGACCTTGGTCGTGGCGACCTCAACGTGCAAAGGATTTGACGAGTAACCCTTCAATGCCTCCTCGCTCTCGAAAAGCGAATCGAGCATTGCATCACCCGAGGAACTTGCAAGCTTATCCATGTTTACCTTGATCTCGATGAGGCCGGGGATTTTTCCAGCCAAGCCTTCCAAACCTGCCTTGATACCGGCTTTGATCTCAGCCTTCTCGCGGTCTGAATATTCGTCCTTAAGCGTCCAAACGATCACGTGTCTTACCATGTTAATTCCTCCATCTGAGAAGCTACCGCAATTATAACATTGAGGGCTCTCCGTTAAGCTGAAGAATAACGCAAAAGAAATAGGGTATCCGTCAGGACACCCTATAAGATTTGAAATAACTATTTGGCTGTAAAATTACATCTCTTCTTTTGAAGTCTTCTTTTTCGCTGTGCTGAAGAAGAATACCGCGCCGGCGGCGAGTGCTGCTGCAGAAACAATGTAGATCACTCCGTCATAACCGGTCTGTGCAGAAGTCTTGTCTTTATTGCCATTTGTGTTCGTAGTAGCCTTTTTTACTAAGAATGCTACAGGGCATAGGTGAGTAAACGTAACTACTTTACCGGAGAAAGCTGCATCATCCCAGCCGGCTCCGTTCCAGACCAATACTCTCCCAATCTTATCATCCCCATTGAATGTAAATGAAACTTTAAGTCCGTCAGGGAACTGGGTAATTTCATCGCCAGTTGACTTTAAGTAAGCTCTTACATCGCAAACTGAAGTATTAGTGTCGGCTGTCTCAAAAGCTGAGAGCTTAGTCTGCTGCTCAGAAGTAAGGGTTGTATCAAATACTTCAACGATGATTGAATCATCCAGTGATGTACTATTACACGCTGAGCTAACTGAATGTGTCTCCTCATCATAATCATCCGGTTCAGCTAAAACGGTAACGCCTAAACCCATGACAACCACAATAGCAGTGACCATAGCTATAAACTTTTTCACTATCCGGCCTCCTCACTTCTTCAGGAATGATATGTTTTTATAATAGCAAGTAAAGGATTCAAATCTTTAAGATTTGTAATCACTTAGTAAACAAAAAAGCGGCATTTTCCGTCGCAATTTGCACAAAGCTACTGCGCAGATGAGTCATATATGAGTTTCCCGAAAACTACAAACCTGTTATTGCGGTTACCGTTAAGGCATGTAGAGAGGACTATAACCTTTTCGCCGTTCTCCGGAGCATCCTCTTCATGGAATCTTGCTTCCGTGCTTTTTGTTGACATGATCTTTTCGAAGAAATCCTTATATGCTTCATCGTTCGAAAAGTCGTTGTAATGGAGCATGTGAGCATCATTATATGGAACAGCCGCAAACACGGCATATCTTAGCTCTCTGTCAGGAAGATAAATATGGATTACCGGATATGTATTCCAGAATCCAATGTCCGTGAAGTAATTCTGCAGATTACCGAACATCTCGCCGGACCTCATATGATGCCCGTAAAGAACGGTTACAGGGTCATTAAAGTCCTTGGAATTATATTCGTGTTCACTGAAGATCGATCCCGCGGAAGAATACTCGCGGTCACTGTTGTGAGTCAGATAAAAACCGTCATCACCGGGAGACTGAACTACAGGATAGTCAATATTTGTATTATAGATCCAGATCCATGCATAAATATCAGGGTTATAGCCCTGCAGCTTCTCAAAATCCACCGGACATGCGTAAACATCTGCTGTTGCATCAGAAGGATCGGCCGTTTCTGCATCAGAGCTTTCTTCCGTTGAAGCACTGTCAACAGAGGTTGCCATTGTAGCTGTGAGGCTTGCTTTGGGCTGATACAGCATTATTGCAAGCTTAACTATGCAAAATACGGCTCCTAAAGCTAATGCCGTACCGATAATGATGTAAACAGTCCTTTTCTTCATTTATCTATCCTCTTAAAAGCAACCCGAACTGTATTTTTCGATTATATCATTCTGTTGATCAGCCATACTAAAGAGGGCATCTCAATTATGATTTGAGATGCCCCCTGTTTGTGCTTGAAACTAATAGATCCTGCCGTTTAAGGTTATTCTGAACGGATCGGGACTATAACCTTGATCGTGTAACCGAGCATCGGCATAAATGTTGCCTTAAATGATACGCCGTTTCCTTCAAATTCAACGACCCTGTTGCCGTTAAACTCTGTATCACTTCTTACTGTATAACCTTCTGCCTGATACTTGGCAAGGAACTTCTCATATACTTCCTTAGCGAATTCCTCATCCTTTATATGCATCATGAGTTCGACACAGGACATCTCGTTAATGCCTTTTACCGTCATGGTATCCCTGTCCATCTGAAGAGCAACGGCAAACTGTCCTACATATGCCTGGCACTTATCGGCGTCATAGTGGCACTGCCAATACATCTGGTCATCAAGTGTCTTGAAATACGTGGTGTCTTCAGGCACTACAAGGTTACTTGCATATTCATCCTTTGTCATGCCGACATATACATCGCCTGTCTTCCAGATGTTATCTACGATCTCTTGTGCGGTCATATCATTCATGACCATAAAGATGGATTTTTCTGTTATCTTCTGAGTTGTCTTTGTCTCATCTGTTGTCTCTGTTGTATCGTCCAAAGGCTCATCGATTACATAGTCGTCATCTGTATATCTGATGTCATCTTCTGTTTCTTCGATCTTTGTCTTATCCCTCTTGGAAGGCTTCTTATCAGCCTTCTTTGCAAGTACACCGAGTGTGATTCCTGCTGCTGCGCCGACAACAACAACTGTTGCTGCGATTCCGATAATTAATCCTTTGTTAATCATGATCCCTGTTCCTTTCTTTGCTGCCTCTAGGGCGACTTTTGGTGCAGCTCCGCTTGCGGGAGCCTCTGATGATGCGGACAGGGCTGAAAGTGAAGCAGACATTGCCTTGAAAGGCACCTGCTCTGCTTCTTTTATGAACAACTTGCTCAGGAACGGTATAGCCATACCGTAGAGCTTCGTGTCGTTTTCTTCTTCATATTTCTCGACCTCCTTCTTGATCTTTTTCTTGGCAAAATTCAGTCGCCACAAAACAGTTCCCTGAGGGATTCCCAGAGCCTCTGCGATCTCTTTTGTGCTCATCTCGTCGAAGTAGAACAGGATCAAGGTTCTTCTGACATCATCTGAAAGTGACTTTTCGATGATGTTCATAACGATCTTTCTTGTTTCCTCCGATTCAACAATAGAGTCAGGCAGGAAATCCTCCGGAAGGGCTTCGATGTCTTCAAAGAACTCGTCTGTCGCAGCGTCCGTTCTCGCAAGCTTTATGCGGTCAAGACACTTATTGGCAGCGATCTTCTTGAGCAGGGCAACCGCCTTGCCCGTATCCTCAATATCGCCATAAGACTCAATAAAGGAAACGAATGTATCCTGCACGACATCTTCAGCATCAGCCTCATTCTTAAGCAGAGACATAGCTGTCCAGTATACTGCGCGGTAGCCTTCGTTGTAGATCTTTTCCAGTTCTTTGCCGGTCATGAATTTTGCCTCCTTATGTCCGCATCTACTCTATTAACGAATAACTCATGCGGATTATTGGGTGGTTTTTGAAATTTGTTTCATAATATCATTCAATGCGCGAAAACACTGTCTCTTTGATATCTGTCCGGCAAGCCTGGAGCTAT
>Ga0247610_10008477_pt1 | contig 10450 bp, 12 predicted proteins | sample 174DNAGHGhighgp2_FD_193483 | JGI IMG/M metagenome (GOLD analysis project Ga0247610, IMG submission 193483) | Sheep rumen microbial communities from Palmerston North, Manawatu-Wanganui, New Zealand - 1742 DNA GHGhigh gp2 | ecosystem: Host-associated > Mammals > Digestive system > Stomach > Rumen... | reverse complement strand
AGTATGTTTAGAACCACCAATCCCCATGACACTTAATTTTGATGTGCCTGATTGAGATTTTAAGCTTGATGCCAAAGAATAGATATCATCTAATCTCTTCAATTGGTGTTCAGGCAAATTAACCCAATTTAAGAATTTTCCTTCTTTGTTTGCACGAGAAGAAAATTCATTTACAAACTCAGATGTTTTTGATGAATATTTTGAAAAATCAACACCTGAGAAAACTGTTTTTAATGATGAATTTTTAGTTAACATATATTCTCTCCTTTATGTTTATATGAGTATTCTACAATAAACAGGAATAAATTTAGTTGTCCGAATAATTACTTTTTAAAATTCATAGTTACAATTCTTAACAATTGGCGCAATTTTTCAAAAAAAATTGACTTTATATAAGTGTAAGGTTAATAAATAAAGTGTGTGGAGGTTTTTAGTATGAATATCGCTCTTAGAAAATTGGCAATGTTGGAAAAGGAAATGATTGAACGTGAACAACAGGCTTTATTTGAAGGTTATGCAACAAAGCCAATTGATCAGGATTTTAAAAACAGAGTTACTGCTTTGATGGACAAAGTAAGATACATCTAAGTTCATTAATAAAAAGTTAAGTTTGCGCAAAATCGGATAAAAGCATGATATACTGTTACCATAGCAATATGGAGGAGGGTATATAAATGGCAAATCCGATTTTAAACGAAGAAAAATTCCTTGAACAGGAAAGAGTTCTTGATGGCGCACCAATGACTATAAACGGAACAATTCAAGTAACAGCGTTTCTTGGATTGCTTCTTGTTTTTGCGGCAACTTTTTCTTGGTCAAGATTAACGGCAGGATATACAGATTTAGCAATGATGCTTACTTGGGGAGGAGTTATTGCAGGGTTTGTGTTAGCCCTTATCGTTTCTTTTACAAGAAACAAATATCTCGTACCTGTTTATGCAGTTTGTGAAGGACTGGCTCTTGGAGGTATTTCGGCTGTATTTGAAGCAGAAATGCCTGGGATAGTAGTTCAAGCTGTTGCAGGAACTTTTGCAGCACTCTTCAGCATGCTTTTATTGTACAGAATGGGTATTATAAGATGCACAGATAAATTCAGAAGTGTTCTTTTTATAACAACACTTTCCATAGGTGCTGTATATTTAGTGGATTTGATAGGTGGATTTTTCCATTTGCATGTTCCTCTTATAAATTCAGCTTCACCGGCCGGAATAGCAGTAAGTTTATTTGTTACGGTTATTGCATCATTAAACCTTATTATTGATTTTGATTTTATTGAAAGAGGAGCACAAAACATGCTTCCTAAAGATTATGAGTGGTATGGTGCTTTTGGTTTAATGGTAACACTCGTTTGGGTATATTTGGAAATTTTGAGATTGTTGGCTAAATTAAACAGAAAATAATATAATGTCGGGTTCTGCCCGAAATCTTTATGAGGAAAAATTATGATTTTGTTGTATTGTTCAATATCTTTTTGTGTAGGCGCAATTATTTCTGCGTTGGCTGTTCATATTTTGATGTCTAAGAAAACATCCGAAAATCAGGAAGAATTAGTTAGGCTAAAGACAAAACTTGAAACCTCGGAGAATCTGCAGGAAATTATAAAGCGTGATTTTGTACAACTTGCAAATGAAACTATTAAAAACGAACAAGAAGATTTGAGAAAACAAAACAGAGAAACTCTGGAAGAAAAGATTCTGCCTCTTACTAAAGAGCTTGGAGAATTTAAAGACAAAGTAGAAAAATTCAATCTTGCGGGAGTTCAAAATACAACAAAGATTGTTGAACAAATCGGGAATTTGGAAAAGAATAACAAAATTATTGAACAGGAAGCAAAAAATCTTGTTGATGCACTTACAAAGAACCAAAATACAAAAGGTTCATACGGAGAAAATCTTTTAGATACTATTCTTCAGTCTTGCGGGATGCAAGAAGGAGTGCATTATACAAAACAGTTTGTGACAACATCAGCAAACTTGAAGGATGATTCTGAACACATAATAAGACCTGATGTCGTTATAAATCTTCCGAACAACAGACATCTTATTATTGACTCTAAAGTTACACTTACAAGCTATTTGGAATATATAAAAGACCCTGACAAAATAAAAGAATTTAAAACGGAAGTCAAAAAGCGTATTACAGATTTAGCAAACAAAAATTATCAAAATGCGGGAGATCTTTCACAGCCCGATTTTGTACTAATGTACATGCCGGTAGAAACCTCAGTTAATCTTCTCTACGAAGATTATGATTTGATAAGCAGTGCATACAAATCTAATATTATTATTGTAGGGACAGCTTCACTTTTGACAGCAATAAGACTTGTTAATCAACTTCTTGCGCAGCAAAAACAAAACGAAAGTGTTAATCAAATTGTTAATGCAGGTACAAATCTTTATGAAACATTTGTTCAATTCTGCGAAGATCTAATTGATGTTCAAAAAAGATTTGACGGAGTTTCAACTCAACTTAATAAAACCATAAACAGATTTAAGAGAGGCAATAAAAATAAACCGAGCCTGTTCTCTCAGGTTGAAACACTAAAAGAGTATGGTATAAATTCGGTTAAGGAAATCCCTTCAGATTTGCTTATAGAAGAAGATATTATGGAAAAAGATTCGGCAGAAGAATTGGACGGAGTTTTTGCAAATGAGTAAAATTCTTGTTATTGATGATGATCATGCAATAAATGAACTTATAAAAATTAATCTTGAGCTACAAGGGCATCAAGTAATACAAGCATTTAACGGTGTTGAGGGTTTTGCACTGGCAAAACAAGAAGAGCCGTCATTAATAGTTTTGGATGTAATGATGCCTGAAGTTGACGGGTTTACCGTAGCTCAGAGAATAAGACAATGTCCCGAGATAGCTGAAACTCCAATTATCATGCTAACGGCACTATCGGAACTCAATAACAAGGTAAACGGCTTTAATATTGGTGTAGATGATTATTTAACAAAGCCTTTTGAGATAGATGAGCTTGTTGTAAGAGTGAGAGCTCTTCTTAAGCGAACAAAACAAATTCCAAAATCATCAGCGGTCAGGGAGCTTTTAAACTACAAAGAAATTACACTTATTCCTGAAACATACAGCGTGCAAATAAATGACAAAGTTCAAAAATTGACACCTATAGAATTTGATATATTTAATTTGTTATTTCAAAACCACGGAAACATGGTTTCAGGCTCAAAAATTCTAAAAGATATTTGGGGGTATGAGCCTGATGATAATGTTGAAACAATAAGAGTTCATATAAGACATTTACGCTCAAAAATTGATAAAATCTCCGACGGAAAGCAATACATAGAAACCATATACGGCGGCGGCTATAAATTAAATGTGTAGTTTTGTAACAAAAGTATAAAAAAAGTCAATTTTTTTAAGAGTATATACTTTATATATATACGAGAGTTGAGGACGGATACTAGAATAATATTGGAGATTTTATGAGTCAAAAATTATTTAATGTAACCATTCCCGAAGAATTATTAGAATATGCAATTGTAAACGCAGACGAAAGTTCTGATTCAAAAACAGATAAGAACTTTGGTCTTAAGGTTATTAAAAATCAATGCGGAGAAGTTGAACGCGTTGATTATTATACAAATACCGGCGATTTGCTTAAGAGTATTTATTACAAAGGTTTTTCTATATCAACAATTAAGTATTACAGAAACATGAAGCTATATGCTGAAGAAAGATATTCTGACGGCAAACTTGTAAGCAAGGGTGTGTATAATCCTGACGGAACAATTCAGCACGGCATTGCGTACAATTACAACCGCCAAAATAACATTATAAGCATTGAAAAAGCTTCAAACGGCAGCAAATACAAAGTAGAATACGGATACGATGAGCTAAACAGAGTTAACAGCAGAAAAATATATGTAAACGACGAACTAAAAAGCGAGCAAACATACAGATTTGATATATTAGACAGGATTGTCGAATATAAAGATAACAACCAACAAATTGAAATTTCACAAATCAGTACAAAAAATGAGTTGATATCTTATAAAATAACTGATAAAATCGGTAATGAAATGTTTATAGTAAATCGTTTCAATGAAAACGGATATGTCGGAACGGATATTACTTTAAATAATCACAGAACAACCGTAAAAAACAGAAGTTATGTGGATAATGTTATGCTAAAGAAACCTTATACAACGGAAGATGATTTGGATTTAATAATTGCAAATTTGTTTAATTCTCAGGATAACACTACAAAACGAACCGTAAATCCAGAAGAATATATTGACAAAACAATTCAAAGCAGAGTTCTTCCTATTTCTATAAGAAAACGACTGTTATATAACAATGTTGTAAATATTTAAATTCAACTATTTTACAAAAGTTTTTAAATAATGTATAATAGACCTGTTAGTATGTTATCTGGAGGTCTTTATGAAGGAAGAGTTTACAACAAATGCGAGACGCTGGTATGACAAAGACCCTGTTCTGTCATCAGCAATGAAAACATTGGAAGAATCTGATGATGAGACTCAGATTAAGGTTGCACTGAATTTAATAAAAATTATAACAGAGCATCATATTTCAAGTACGGAATACGAATCCGTAGAAGATATTGTTTCAGCAACAGAGGATGTACTGGACGATTCAAAACATGGACGCTGGTACGACTTAGACGGAACGCTAAGAACCGCAATAAGCCTTTTGCAAAACTGTCCCGAGTCCACAAGGCATGTTATTGCAAAAGAGATGGCAAAGAATGTTGTTGAAACAATCAAGAAAGAAGATCAGGATGATGTTGATGATGTGGAATTGGAAATTCCTGAAGAATAAAAATTAAATAAAAAAAGCCGACCTAAATTTTTAGGTCGGCTTTTTTGTTGCGCAAAATATTCTATTCCGCATCAACAAATTTAAATACAAATGCTGCACAAACAGCTGCAATTAAGTTAATAAGTGCTGTATATCCGGCGCATGCCCAGTCGATATTTTGTATACAGCCAAGACCAGCTGCAACTGCAGGGTTGAATGCGCCATGGCATAAGAACCCACCAACTGCAAAAGCACCTACTACAACTACAGAGCCGATTGCTAAACCATAGTACGAATTACCTTCTGTTTTCTTACTTGTAGCAACATTAAGTACAACGTAGCAAAGCAAGAATGTGAATAAAAATTCGCCAACAGCGATTTCTTTTAGGTTAAACGGACATTCTTCTGCTACCTTGAACACAAAGACTTGTGCCATTAGACAAGCAGCGCCTGCCGCTCCAAGAAGTTGAGATATCCAGTATGGAATCAATTGCTTCCAATCGAGAGCCCCTCTGATAGCTGCGGCTAAAGATACAGCAGGATTGTAATGACCGCCTGAAATGTGTCCGCCTGCATATACACCTACCATCAGAGCAAAACCGATTGCAATTGCTCCGATAACATTAGGATTTTCTGCTAAAACGACACAAGCTACTGTAAAGACAAGAAAAAATGTCCCAATAAATTCTGTCAAATACTTTCTAAAGTTTTCTTTCATCACTTTCTCCTTCTCTTTCAAAATAAACAGAGGCAAAAAATATATTTGCCCCAAGACCAAGTTTATATTATAAAATTTTCTCTAATATTGCAATCGTTTTTAAGTATGATTTATAATCTGATAGTTCTAAAAAGTGTAGAATATTTATGATTGCCAAAATATATTATTATTGACAGAAAATAATTGTCCAAATCATTTACTTCCAAATAACTTTTTATTGGCGCTTTTCTTTTTGAACTTTTCGCTTTGCCTATGGTATTCAGAATTCCCATATGGACTTTCTGAGAAGGTGTAAGTTTAGGTTTCGGAATGTGTGAATCGTAAAAAGTTTCGGGGGTGTAATCTCTGTCATAAGCAGGGATTATGTATTTTACGGTACCGTTCTGTTTGAATAACATGTACCATTTTCCGTTATGCTCACGTGGAGTAAGCAGATAATATCCTGGCTCTATGGTTATATTCTTAAAAAATATTTCCGAATTTAATCTTAAAAGCGGATAAACTGACCAGGCAGCATCTTTGTCGTCATAATACTCATCAGGATCTATATTATGCAGGTATGAAAAATCAGCCGGCTCAAGCGCATTATATATTGATGTATAATCCTTCGTTGCTTTTACACTTGAAGAAGGGGTAATAACGATGTCACTGTCTTCATATACTCTCGGAAAGGCTTCGTTTTCAGTTTCATAATCAGATTTGGCGGGATTGTTTTCTTCCTCTAAACTATTCGGGTCAATATCGTCATAAAATCCCGCAGGAGTGCCGGCATGGAAATTTTTTTCGGCAGAGTAAACCCTTCCGGTAAGTGTAAGCATCAAAAAAAATAGGATTAGCGCGCTTTTTTTTAACATATTATTTATTTTAATTAATTCCAAAACAAAATCAAGCCTTTAAAATTGAGTCTTAGTTTTTACTACGAACTTTACTTTTGTTTACTCCCGCGGTATTATTCTTTTTAAGGGAGAATAATAATGAAAGAACAATTGGAAAATATTTACAATTCTGCAAAAGTTGACATAGAAAAAGCATCTTCAATCAGCGATATAGATGAAATCAGATTAAAATATCTGTCGAGAAAAGGCGAATTTAATTCCATTAAAAAAGGTCTAAAAGATTTGTCAGATGAAGATAAGAGAACCGTTGGTGCTCTTGCCAATCAAATCACTCAAGATTTAGAAAGTTTGTTGAGCCAAAAACACGAAAGCTTTTATCAAAAAGAATTAAACGAAAAATTACAAAAAGACAGAATAGATGTTACATTGAGCGGTAAATATATTCCGCAGGGAAAAGTTCACCCGCTAACATCAACCACAAAAGAAATTGTTTCTATTTTCCAAAATCTGGGTTTTTCTGTAGTTTCACCTGAACTTTCTCCTGAAGTGGAGACAGAGTATTACAATTTTGACATGCTAAATGTACCAAAAGATCATCCGGCAAGAGATGTTCAAGACACTTTCTATGTTAAAGATTTGGCAGGTGTTGTTTTAAGAAGTCAAACATCAGGTGCTCAGATTCATGTTATGGAAAATCAAAAACCTCCTATCAAGGTTATTGCACCCGGAAGAGTATACAGAAATGAAAATATAAATGCAAGAAAAAACAATTTCTTCCATCAAATTGAAGGTTTATATGTGGATAAAAACATTACTTTCGGTGACTTGAAAGGTGTTTTAAATGAATTTATCAGACTTTATTTCGGTTCATCAAGACCGACAAGATTCAGAAGCAGTTTTTTCCCGTTTACAGAACCGTCTGCGGAAGTCGATGTTCAATGTATTATGTGTCAAGGTAAAGGGTGTCGTACTTGTTCAGGAACAGGATGGTTAGAAATCCTTGGCTGCGGAATGGTAGATACAAACGTACTTAGAGGTATAGGCATTGATCCTGATGTTTATACAGGCTTTGCATTTGGTATGGGAGTCGAAAGACTTGCAATGCTAAAGTATGCGATAGATGATATAAGATTGTTCTTTAATAATGATAAGAGATTTTTGGAACAATTTTAATTACTTTTTCAAGGCTTTTTGAACAAAAGCACCGGTGCTAAGCAAGCCTAGTGTAAACATAGCTGCTAATGTCGTTGAGTCGTTAAGCGGTGTTTTTGCAGGTTCTTGACGAATTTCTGTCGGATTACTTTTAACTTCCTGCGTGGAGTATTTTGGTTTGATTAAAGAATTTGCAAAAAGACATCCGACCATAACTGTTGAGATTCCGGTAATTTTGGCAATGGTTATGCATTTCATATCTGACTCCTTATTTTCTATACACCGTAAAGTCATGTAAAACTTTTGAATTGCCCTTTTTACGGATTAAAGTTACAAATCGTTACAAATATTATTATGGTTATAAACTATTTATTTACATGATAAAATGTTTTTTGTAGAGGATTATTGTATGGATATAAAGAAAATATTATTTAAAACGAGTTCTTTTGATGCAGAAAAATCTTTGCCTGATGCAATGATATATATTCAAAAAGACGGAAAAATTCAGTGGGTAAACGATATAGCTTCAGAAATTTTTGAAACATCGAAAATGCACCTTATGACTTCAAATATATCAGATTTCATAGAAAATGCTATGGTTTTAGTATCCAACGCTGTTATAATGCACAAGCCTGTGATAACAAAATTTGTAAACAAAGAAATGTATTATGATATGACAGTTAGGGAAATTGAGGACGGATATGTTCTGGATTTTAGGGATAATGCACAAGAAGTTATTGAAGAACAACAAAAAGTCGAAGATGCTTATATCAACAGAGATAAAAATAATTTTTTGATGAAGTTATCAAATGACTTGAAGTCCCCTATACAATCCATAGTAGGTTTTTCTCAAGCAATGGCAGACGGCTTAGGCGGAAACATGTCAGAACAGCAGGAAAAATATATAAGAATCATTAACAAAAATTCTTCAGATTTGATGTATTTTGTAGGAAAGCTGCTGGAACTCTCACAAACGGAATCTTCACTCAAACCTATTGACAGAAAACCAATGGATATTGTTGCTCTTGTAAATTCTGTTGTTCGATTCAATGAACAGTTGTATAAAGATAAAGAAGTTTCTATAAATATTGCAGCAGAAGAAGGTTACAAAAAAACAATTAATTCAGATGCGGAAATTTTAAAAACTATTGTTCAAGATTTGCTTGAAATAATATTAAAAACAGTAGATATAGGCGAAATTTCCATTAAGATGTCAACTCCTGATGAAGAGTTATTGGATTCTAAAAAGATTCCGCATGGTAATTATACATTAATTTCTGTGGCGAGTTCATCTATGCTGCTTTCTGAAAATGACATGGATTGCTTGTTTGATCCATATAAGATAGTTGATTCCGCAAACAGAAAAAATGTACTACGAGCGATTGTACTGGCAAGTGTTAAGAATTTAGTTCAATCCCTAAACGGTATGATATGGGTAGAGTCAAAAATTTTAAAAAGTACCAGCTTCAATATAATTATTCCTGCATAAGTTGAAAATTGAAAGGGAGAGGACTTAATGAGCAGTGTCGTTCTAAAAAATCTAATTAAGAGTTATGACGGAAAAAAGAATGTAATTGACAATATAGATTTGGAAATAAAAGACAAAGAGTTTATTGTTCTTGTAGGTTCTTCCGGATGCGGAAAATCAACAATTCTCAGACTAATTTCAGGTCTTGAAGAAATAACCTCCGGCGATATTCTTATAGACGGCAAGGTTGTTAACAACACTCATCCAAAAGACAGAGATATTGCGTTTGTTTTTCAAAGTTACGCTTTGTATCCTCATATGAGTGTATATGATAATATAGCATTTGGTCTCAAAATGAGAAAATATGATAAAACAACAATTGATAAAAAAGTTAAAGAAGTTGCGGAAGCATTAAATCTTTCGGATTTATTAGACAGAAAACCAAGACAGCTTTCGGGTGGTCAAAGACAAAGGGTTGCACTTGGAAGAGCTATTGTCAGAAATCCGAAAGTATTTTTAATGGATGAACCTCTTTCAAATTTAGATGCAAATTTAAGAGTTCAAATGCGTTCTGAAATAAAAAAACTGCATAAAAAATTGGAAACAACTTTTATATATGTTACTCACGACCAAACAGAGGCTCTTACAATGGGTGACAGAATTGTAATACTTGATAAAGGTAAAATCCAACAGATTGATACTCCGGAGATTATATATAACAGTCCTAAAAATAAATTTGTAGCGGGATTTATCGGACAAATGAATTTTATTGACGTAAATGTTAAAGATAACAAATTTATTATTGAAGGAACAGAATTTTATACAGACAAAAATATAAGTGGTGAGGTTACTGTTGCCATCAGAGCAGAAAAAATGATAAACGGTAATAATTCTATTTTTGTGAATCCCGAAATTATTGAAATGACAGGCGGAGAAAGAATAGTCTATTTTTATCTGAATGGAAGTAAGTGTTCGGCAAGAATTCCTTTAGATTACAATTTTTATGATAAACTTGAATTAAAGTTGTCAACAAGTGATATGTATTTCTTTAATAAAGATAGCGGAGAAGTAATTTAATAATGAAAAGATACAGAAAGTATTTTATAGTAGCATTTGTTGTTATTGCATTTTGCATTTCAATTTGTTTTATACCATTTGATGCATCAAGATTTATTCCTGAAGTAGAGAATCAGGTGGCAAAAGATTTAGGTATAAAAATTCATATAGAACGCTTGATATTCAGATTTGGTCCTTCAATGAAAGTTAAAGCGCCTGTTATGCATATGATGTATGAGGACGGGCAGAAATTTGGGCAGTTTAACAATGTAAAATTCTTTTTACCTTGGTCGGCTATATTTAAGAAAGATGACGTGATTGTAAAAAAAATATACGCAGATAAATTTATACTTAAGGTAAATTCAAACGATAAATTTTTACCGCAAATTCTTGAAAAACTTGAGAATAAAGAGTTTAGTGAAAGTCCGAACATAA
>Ga0247610_10008476_pt1 | contig 10451 bp, 6 predicted proteins | sample 174DNAGHGhighgp2_FD_193483 | JGI IMG/M metagenome (GOLD analysis project Ga0247610, IMG submission 193483) | Sheep rumen microbial communities from Palmerston North, Manawatu-Wanganui, New Zealand - 1742 DNA GHGhigh gp2 | ecosystem: Host-associated > Mammals > Digestive system > Stomach > Rumen ... | reverse complement strand
TCGCCAGCTAATCCATTAATGTATGAAGCAAGAGATGTCATCATTAATAAATCATCCATATATCCGGATAAACCAGATATAATACCTGATAAGACATCACCACTACCAGCTGTTGCCATACCACTTGTACCCTTATTAACTAAATTAACATTCTTACCATCCGTAATAATAGTTGTAGGTCCCTTTAATAACAATATAACATCGTATTTTCTTGCAAAATCCTTAGCTAAATTAATTTCATCATCTAATATTTCATTTATATCTTTTTTAATTAATCTACTAAATTCCTTAATATGAGGAGTTAATATTATTTTAGCCTTAGTTTTATTTAATAAATCAATATTTTTTGATAATAAATTTAATCCATCAGCATCTATAATTAATGTTTTATTGTAATTTAATATTATGTATTCTAATACATTATATGTATCATCATTTGAACCTAATCCCATACCAATAGTTATAGATTTAGTTCTATTAATTAAATAATCAAGTTCATTTCTATTTAATGAAACAAAACCATCATTAGAACTTAAAGGATAGATTGTAGATTCTAATACATATGGTAAAACATAATCTTTTATATCTTTAGGACATGCAATAATAGATACACCACATCCCATTCTTAATGCAATACTTGATAATGATGAAAGCTTAATCGCCCCACTATATAATAATGAACCACCAATTAACGTAGTATAACCATAATCACCTTTATTTGAATAATTTAATCTATCATTAATAATTCCTTTAAAATCATTTAATTCAATTAAATGATATGGATTATCTAAAGGTTTAATACCTATATCTAATACTTTTAAATCCTTAATATAATCCTTTGCCATATTTAAAAAATGGCCAGGCTTATAATGGCTTATAGCAAGTGTTAAATCAGATTTAATTATTTTATCACCAATGCCTGTTTCTCCATTTAGACCACTATTAATATCCACACTTATTTTAAATGCATTAGAATTATTATATTTTTCAAATATAATATCATATGGATTTTCTACTTTTCCTTTAAAGCCAGTTCCAAATATTGAGTCAACTAAAATATCATAATCAAAAGATGTATTTTCATCAATTATTTCGTATGAAATATTAGATTTTAAACATAAATCAAAATAGTATTTTGAATCAACACTAAAATTGTTTTTAATTAATAAAAGCTTAACATCCTTATTATCTTTTTTTAATAAACTTGCAAGAACATAGCCATCCCCAGCATTATTACCAGTCCCGCATACAATTCCAATTTTACCTTTATAATCGTATGCATTATAAATTTTATAACCAGCATTATACATTAATTCTTTTGAATTAATAACATTTTCACAAGTATATTTGTCACTTTTAATCATATTATCAAGTGATAATACATCTATCATTATATCAACACCTTTTTAAAAAGCTCTAAATAGAAACCTACTTAGAGCTTTAATTAATTATTCAGATTGTTCCTCTGTTTCTTCAACTACTTCTTCACCATCATCAACAACTTCTTCATAAACTACATTGTCGCCTTGTGAATATTGGTTAACTGTATCTGCATTTGATCTAGATTCTCTCATTGTACGAGCTAAGAATTCTTCTGGAGTTTCTTCTCTAACTTCATCAGAATCTACACTGCTACCACCAAGCATAGCTTCATTATCTTCAAGAGCACTAATATCATCAAGTAATACTCTATATTGATGTCTATCTACATATTCTAAGAATGCTTCTTGACTCATAGGCTTAGCAAAATAGTAACCTTGACCAAGTGAAATATGTTGACTCTTAACATATTTACCTACTTCAGCAGTTTCTATACCTTCTGATACTAATGTTTTATTATTATCAGTTGCATACTTAACTAAAATTTGTAATAATTTTTCCTTCATAAAGTTATTTTCAATATCCTTTAAGAAGCTTCTACCTAATTTAATAACATCGATAGGAGATTTTTGAATAGCTTGAACTGATTGACCATCTAATTCAAAGCCATCGACTGCAATCTTGAAACCATAGTCACGTAATTTATAGATATTAGTTCTAATAACTGCGATTTTTTCCATAACCATGAAATCATTGATTTCTAGCATGTAATGTTCAGGCTTAGCATTGTTTTTACCCATAATATCGATAAATTTATTTGCTAAGTTAGAATCTAGTAATTGTTTTGTAGATAAGTTAAGTGAGAACTTAACAGGGAATGCAGGGAATTGTTCAGCCATTGTATTATGGATACGAATCATTGTTTCAATACCCCATTCACCAACCCACTTAATATCTCCTGATTGTTCAAGAACCTTTAAGAATGTTGATGGTGCTTGTACACCCTTAGTAGGGTGGTTCCAACGCATTAAGGCTTCTGCACCAAATAATGTCTTTTCGTTTAAGTTAACAATTGGTTGATAGTATAAAACGAATTCCTTGTTTAAGATAGCATGCTTTACTTCTTGGAAGTACATCATGTTTTCCTTTTCTTCATCAACAATTGAAGCATAGAAGTTAGTAAATTTATTACCACCATCACGCTTAGATACATATGTTGTTAATAATAAGTTATTATATAATTCTTCAAAAGATGAACCTGCATTTGGATATGCAACAACACCTGTAGATGCTGTAATACCAATTACTTCACTTGGAGTAACTTGATATGGCATATCAATAATATCTGTAATTTGTTGAGCAATCTTTTCAAGTCTTTGATTATTATCTTCATCCTTAATAAATATTAAGAATTCATCGTTTTGATATCTACATAAAGATGCTTTATAAGGTAATACTCTTAAAATTCTATTTGCAACCTCTTTTAATAATTGGTCACATGCATCTCTACCGAAGATTTCATTTAAATCACCAAAGCCATCGATATCGACATACATTAATGATAATGCACCAAATTTATCAACTTTCTTGATGTATCCAGCAATTGATTCTTCCATTGCCTTCTTTGTTACTGCATCTTCAACAATAACTTGTGATGCTTCTTTTTCTTTATTAATATTTCTTCTAATTAACCATAAGAATAATAAAGAAACACCAATAGTAACAAGTAATGCTACAAATAATAATAGTATATCAGTACCAGCACTCATTATATTAATTTTATTTAATAGGACCATGATACTTACCTCCTACTTTCTCTTACTACTTGAAGTATTATACTTTTCAAGCATATCTACTGCTTGATCATATGGCATAGCTTTACCATATAACCAACCTTGAATTGTACGACAACCGAACTTCTTAACCATATCTGCTTGTTCTTGTTGTTCAACACCTTCACAAATAATTTCAAGTTTTAAATCATTTGCTAATGTACAAATAGTCTTAACGATATTTTCATTATATTTATTTGTAACAATATATCTTGTAAATTCCTTATCAATCTTGATTGTATCAACAGGTAAATCCTTTAAATATAACATTGAAGAATAACCTGTACAGAAGTCATCTAAGTGAATATGGAATCCAGCTTCTTTTAACAATCTTAATTTTTCTGCAACTAAATGGAATGAACCCATTAATAATGTTTCTGTTATTTCAACAGCAACACTACCTGTCTTTAATTGATTTCTGTTAAATTCATCAATTAATTGTTGAACGAAACCTACTTGTAATAATTGAACTGGTGAAATATTAACACTAATATGAACACCATATGGTTCAAGCTTCTTTGCTAATTTAAATGATTCAGTAATTACAAATCTACCAATATCAAGCATATGACCTCTACGTTCAGCAAGCTCAATAAATACTTGTGGTGATTTATCCTTATATTTAGGATTCATCCAACGAATTAATGCTTCAAAACCATCAACTCTATTATTTACAATATCAAATTGAGGTTGTAAATACATTTGGAATTCCTTATCAATTAAACCAGTTTCAATATCCTTTTCCATTTCATCAGTGGCAAGAATAATGCTATCCATAGATGGATCATAAATAATATAATCCTTACTTGATAATTCGCCCATATTTCTATAAGCTAAATCAAGCTTTGTTTCAATATCTTCTAATTTAATTTGACGTTCTTCATCAACTTCAATAATACTTTGATCAATAGCTTCACGCTTTAAGTTAAATGCAACAATTTTTGCGTTGATATAAATATTATTTGCTTTAATAGTTAAAGGTCTCTTTAATGAATCTAATAATTCATTAACCTTCATACTTACTTCATCAATATTTGTATTAGGATATACAATCATAAATTTAGAAACATCAAGATGATAAATATTCATATCTTCAAATACTTGTCTTAACATCTTTAAGAACTCAATAGACATTAAATTGTAAGTTGTTCTACCGAAAATTTGAATTAAATCATTAAATTTATGAATGTTTACTTCTACAAAGGCTACATCTAAGCCCATTGTATCTTCTCTAATAATCTTTTGGAATTTAGTTGATAAAATAAATCCATTTTCACACTTAGTAACTTCATTTCTACCACTCATTAATTGTAATCTTTGGCTTTCATTATACTCTAATGTTACATCAGTACCCATTAAGTAATAGCTTCTTGAAATATTAAGTGGAGATAATTGTAAATAAGCTACTCTATCTCTAATTTCATCTAGTGGAATTTCACAGATGAATGCTTTATTCTTTTTAATAGTTTTAATAATTGGTTCATGTGTATCGACATCAATAAATTCTTCTATTTTTACAGGTCTTGTTATACCATATAGCTTTTTAAATGTTTTATTTGAGAATATTAATTCACCATTTAAACCAACTCTAATAACGATAGCTTCAGTCTTTTCTAGTGCATGTCTATCAGCACGTAATAATTGAGATGTTCTTCTACATCCTAAAATGAATAAGCCTAACATTAATAATACTACAATTACACCTGCAAAATAGAAAATTAAAGCTTGTCTCATAACCCATCCAATACCAAAATAAACATGACTTAATGGCATTGCGATAGCTAAATAACCTGTATAATCATTTTCAACAATTGATACTACATATCTCTTTCCGTTTATATTACGAACAGATGTTGAATAACCTTTTTCTTTTATATCCTCATCAAACTTAGGAACTATATCTGTAATTTGATCTGTTCCATTAATTTTACTTGTATCACTTGAATAAACAATTGAACCATTTGATGATTCATCATTAGGATTAAATGTAAAATAGAAAGAACCATTATCTAATAATTCATTATTTGTTTCAGAAATGAAATTTAAATAATCATTAAATATTCTTCTACAAATAACATAATTATCAGCTAAAACATCATGTGTTTCAGAATAATTTTCATCATATTTTACAAAATATAAGTAATAATTACTATCATTGTAACTACCACCGATACCTTCAATTTTTGCTGCATTACCAAATACTGCAAAGCTTTGAGATGGATTTTCATCTAATTTAACACCAGCAGCTAAGCATAAATAATTTAAAACAGTTGCCCTGTTATTTGGAATTTGCTTATCCTGCTTAAAAAAATCTTGAAATACTTGATCCTCAGTTCTAGTTTCTGGTTTAGAATAAATCTTTTCATTTTTAGTATCATTTTTGAAATTTGTTAAATCTAATTCAGAATACTTATCTAATAAATCATCCTCGTATCTAACAACTTCTGTACCTAATTCCTTCATAGATTTATCTACTTTACCTGATCTAATAGATAGATAAAAGCATAAAGCAATGGCAGCATATGAAACTAAAAGAATTACTGAACCTAATATATACCATCTTAAATCTCTTACTCTCAAGGAAACTACCTCCCCTTTCGATAATTTATATAACATCAAATTTTGACATAAATTAGCTTATAATATAAATATTATAAAATATATTTTTAATTTAGTCAAGAAATTCACTTTTTATACATATATTAGCTATTTTTACAATAAAAAAACATTAAAACATTATCGTTAATATAGCCACATCATATATATTTTAACTTTTTTGGACAATCTTTACAAGCAAAAATCCATATATAGTATAGAAATTTTAAAAAAATATTATATAATATTTATGTAAAAATAATGGAGGTACTTATTATGACTTATAAAAAAGCCGAATCTAGAAGAATTATAATCTCCTTAGTTATTATATTTTTATTTTGTATTATGATATTCTTCTTATTTAGACCATTTGGTTATAATCAATCATATTTAGGTGGTTATAAAGCAGTTAAACAAAATTATAATGCCATTGAATTAATATTTGGATGTCGAAGAGATAAGCGTGCAGCTTCATCAGGTATGATAGTATCTGGTTCACTTCAAGCATTCGATTTCTCATTTATTAATTTATTACCACATATATTTATCATTTTAACAATATTATTATTAATATTAAAATTATTCGTAAAAGTATTAGATAATAAATTTGTTGATTTGTTATGTGCACTTCTAATGGTAATTGCAGGAATTTTATTATTCTTCACACATAAGTTTTCAAACTTTATGGGTGACGGAAAAGAATATATGCATATAGCTAGAAAACAAACATTCCATTTAGGTTGGGGCGCAATAGTTTACGGAATTGTAACACTAGGCTGTGGTATTTTATTATCATATAGTACTGTATTAGCATTTATGATGAATAATCTTGAAGATACAGATCAAATATATGAAGAAAACGAAAAAGCTGAAACAGAATTTAGATCTAAAAGTATGGCAGAACTTAAAGCTGAGCTTTTAGAAGAATTATCTAAATCACAAGATATAGATATTACTAAAGATGCAGATTTACAAGCCGCAAAAGATGAAGATTTAAAGCTTGAAAAAAATAATTTAGATACTACAAACGATCCAGTTGAATTAAAAATTGAATTAACTGAAGAAAAGAAAGATGAATAAAAAGAGGATTTTAATCCTCTTTTATCTTTAAAAAAATCCTTTATTGCTCGAAATAAAGGATTTATTTTTTGTTATTAAATTGCTTTAACTTGATCTTTTAAAATCTTTTCTTGAACATATTGAGGAGCTTCTTCATAATTTTCAAATGCTCTTACGAAGTATCCTGAACCTTGAGTCATACTCTTTAAATCATTAACATATTCAATAATTTCAGCTTCTGGTACTAAAGCAGTAATCTTTTGATCCTTAACTGAGTTAACATCCATTCCAATAATTTTAGCTCTTCTTGAGTTTAAATCAGATAATATAGTACCAACATCATCACTTCTAACTGTAATAGTAACTCTAATAATTGGTTCTAAAATAACTGGTTTACAATTCATATAAGCTTCCTTAAATGCAAGGATAGCAGCATTTTTAAATGCTAATTCATTTGAATCAACTGGATGGTATTTACCATCTCTTAATATTGCATGAACACCAATAACTGGGAATCCTGCAAGTAGACCCTTTTCACATGCTTCAAAGAAACCTTTTTCAACAGCAGGGAAGTAATTTTTAGGAACAGCTCCACCAAATACTTCTTCTGTAAATGTATTTTCAGGTGCTGGTTTAAATTCCATTTCAACTACACCATAGAAGCCACTACCACCAGATTGCTTAACATATCTACCATTACCAATAGCACTTTGCTTAATTGTTTCACGATATACAATCTTTGGATCTTCAGTTGTAACCTGAAGCTTATAAGCATTTTTCATCTTATCTAAGACGAAATTTAAATGACCTAATCCAAGTGTACCTAATAATAATTGATTAGTTTCAACATTTCTTCTTACTTCAAGTGATTTATCTTCAATCATCATCTTTTGTAATACTGAACCTAACTTATCATCATCATTCTTTGATTGAGTTTTTAAACCCTTATAATAAACTGCTGTAGGGAATTCAATTTCTTTATATGTAACTCTATTTTTAGGATCACATAATGTCATTGATGTATCTAATCCTTCAACCTTATTAACACAGCCGATATCACCAGCTTGAATTTCATTTACTTGAATTTGCTTACTACCACATAATGTAAATAATTGATTTAAAACAACAGTTTTCTTTAAATTAGGAATATATACTGTATCTCCAGCCTTTAATACACCTGAATTAACTTTAAAAATTGATGTTGTACCAGAGAATGAATCTACTGTAGTCTTGAATACAAATGCACTAAATGGTTCTTCATTTAATGTTTTTCTTGATATTTCATTTAAGCCTTCATCTAAACCAACAACAGGATTTAAATCAGATGGATTTGGCATATAATCAATTAGCATATCAAGTAAAGTATGAATAGTAATATTTTTAGCTGCACAACCAACTAAAACAGGAACTAATTCACCATTTAATACACCTTCTCTTAAACCGAATTGAATTTCATCATGGCTTAATACTTCACCAGAGAAGAATTTATCTAATAATTCATCAGATGTTTGAGCAACTGCTTCTACCATTGTATTATGAAGTTCAAATACTTTTTGTTTCTTATCAGGATAAATATCACAATCCTCACATTCAACACCATTAAACTTTCTAGCAGTTAATTTAACAATATTAATAAAACCATCAAATGAATCATTATGACCCATAGGATAACAGAACGGAATAGCATTCTTACCTAATTTATTTCTTATATCATCTAAAACAGCTTCAAAATCAATAGATTCCTTATCCATTTTATTAACAAAAATTAATGTAGGAATATTTCTCTTTCTTAAGAAATTCCAATGCTTAATTGTTTCAACTTCAACCTTTGCTTGAGCATCTATAACTAAAATAGCACCTTTAACAACCTTAATTGCAGAAATAGCTTCTCCAACAAAATCATCATTACCAGGTATATCAATTAAATTAATTTTATAATCCATAAAATTTAATGGAACAATTGATAATCTAACTGATGATAATCTTTCCTTTTCTTCAGGCAAATAGTCACTAACTGTAGTACCCTTTTCAACACTACCCTTAGCGCACTTATTGACAGTGGCATATAGGCTTTCTACTAATGTTGTCTTACCACTGCCTTGATGACCTAAAACGACAACATTACGAATATTGTTTCCAATCATATCTATTAACTTCCTTCCTAAAATCGAAAATCTATACCTTTATTATAAACTATCAACCAAAGAATTTAAAGTTTTTTTTAAAACTTAAAAGGCACAAATTAATTGTGCCAAATATAAATCTAAAAATATTCTTAATTATTTAATATCTTTTAAATTGAAATTGTTTCCTGGAAAAGCAAGTACCGAACCGATTATATAAACAAACGTAAAATTTTTTGAATGCTTAATTCTTAAAACATCATTTTTTTTAAAAACACGTACATTTCCAATACTTAAATCTTCATATTTATAAACTTCTCCATCAAAAGTAATAGAATAATTTCTTATCTCATCATTTGGAATCCTATCAAATCTTTTTTTATCCTTAATCAATGTTTTAACAATGGCAAAAATGCCGCATAATATAATACATATAACCATGATAAAAATAAGCATATCACTTTTAAATCCTTCTTTATCATTCTCATCTATTTTATCTAATAAGAATAGAACTACCATAGCCAAAATGGCAAACAATCCTAATAGACTTGGTAAAAATTGACTAATTCGAGATTCCATATTAATTTTTTTTAAGTCATCTTTACTAAATTTGAAACTCATTTTATATCACCTTTATACTCCTTATAAGTATTAATTAAATCAATAACTTCATCACATTTAGGAATTATTAAGACATCGTAATCTGAAAAAATATATACATATTTATGTGAATACTTTATTTTATTAACATCATCTTTAACAATAACGTTAACATTACCTTTGGTTAAACATTTTAATATAAATTTACTTTTCTCAACTATAAATGTATATTCGATAATATTATTTTTTGAGAATGATTTAAATTTTGCGTTTTTATCATACTTTATTTTCGAATAATTCATTAACAACATAATAATAGTGTAAATGTCAATTAAAAAATGTAGATTTATGGCCTCCAAAAATGTAGGTTTTTAGTCTTCATCAGATGATGATATATCATCTGGTAATAAATCCTTGATTCTATAAGACTTTCCAGTAATCTTAATTACATAAGAATGATGTACAAGTCTATCTATAATAGCTGTTGCTATTGTAGGATCATTAAAGACTTCACCCCATTTTGATAGTGGCTGATTTGTTGTTATTATTGTTGCTTTCTTTTCATATCTTGCAGCTATTAACTGGAAGAATATGTTTGAGTATTCTTTTTCAATAGGTAAATAACCTATTTCGTCAATTATTAAAAGCTTATATTTGGAGTAATGTTTTACTACAGCCTCTGGTCTGTTCTCCTGATATGCTTTTTTTATTTTTGTCATAAGATCATTAAAATGAATGAAGTATGTACTGATTCGTTTTTGAGAAGCTTCCATACCTATTGCTGTAGCTAGATGTGTTTTACCAACACCAGAAGATCCTATAAATAGTATGTTGTCATTGTTCTCAACGAATCTAAGACTACATAAATCTAGTATCTGTGCTTTGCTGATGTTTGGTTGATATGAAAAATCAAAATCATTTA
>Ga0247610_10008475_pt1 | contig 10451 bp, 9 predicted proteins | sample 174DNAGHGhighgp2_FD_193483 | JGI IMG/M metagenome (GOLD analysis project Ga0247610, IMG submission 193483) | Sheep rumen microbial communities from Palmerston North, Manawatu-Wanganui, New Zealand - 1742 DNA GHGhigh gp2 | ecosystem: Host-associated > Mammals > Digestive system > Stomach > Rumen ... | reverse complement strand
ACAAATTACGCAATTTTCTCCGACAATACCAAATTTCCTCACGAGAAAAGTGGCATTCAATCAAATTTCATTACAGAAAAATCGGATGAAATGTAACGGCATGCAACGTTTGCAATAGCCGTTATTGTAACCGTGGCTGAAATAATTGAAGCGCAGAGAATCCTCAGGTATTCAGATTCATAAAAATCGCGACATATTGCGATTCTTGGGTGAATTGAAGGTCTCAAGGATGGGAAACTAGCAAAAATCGCAATAAACTGCGATTTTTGTTGTGCAATCAGGAGTGTCGGTGTACCTTTGCTGAAAAATCGCAATATATTGAGATTATGACACAGCAAGAAATTGGAAAAACCATAAGGGATAGGCGGAAGAAATTAAAAGTTGACCAACGTACTTTGGCCGATCTGGCTGGAGTTGCGATCAACACAGTAGTCGCCATTGAACGCGGCGAAGGTAATCCGCAGTTGAAGACGCTGCTAGTTGTCCTCGATACACTTGGACTGCAATTGGACATTAACACCAAACGACTAGCGTATGAGACAATGTAAGGTGTTTGTACATGGCATCGAGGATGGCATACTTCAGGAGACAGATGCCAAGATGTATGTCTTCACTTATCACGAGGATTATTGTGGTGATCCTGTCTGCCTGGCCATGCCAGTGAGGCGAAAACCATATCTTTCCAATTACCTGTTTCCCTATTTCTTCAACATGTTGTCAGAGGGAGCAAATCGCGAAATCCACTCCATTGTTCACCACATAGACATTCACGACGATTTCGGTATCATGTTGCTAACGGCACAATACGATACCATCGGTGCAGTAACCGTCAAACCAATTGAACCTTGACATTATATCATAAATACTGATTTGTCTTATTAATTATATTGATATGTTTGCTAATACTACCAAGAGCTTAATTGACTAAGCTGTTTTTGGCATTAAATTTGCATTTATACAACTAATCCCAAATAGATATTGAAAAAACTAAGTTTATAATATGGAATTCTCCTAAATTATTTGTATATTTGTTTGTAGGTATATAACTTTGCAATGTGAATATTGGATATGGCAGTAGTGAGATTAGATAACATTAGTCCAGTGATGCTCAGATGGGCATATGAAAGGGCTGGTTTCAGCGAGGAGGAAGCAAAAGTTGCTTTTCCCAAACTCGCTGATTGGTTATCTGGTGACAAACGCCCAACAATGAGCCAACTTCAAGACTTTGCCACTAAGTTTCACACCCCATTTGGTTACCTCTTTTTAAGCCAACCACCTGCTGAAAGCATACCAATTCCCATGTTTCGTGGATCTGCTGGCCAAAGTAACCATTTTGACCTTGATGTCTATGATACTGTGCTCACTGTTCAAAGTCGTCAGAACTGGCTTGAGGATTATTTAAGAGAAAATGAGATTGAGACCTGCAGAATAGTTGGGATTATATCTACCACTCAACCAATAAGCGAAACAGTTTCCATACTTAGACGTGAATTGCAACTTGACCCACGCTGGGCTTTTGGATTAACGAGTAGCGATGTTGCTGTTAGCAAACTAACTGAGCAATTAGAGCAAATCGGTATTTTTGTGGCATATAATGGTGTTGTGGGCAACAATACTCATCGACCATTGAAGGTTGAAGAATGTAGAGGTTTCGCATTGGTTAATAATGTAGCTCCGTACATATTTATCAATAGTGTAGATAGTAAGACTGCGCAATTGTTTACCCTTATTCATGAGACTGCACACATAATGCTTGGCGTAAGTGCAGGCCATGCAGGAGATGATGAACACAGTCATAACACAGTAGAAAGTTATTGTGACCGAGTAGCCGCTGAATTTCTTGTTCCTGAAGTCGTTCTTCGAGAAATTTGGGATGGTGATATTAAAAAGGCCTCTCGCCGTTTCAGAGTAAGTGACCTTGTCGTAGCTCGACGTGCTAGAGATTTGGCGCTTATTAGTCGTGATGATTACAGAGCTTTTTGGCAAGAGTATAGTCACCGTCCTCTTAATAATAAGAAAAAAAGTGGTGGTGGCAGTTTCTATAATACAAGCGTTAAACGTGTAGGTCGCACTTTTGCTATTCATGTGAGAAATGCGGTTAATAATCGTCAACTAAGTTATACCGAAGCATATAGGCTTACAGGTCTATACGGTAAAACATACGAGAACTTTATGCTTAACAGCGTTTAATATGGCATCATATATTCTTGATACTAATATATTAATCCGATCGAAAAATGATATGCCATTCGATTTATGGCCTACTTTTTGGAACAAAATGCGCCTAATGATTGTTAATGGTCAGGTCTTTTCATGCAATCACGTGAAGGCCGAGATTGATAAAGGAAAAGATGATTTAACTGAATGGATTAATAATAATGCCCCTGATTCTTTTTTCATATCTGCTGATGAAGACGTAATGACACAATATGCTGCAACTCAGAGATGGGCGAATTCTATTCCGTCTTACAAACCAGAGGCATTACAAGATTTTGCAATCAAAGCAGACGCTTATCTTATTGCGACAGCAAAAGCGAAGGGTCTAACACTTGTAACTTATGAGAAATCATCCCCCAGTTCCCAAAATAGGGTAATGATTCCTGATGTATGTGCCGCTTTAGGTGTAAGGTGTTGTGATTTAAACACAATATTACGAGAACTTGGTGTTATTATATAATTGGCTACATATTCACACCTCGCCAAAAGTCCCTTGTTCACTATCAGTTTAATGACATGTTCTTATTTTGTAACCGCCGTTACAGTAACAATGGTTACAAAATGGACGGAGCGCCTAGTTTAACTCAATCTCATGAATGGGTATCGGCCGGAATAGCAAAAGAAAATCAGCCGTTTTCAGGAAAGATCTCGAAAATGGCTGATTTTTTTGTACCGTCCAGAGACGGTTATCGATCGACAGGCGTGTATTCCAGGTTGGCATCGATGTCGGTGGCCTCAAGTTTCATGATAACAGGGCGCAGGCCGTCGTTGCAGCTCACTATGGCGACACCAGGTTTCCGGATCCAATCGCCGTAATAGAATAGGTCGCTGCCCGCACCATGGGCGAGCGCAAACACATACTGGTAAATCGCCTTCCAAGCTTCGTCGCAGAATCCCTCAGGCTTGGCATAGTCTGCCATAAACACATCGCCCTCTTTCATCATCGGGCAAGCCTTGATGCCGATGGCGCCATACTCCCGCGCCAACTCCTCATTGAGCGTAGTTTTAAGAATTGTGATTTTAACTTTCTTCATCGTCTGTATGTTTTTGATAAGCATTTAGTTATACCGCAACGCTTCTCATCACGGCTCAGTGCGGTCGGGGTGGAAAATCGAATTAAGCGTTCCGAGGCGATAATCTTTTCAAATAAATAAAGCAATTTCACTACTATTAAAATCGTTCCTTCATTAGGCTACCACTTTTTTATACTATTATATGCGTCCTCAATTATTTTTCTAGCACGTCTAAATTGTTCTTCTTCTTTTAATTCTCCATCAGGGAATTTGATAGTAATAAACGGATTCAAATGATGGTAACAGGCTTCATCTTTGTACTTGTACTGGGGATTGTCTGCATTAAGTTCCCAGGATCCATCGTAGTAGATATAGAATTGAAAGCCATCGCCATACATTCTGAGCGATGAATCATATTCCATGTCGTATCCATAAGGTTCTCCATGACTTCTAACCATAGACTCTCCCATGAATGCCAGTTGTTCATCTAGCGTCCTCTGCTCGATATATATTTGTCTATCTTCTTCTGTCATGTCTTCGCCAAACTTTTCGATATAGAGATTTGCATTATCCAAATCAATTTTATTCTCTGCTTCTAATTCTTCTCTGTCCTTTATGACAATTGGATATCGGTACGAAATGTCTTCAGGGAGAAGTGTAATGAAGCGAAATACCGTATATAATACGTCAAAAGAATATTCTTTGTCTAAATCGATATATTCTCCCATCACATTGCGAAAATGTTTCCTAGATTTAAGTTCGAATATCATATTTCTGTTATTTAATATTTAACAACTTAGTACCAATAAGCAGAGTTATGAAGCTGGCATTATATAACCCATGTCTTCCGCTTTAGCAACGATCTTGAGCAAGCGTTTCATCTGTGGAGAAGATATAAGCTTACCTCGTGCGATGAATTTATTTGCAATATCTTTGATGAACTCTAAGTCACCATAAGAAAGAACATTTTCTTTAGATAAATCAGAATATACCTTAAGCCAGTAATCGGAGCCTAAATTGAAGATTTCAACAGTTGCGTCAATTTGAGAATTAAACTTATGTTCTTTTTTGGCTGCGTTTCTCTCTGCCTTCACTTCGTCTTGAGATACCAATGAGTCCAAAAATCTTTGTGATAATTCATATGGATATTTCTTAAAATCCGTCCAAGCACCGAGCGTTCTTGCATAAGATCTTACAAGCCCACCATTGGTCTTCTCCTTAAAGAAATTTTGTGTCACATAAGCAATCTTTAAAAGCTCTTCTGTTAGTTCTGAATACATCGCTTGTTTCTGCCAAATAGCTCTCCAATTGATATCTTTCCCCTTTGGAATTAATGACATAAGCTTCGAGATAGAGTACGGAACTATCTGAGCCTTGTCACCACCCTTCGGATACCATGCGGATTTGTTAATTCTACTATCAAGAGAATCGAAAATGATCACAGAGCACACGCTTTTTCTGAAAAAATCATCATTGATGTTATCTCTATCTTTATCATAAATGTCTTCTATTCTATTCGCAAACCTACTGAAGTTTATAGCAGAACTTTGGCATACATCATTTGGCATCATTTCAATTGAATTAAGACATTTAGCAAGTTTTTCTTTTTTGATAACTTGATTTTTAGGATGCATCTCTGCATATTTGATGCGCTGAGCCGGAGTGAGTTTCATCTGCTCCTGTTCCCATTTTCCACGAGACCTTTCATAGAACCATGTGGTTTGATATGGTTTGCCATTAACAGGAGGGGCCATTACTTTTGCGGATAATTTTTCCATCATGATATGGAAAGGATGGTTAGAGAAGAAATCTGCATCAGTAACTTTATTTTGGCAGTTTGCACATTGAGAAATAGTCTTTGTGATGTTGTTATACTGTTCTATTTGATCTTCTGACATCTCATTCTCGATATTTAGAACAGTCAGTTTCATTGGAACAAACAATGAGTCCATTGACGTAACTTCCTTTTTAATAATTGCATTAGCTAATGATGCTGTGGTTTGCCCTCCATTAATTATCTGAAGGTCTTTAAAATGAACTATGTTTTGGCCATCATCAGAAAACCGTACTGAACGGGCTACAACTGCTATACCATTGTTGTAGGTAAAGAAATTCTCAGGCTGATTAATTATGGTGTTTCTAATACCCTTATTAACTTTGCCTCGAACACTCAAGAATGCTCTAATATTACCTTGTAGAAGTTTGCTACCATATTTTAGATAGATGTCAGCAAGAAATTTTCCTGGAACAATCCCAAGGTAAGCATCATAATCAGCCTTATCCCCTAACTTCGCTTTGATACAAGGTATTCCTTCACATCCAAAATCTGTTGTTTCTATTTCCACAACCTCACTTGAATTAGATGCGAGCATCTGGTAGAATCTCTCAATTGTCCAGACATTTAATTCTACCGGTCTATCCAGAAAGTTGTCGCGACTAATGTTTTTTACCTGCTTACTTAATAAGGAGTTTGATAGAATGAAAAATTTGAAACGAAGAATCTCAGAATTGAGCATTCCTTTGCCGATTTTTCTTTTGAATTCCTTCGCAATATTAATGGCTATATCCGAATCATCACAATAGTCACTCATGTTACCATTAACGCTTTCATCAATGAAATTCTCCATATGGGTAACGAGGTCGTTGATTCTGGTATTTGTTAAAGAGTCAACAGTTTCGGACTCATTACTGAAATCACTCGCAATAAGGACTAACGCTGAGTCTGCATCATCATAGGAATATGCATCAAAAGCCATCAAACGTCCCCTTTTGCCTCTTATTTCTACAGACAATGGCATTGGATCATTCAGTTCTCCAGCATCTTCAAGATCGGTGAGAACCTTATTGATGAAGATTTCTTCTGGTACAGTTTCTTCGTGTTCAGCTTGAAAACGAAGCTCGTTGAGAAAGGATTCTCTATATTCTTTTACGTCCATAATTAATATACAAGAGTTGTTTGACAATTAGACAGTTGAGAAATAATGAGTTCATATTGAACTTTACCAATAGAATTGGGAATAACGTCTCTACGAAGTCGTGGAAAATCGGCATTCACAATATAGGGTTTATATCCTTTATCCTGGTATACGAAATTCTCATAATCATTAGATGCAGTATAACCAACATTCAGCAACTTCTGCGTAAAGAGGTCTTTCTGTTCGATTGAAAGATCATTTAATATTTCTCTAACCAATTTATTAAGATTTATACCATCATAAGGTTTTCCCATTCGTTCTAAATTGTAAATAATTAAGAAACCATCAGTATCGCTATCCAGTTGTTCAATTGAAGATATTTTTACTGTTTCTTTGCCCACATTGATGGCTTTAATCTCATACCATAATTCATCTATTGAGAAATCTTTATGCAGGCCATCCGGTCCGGTCCAGGCTTTTAACGCTGCATCACTTCCCCATTTAATGAACATATAGTTTTTCAAGAACAAAAGTTCACCAATAAGTCCCATTATCTCAGCCTCGGACAACTTATTTGAATCTGGTTTAAACAGCTTTTTCCATGCTAAGTATCGGGCCCGAATTTCTAAATATGCGACTTTATCTTCATTAAAATCTTTGACCGCATCAACAAGATCTTCGCAGAATAAACTAAAGTATTCTATTAATTCTTGTTTAAGAAGAGATATTCTTAAGATTATTAGATCTTCGATCTTCGTTTGCTTGACATCTATGACTGCTGAACTATTAATCCTTGTCGGTATGAATGTACCTCTGAATTCAAAAGAATAACGCGAGTTGGCGTCTTTCCCGACATAGAGCCGAAGTCTGTCTGTGCCAACACGAATGAAGGTATTTGCTTCAAAACCTTGTTTAAAATACTGATAAACTTTACTCTTCATTGTCGTCGTCCTCCTCAATTTCTTCTAAATCTTCCATTGCCTTTGACATGAAGATTTTGTTCACTTTGTACCATTTAATTCTCGAATCATTATTTCCACTTGGATGTGACGGGAAACCTATGCCAAAAGTTGCAATACGATCGCTTCCTAAATCAGAGCGGAATTTAGCCATAATGGGTTCTTCTTCACAGACAGGAGGCAGGGGATTGACTAAAAGAATATATAGCACCGGGTTTCTCTCAGAAAGAAATTCAAAGTATGCTTTTAATGGAATTGAACGAGATTCAAAATCTTCATTGTTTTTCCTCCATTCATCACGTCGCCTTTGTTCTGCCAACGTTATCTGTTCACTGCTCAAAGTGTATTTACCAACACCCATGCTTAACAATCTACGTCGTGAAGTGATTTGAATCACATTCCCATTTGACACAATCGTACGGTCAGGACATTTTATTTGCCTTAAACCATCAATATCATAATGTTGTTCACTTTTACCAGAATCAAAGACGACATTCCATTTGTCAATATTTACATTGTTCTCGTCTTCAACAAAATCCAGTATCTGCTCAACATTAAACATCATGTTCATTTTAGAACATTTTATAGATCTCAGAAATCTTATAATATCACGTTTATCTACATCTTCAAAGTAACGAGATGCACCAATATCATAAGATTCAACATCTTTATCATTGTATCTAACTCTATTAGAAAACTTCAACTTCTTGCCATTAGCGATAAGCTCCTGAACAAATAAATTTATCAGGTTTAGATTCTTTTTGTTAAACTCTGTATTCAAGCTGACATATGGAGTGTCAACGACGTTGCCATAAAAAGAGTATTGTTCAAGATAAGAAGATGCTGTTCGCATTTTATTCGATGCGGTGATTCTAAGCTCATCACTATAATCTCTTACTTTGATACCGAAGTCTTTTGGTGTCAAGCGCTGCTCAAACATCTCTTTGAGGTCATCTTTTAATTCCTCTGTTGCAGCAGAAATTTCTGCATACCAGTCTGCGCTTGTGCTGCTTGTCCAAATCTCAAAAAGATCATCATAATTCCTTCGATAGCCGAACCATCTTCCCATCTGCATCAGCACATCAAAGGTGGAAGTGTTACGATAGAAATAACTTACAAGTAGCCCCTCTAAAGTCAAGCCTCTTGAAAGAGCCAAACCACCCACTGCTATAACCCTAAGGTACGGATCTTCTTTATAGTTAAGTTTTCCGCTTGTTCTAGAGCCATTGACTACAACCACCTTTATTTTCTCCGTCGCGTCCATCAGATGCTTCTTATTGATGACTCGTTTGAAAGAAATATCTGTGATATTATTAAAGTGTTTATTCCACAAGTATTCAAGTTTCTGATACAACGGCAACCTCTTATTCTTCGAAGGTGTGTCACTGAAGTCAAATCTTACTGTGTCAAAAAATCTCTTATTAATATCTTCAACATATTCTGAGATATATTTTTGAACACGAACAAACCTCGACATGTTTATTAGCATACTTCGAGGTGATTTTTTGTCTCCCCTCAAATCTCTAACCACATTGGCTAGATAAAAACAATATATCGATTCTTTTAAAGAGTCAGGAAATGTTCCATGCCAATATTTTGAATGTTTGTAAAAGAATGGGCCAGCATTAGCTTCTGCAGAATCATTGTCTGAAGGAGCCTCTGATTCATCTATATCTATAATGGGAATAACGGCTCTTTTGCATGATCCGTTTACCGAAAAAATCTTTTCTGATCCAATGTAAGAAGAAGGAGTAGGTAATGTGTAAATGAAATCCTTTGGAAACAGGTCTTCATTATTCATCCTATCTATTGATTCAGGATTGATAAATACATTAGCAAACGGAGTTGCGGTGAAGCCGATATAATTAGATGCTTTGAAAAGGTTGCAGATTTCTCGAATTAATTTATTGGTTTTTGTCGGGTCCAATTCATCCTTCTTAGTGTTGATAGAAGCATTGTCAGCTTCATCGTCAATAAGAATCATAGGGTTATCTATATACCCTTTGATCGGGTCGAGATTGTTTTGTGTTAACCAATTGAGTAGCTTCGTTAAGATAGTTACATTTTTCTTTATCACGAAGAGGACTAACGAATTGTGAGATTTCAATGAAGTCGAAATTTTGTTGCTTCCCGCAACAAAATCACTTAAGCTAGATGTATATGACGTGGCCATAATTGGCTTGTTGTCTTTGCCAACACCCACTCTAACTTGTTTGGTTTCTCTCCCTACCTGAATTGTAGTCAAGCCTACAATACCTTCATCTATTCGGACCTGAGTTTGATTGCGAAGGTTTTCTGTTGTTCCAGCAAGTAATATGACTACCTTATAACCGGCATCAGCTGCTTTGCAAATCAAACCAGTATAAGTTGACGTTTTGCCAGATTGCACATCACCTATGATTAGACCACGTTTTAGTTTTTTACCTTCAAACTTTTCATTTGGATTTATGAGGCAATTGATTATTCGTGGCAACGTTTCATCATCAAGCAATGTTATGCTTGATTTGTCAATTGATGTATGATTTAGTAAATAGTATTTATATTTGCGCCAATAATAATCATTTTCAACATCCTCTTTGATATACCAATCATGAGGATCATCGTAATCATTATAAATGATTGAGCCTTCAGAGTGTTGGATACAGAATTGATATTCTATATCACTAAATAATTCATTATAAGTATCTTGATCAATACTTAAGTTGGTCGCCTGAGTGGCATTCTTGATAAAAGTATCAATATTATCTATTGATATTTCATCGCCAGATTGTTGAGCCAAACTTATAAGGTTAAATGTAACACCTAAGAGCGCAAGATATTGTTGTTCATTAATGTTCATAATTCTGCAAGATTTTATTCTTCAAAGTTGGATATTTACAAAACGGTTCTGACTTCATAAGGTTTTCTATAATGTCCTTAGGCGATTGCTTTTGTAAAGGAAGCAGATAATCTACCAAAGTTATTGCCTTCTGATAGATATCATCTAATCTACCATCTGGTTCTTCTTTTTCGATAGCGTCATCACATTGATCCAAATATATCTGCTGAACTGGAATATTTTTTTCAATTTCTGTCAGCAAAAGGTCAAGATATGTAAAATCCTCTTCCGAAAGCTTACTCCTAACGTATTGGAAAAGTTTGCTGTCACGATTGATCTGATAGAAATAGGTGTTGTTCCGCCCTTCCATTCTATCCCAGATATAATCAATATCATCATCCGTTTTCTCTTTGCGGCCGCGATGCTTCTCTTTGTGGATTGAAATTTCAAGGGCGGTCATGACGGTTTCTTTAAGTTGATTCTGAATTCTCTTTGGAATTGATGCCTTTTGTTTCTTAATGTCAATGTG
>Ga0247610_10008473_pt1 | contig 10452 bp, 11 predicted proteins | sample 174DNAGHGhighgp2_FD_193483 | JGI IMG/M metagenome (GOLD analysis project Ga0247610, IMG submission 193483) | Sheep rumen microbial communities from Palmerston North, Manawatu-Wanganui, New Zealand - 1742 DNA GHGhigh gp2 | ecosystem: Host-associated > Mammals > Digestive system > Stomach > Rumen... | reverse complement strand
TGGTTCTAGCAGCTATCTTACGAGCTTCCCAAGTACCGAAACCAACTAAAGTAACTTTCTTTCCTTTAGAAACTGTCTTTTGAATAGTATCAACTAATGCATTTAAAACTTCACCTGCATCTTTTTGAGTAACTTTAGCTTTTTTTGAAATTTCTTGTACTAATTCTTCTTTGTTCATTGTAAAACTCCTTTCTTATTATTACTTCTCTATTATAGGTTATCCAGAATTTATTGCAATAATTTGTTTTTTAAGACAAAAAACGGCTAAAACACAGATATAATAAGAAAAATTGTCTTAACATAAGTTTATATTTTATAAAAAATCATACTTTTGTATGAAAAACCATGCTTTGAAAATGCAATAAGCATGCGTTTTTAGGGTAAACATATTTAAAAAAACGTTGTGTTTTAACGACTTTAGGCATTTAAATCGGTTTTTTTCTTCCCGTTTCTGTATCCTATTCCTGCACGATAACCCGAAACCCCATATAGTATAGGAAGAGCCGGTTCTATCCATTTAAGTCCGGACATTACGGCAATAGTGGCAATATCATCTGAATGTAAACAGATGTCGATGAGTTCGGGTTTTCGTTCAGAATTTAATTTTTCTTTCTTACGTTCTTCTTTTGTTTTTGAATCAAATAACGGATTTATTAGTTTTTTACCTATATAATTGGCAATGGTGCTTCCGCCTATAATTCCGGTAGTGACAATCCCTCCAACCATTCCAAGTGCCCTTGCGGATCTTGATTTTATTTTTGCTTTTTCCATTCCTGCAAGAGCTAATCCTGCACCTATATTACACATAAATATATTTGCCAAATACTGATATGAACCCTCTTTTATCCTGTTTCCCACATTTTTTTTAGTTATTTTGCCGTCAGACATTTTTTCACCGGCTATTCCGCCGACAACCCCGCCGGCAACAGGAACAAAACCTAATATTGAAAGCCTGCCAATCTCGTTTCGTATATCTTTTGATGTTATATTTTCCGGCTCAGGAATCAGTTTGTTTAATAAATCTTTTCCGGCTTCAGAAGACGTAATGTCATTTTTTAATGTCTTTATTTCCTTTAAACTTAAAACTTTGTCTTTAGCTTTTTCCAATATATTTTTTACACCGGCATTTACCTTATTTTCTTTTAGATATCCGTCAACTAGAGCAATATTACGCTTTACAATATCTTTTTTACAATACTTATCGTATGCCTTTCCGACAATTTTAGATGCAATTCTCGGAGCAGCAAGAGCAGAAGCAACTGTTGCCGCTATAATAGAACCCTGATAAATAGCAGTATGCCTTTTTTCTTCTTGAGGGGCTTTGTCAATTTCATTCGCACAAAACAGTGTTGCACCTCCGATGAACACCGGCGGTACAGCCTTTTTAAACTTTGAGAGTAACAAAGGCTGATCTAAATATTTTCCTACTGTTTTAATTGATTGAATCACTGTTTCCCTTCAATTATCGATTGAGTGTACTCTTTTAATCTCGAAAATGCGTTCTCTGTAATGACATGTTCAATTCTGCATGCATTTTCTGATGCCTCTTCAGAAGACAGATTAAGGACTGTTTCAAAGAATAAAGTTAACACTTTGTGTTTCCCAATAACCTCAATTGCTTTATCTTTCCCCTTCGGAGTCATTGAAATAACACCGTATCTTGCATAGTTTATATATTCTTTAGCTGTCAATCGATGCAAAGCATCCGTAACAGATGCTCTCGATACATTCAACTCTTTTGAAATTTGAATAGCCTTAACAGAACCGTGCTCTTCTATATTATTGAAGATACACTCTAAATAGTCCTCTAATCCTGATGTTAATAATTTATCTGTCATATCTCTCCACATTTGTTAGACTTGGCTAACATTTATATAATAAAATAAGCATAAAAAAATGTCAAGTGAGTCTAACATTTTAAAAACTACATATTTTTGTGTTAAAATTAGAAATACGAAATATAAAGAGGTAAAAATGGGTATATCATCATATTTAGGAATAGATGTAGGTTCGGTAACAACGAAACTTGCACTGATTGACGAAAATGGTAAATACATAGATTCATATATGTTAAAGACAGCCGGAAAACCTGTGCTTGCTGTTCAAAAAGGTTTAAACCAAATTATTGAACAGGCAAAAACCGCTAATCGGGAATATGACATAAAGGGGGTCGGAACAACAGGTTCCGGAAGAAATTTAGCGGGAGCCTTGGTTGGCGCAGATATAGTCAAAAATGAAATTACTGCTCACGCAGTAGCCGCAGCAACTAATATTCCTAATGTTCAAACAATACTGGAAATTGGCGGACAAGACAGTAAAATAATCATATTACGTGACGGAATAGTTACAGACTTTGCGATGAATACCGTATGTGCAGCAGGAACGGGAAGCTTTTTGGATCACCAAGCACAACGATTAAATGTTCCTATTGAAATTTTCGGAGAGACAGCTTTAAAATCGGAAAATCCCGCACGTATTGCAGGAAGATGCGGAGTTTTTGCAGAATCAGACCTTATTCACAAACAACAATTGGGATATCCGGTTGAAGATTTATTATACGGATTATGTCAGGCATTGGTAAGAAATTATTTAAGCAATCTGGCGTTGGGGAAAGAGTTACTGCCTACAATATCCTTCCAAGGCGGTGTTGCAACGAATTCCGGAATGGTAAAAGCATTTGAAGAGGCTTTAGGAACAAAAATTGTTGTTCCTGATCACCACCAGACAATGGGTGCAATAGGGGCTGCCCTTCTTGCTATGGAAAATCACCAATATACAGGCAATGAAACAACCTTCAAGGGTTGGAAGGTCAGCAATATGAACTTCCAGTCAATCACATGTCAATGCAATGGCTGCTCAAATAATTGCGAAGTCATTACTATTGTTGAAGGATACGAAGGTCCTCAACACGTTGAGAATATAAAAGATATTCAAGGCAATATTATTGCCCGCTGGGGCGGTACTTGCGGAAAATGGGATATCGGATAATACTATGATTACAAACAAAAGAGGCTATCAAATGATAGCCTCTTTTATTATAAAAAACTGATTTTAAACTTCTTCTGTTTCAAGTTCTTCTTCTTCAGAAACTGTTTCCATAACGTTTCTAATTGAACCTTTGTCAGAAGATAACGATTTATCTTTGAATTTTTTAACTTGTCTGTCGAGTTTATCGGCAACCAAATCAATACTTGCATACATAGATTCATCAGCAGATTCTTCTACGTGAATATTCTTCCCGCTAAGTTTACAAGAAACCTCTGCAATATATCTTCCTGATGCTGCAGGGTTTTTAATAACGGTAAGAATCACATCAATTGCTGTGATTTGATCATAATGATTTGCTACTTTTCCTAATTTTTCTTTTACATAAGCCTTGATAGCTTCTGTAATTTCAATGTTTTTGCCATTTACGTGAATATGCATTTAAGCCTCCATAATAGTGTACCACATGCATTATACACTATTTCCTATAAAATTTAAAGTCCTAATCTTCAATTAATTGAGGTAGTTCAACATCCGGGGTTCCTATCACTCTGACCAACTCAAGCACAGAGGCTTTCATTTGGCATTTTTGATACGAACCGCTAAAGAAATCATTGTAAAAACATCCCTCACAATTACAACCGCGTTTGTAACACTCAACTGCAGTGGTAGTCCAACGTCTGACTGCAACCGCTCTCCCCATATCACGACTTCTAAACAATTTATCCTCCAAAATTATATAATCAATTATTCTTTAAATATCAACTATCTCAACAGCTCCCGCCGTTCCATTAGGTCTTACCCTTCTTATTATTCATTATATTGATTTAGTATTCTATTACAAGGGGTTTGTAAACGATTATTACAACCATTTTTTCAAGGCTATGTCCTCCATTATCACTGAAACTGGCAGTTTTCAGCCTGCTGTGATTTAGAGTACGACATGGTTTGCATGATATCTAACCATGTAAACCCATGCATGGTGCATGTTTTCATGATTTCAAAAAGTATTAACTTTTGTAAAAAAGTTAGCATGTACCCTCGTTTCATGCCTGTTTAAAAAATCAAGATTTAATAAAATGATTAAATTTTTTAAAAAAAATATAAAAAAGAGATCGTCCAAAATTTGAACGACCTCTTTTAATAAAATAATTAAAAATATTTTATTCTTTTGTAGTGCATTTAAAGACTAATGCTGCGAGAATACCTGCAACCAAGTTAGTTAATGCAGTAATTCCAACAACTTTAGCTCCGGCAGCAGACATGGTTAATAAACCGAGAGCAACTGCCGGATTGAATGCACCATAGCAAATTCCTGCTGATGCAAAAGCACCTGCAAGGACTGTACCGCCAATTGCTAAACCATAGTATGAATTGCCTTCTGTTGCCTTTGATGTTGCAGTATGCAATACAACATAACAAAGAGCGAATGTGAATAATAATTCAAACAAAATCAATCCGCATACTTCAAAGTTTTCACCTGTTCCTGCAGGAACACTAACAAGGTTAAGCACCGCATAAGCAGCAACAGCGCCACCTAATAATTGTGCCACCCAATACGGAACTAAATCCTTCCAAGGCAATGCACCTCTGACTGCTGCCGCAATAGAAACAGCAGGGTTATAATGTCCGCCTGATACGTATCCGCCTGCATATACCATTACAGCCAATACAATACCTATTGCCAAACCTGCCATTGCAGAAGGATTAGCACTGCATGCGGTACATCCTACCGTTAATACAAGGAAGAATGTTCCTATAAATTCAACCAATAGTTTTTTACATAGTTCTTTCATAAAGCCCTCCATAAATTTCTAAAACTATTAAATAAACACTACCCACTCATAGTAGCACAATTTTTTAATTATAACAATAACTGAATTTTACATTAATTAAATCTCATCAAGAGAAATAATTCCTTTCTTCATAGCATTAACGGTTACTTGCACTCTGGAATTTGCATGCAAGCGCTCGTATAAAATTCCTAAATGGGCTTTTACTGTGTGTTCTGTTATTATTAACTCTTTTGCAATTTCAAAATTTTTACGTCCTTTTGCCACTAACAAAAGAACTTCCCTCTGCCTGTTTGTTAAGGTTTTCATAATCGGCTGCTTCCTAATTCTATTTAGTATTAAATACAAAAATAGCTCTACTGTCTATTAACCAAATGGCTACATTTTTTTTGATGTAATTTCATTTTTATATTTTTCAAATAATTCTTTTGGCATATACATAACAGGGTAATAAAAGCCTTGAATAAAAATATTATCATCCTTATCTTTTTTAAGAAGCTCCTCAATAATTTTATTCATATCAGCAGTATCATATCTTTGCATAAGTGCCTTGTATTCTATAGAATCCTTTTCGGGAGGAATAAATCTTTTTCCTCTCTTATAATGAGCAACCTCAGAATTAATTTTTGCATAAGAGATTATATTCGGACTAATATTATGATCCAGACAATATTTTACCGCCATCTTATCTGCTAATTTGCCGACTCCCCCTAATTTGTCGCGAGTTTCATTTTTAAGATATTCAACAATAAGCCTGTCTCCGACAATACCTTCCTCCGGGTAATCCTTATATAACTCCCTTGAAGTTTTAATTTTTTTCATATCCGGTTTTAATAATTGTACATATCCGTATTCTCTGTATAAATCTTCCGACATAAAATGATATGAAACACGATTTGTATTTTCACCCTCGTATGCTTCAAGTACAACTACAGGAATTTTTTGCCCGTTTTCTTTTGATGTCAAATTTCCTTTTGAATTTGGATCATACTTCACGGTCAGATATTTTTCCGAATTTCTGTTTTTTAACTTATACGTTCCGGATTTTTTCGGATTAAATATTATCTCCCCATGAGAAAATGTTTCACTAAAAGGATTATATAAAGATATCCTTTTAAGTTCTTTTACACCAGCAGAACATTTCCCACAAAATACAGGTTGTTTGCGGATTTGTGTTTGACTTTGACCTATTGGATACTGCGCTATTGTTAACATACTTTTATAAGTATTCTCAAAAAATTTTTTGCTGATTTTTTTACTTTATAGATTTAATATATCGCTCTCATTAAGATAATCAATCAAGGTTTTTGACTCTCCCCAGTCAAGGTCTAAGTTTTTTGCCATTGACAGATTTTGAACATTGTCCCTTGATATTCTGTATGCCTGCGGCTCCGTTTGACATAAAGGTTGCCCGTCTTTTTCCACAACCAATTGTTTTTTTTCTGTATCATAAATCTGCGCATAATTAAGTCCGTACTCTTGACAAAATGGCATTGTCAACCGTCCGTCATTATGTTCACACAACAAACCAAAAGTTCGGCATATAATCCCTCTGTTTTGATAAACAGAACACCTGTGATTTATTAAAAACGGGCAATCGTACATAAACGTACCTTCTTTATGCATACTCTTCTTCTCATTAATTACCGCTATATTTAACAAAATCTGTTTTTTTGTCTCTTCATCAAGAGTTTTATACCCCTCTAACAGGTAATCAAATTCCAGTTTGGAAAAGGGATACTCTCCCCTCTCACAGCAATATGAACACCCCTCTTTACACTTTATAAATTCCGCTTGATTTTTAAACATTTTTTCAAGCTCTTTTTCAAATAAATTTAAAAATATCTGATATCGTTTTTTTAAATCATATTCCGTCATAATCTATTTTTCCAATACAACCAAAACCCTTGTATATTCTTCTGCTATCGGCAGTTTATATTCTATTAGCGGTTTTATTTTTAACTGATATTTTCTTATAGTTTTTTTGGCCTCATCAAGTTCTTCATTTACCCCTTTTGACTTGTATAGAATAATGTAACCGCCCTTATTTAGCAAAGGAAACGCATACTCAACCAGTTTTTCAATCTTTCCGACTGCCCTGCTTGTAATTAAATCAAATTTTCTTGAACATATATTTTCTGCTCTGTCGTTAATAAGCTCCACATTGTTAAGGTGCAACCCACTTGATATTTCCTCCACCGCTTTAATTTTTTTCCCTCTGCTATCAATCGCCGTAACATATATATCAGGATACTCTAACGCTATGGGAATAGCGGGAAAACCTCCGCCTGTTCCTATATCCAAAAGAGTTTTCGGAAGATAATTATACTCTTCAAAAAATTTTTTTATACCCAAAGAATCACAAATATGTTTCTCAAATAAAAATTCTTCTTCTTTTTTTGAGATTAAATTTATTTTTGAATTTTGTTCAAGGAAGAGTTTTATGTAATCATCAAATTTTGATTTTGGGATAAGGTTATTCATAATTCGGCATAAGCTCCTTAAATCTGTCCTCGCCAACCCGAGCTTTAATATCTTCTAACCTTGATTTTAACTGCTTTATATTTTCTTCTCCAAATTCTTCTCTATCAAGGTTATAAAGCTCTATATATTGTTTTAAAGCACTTTCAGGCTCAGGAATATCATAATATACATCTCCCAATTTTATTGTGGCATCGACTATTGCATTGAAATCCTGAGTTTTTACAGCAAGATTTTTTGCTTCTTTTGCCATAACCAAAAGGTCCTCTTTTTCACGTTTATCTGTTAATTCTATCAATTTAGAAAGTGAATAATACATTCCATACTCATTTTTATTCAATTTATCAGCAGCATATGCCCTTATAAAGCAATCTCTCGCCTCAGACAGCAATTCTTGATCATAAAATAAATCCGCCAAATTTGAATATGCAAGCGCTTTATATTTACTGCTCTCATCATTAACCGCAATACATTTTTGATAATACTCTATTGCCGTATTCATATCATGATTTTCGTCCGACAGAATTGCATATTTGAAATACAACTCCATCTGAACATCAGGTTCTGTTGATTCTTCAACATTATCTATCCCGTTTTTATAGTATTGAAAAGCCATTTCAACATTCGATGCAGACAAGGCAATATTTCCTAAAAGGACATAACTTTTAACAAGCACCTCCTTTAGTTTTGAGTGCGTAGTCAAGTCCTTCAAAAGTTTTATTGCATCAATTATTCTGTAACTTTGATAGTATATATTTGCCTTTTCAAACCTTACTAATTGTACACTTTCTTTTTTATCCAAGTCACTATAGTGATTTTCCAATATATCGTAATAATAAAGAGCATACTTCCATTTCTTCATACAGTCATAAGTTTGGGCGAGCATACCATATACATTAAACAGATTATTTGATTCAATTAATTCATCTTTCCTTGAAAGAAGAATTGTCAGGACATCTATGGTTTTTAAATAATCATAGTTTCCGTAAAACTCAAATGCCTTATTCATAAGCTCTTGAGTCGTAAGACTCATTAAATCTTCTTCCGGCTCGACAGGCTCAGTTTGATTGGCAGCATCTTGCTCTTCCTGTCCTGCCTCTGTTTGAGGCGATTCTTCCGGTTTTATGTTTAATTCCTTATAAAATGCTATCTCATCCTGCAAGGATGCCCTCGAGATAGTAATATCTCTCTGCTCAGGCGGAAGTTCAATCTGTTTTTCATAGTATCCTGCAAGCCTTTTCTTTGATATTTCATCACCAATTTCTGATTCCAATTGTAATTTTAAAAACTCCGCAGGATAATACAAGCCCTGTTTTTTATAAATATAAAAATTATCGCTCAAAGTTTTAAGAATTACTTCAGGATAACTCCCGATTGTTTGTAAAACTTTTAAATTAAGCCCGTGATGTAATTTAACAAACAGGTTAAATGCCGATTTTGTTGTCCCTACAACCAATTTATAATAAGTCTTTGCAAGAAAATCATCAAATTTTAAACCGGAATTTGTATATTGAACAATAAAATCATTCACCGAAAATTCCTGATTTACCATTATTTTTGCGGATAAGCACGCACTAAAAAAATATCCTCTTGATAATCTGTATAATTGTTCAATCATCTGAGGCGTTACTTTTATTCCAAACTCTTTAATATATGTTTCAAACAACTCTTTTGAAAGAGCCTTTATCATTACTTTTACATATTTTATCTCTTCAGGAATAATATCGGTATCAAAAACCCTCGCAACAATAAGCGATTTAACGTTTTCACGCTTTGATAATTCAAATATATAATTCAGAATTTCTTGTTTATTTTCTTCTTTTATATTATCAAAATTATAAAATGCCGGAACAAAGTTCAAATCAAGTTTGGTCAAAATATAATTGATTTTGTCGTTTATTTCCGATATTCCGTCAAGTTCTGCCGTATCTTTTAAGGACGTTTTTTTTCTTAAAATATTATAAAAACTTAAATGTATGTCATCCAGTTTAGTCGATTCAGTACAAACATATTTCATAATTATGGTATCTTTATCCATATATGAGAGGGTATGCTCTGCAACCTGTTTTTTCCCAACACCTGCAAAACCGCATAAAAGAAGAATTTTTGCTTCCCCTTGAAAGAATGTAAATGTTTTTTTCAAGCCGGCATCATTGTTTTTTAAAACGTGACTATTAATTTCTGCGGAGGCACGATTGCTATAATCATCATAATTTGCCGTTGCCGATAAAAAATTCTTACCCATAACAGATATATTTTAACTTGTTTGCATGCTTTTTGCAAATTGCTTTATAATTGAGATATAATAAAAAAAACAGGAGAGCATCATCATGGCATACGTTACTAAAAACAAAAAAAATACAACCTACACTATCAATGTCGGGGACGGAAGACAAATAATATCACTCGCAAAAGGAACAACATATATAGATGTTCCCGATTCAGATTTATTGGATATTATTCACTCAAAAGAAATTAATGCAATGATTTTAAATGATCTTTTATACAAAGGAAAAGCATATTTACAATATAGTGATAACGAAGATGATGTAATTATTATCAAAAATTTTAAAAAGAAAGTTAAATATACTTCAAATCCTAATATAATAATAAGAACCAAAGATAACAGAGACGGAATCCGTCTGTCTGAAGTATTTGATAAAGTGACTTTTGATTTTGTTGAAGATAACCCATATGAAGAAGATGTTTATGTTGCGAATTATTCCGGTACAATTTTCAATGATGAAGTAAAAGGCAATGAGTATAAAAATACAATAAAAGGCGGCGGCGGAAATGATACCATTTATGGCTATGACGAAAATGATAAACTGTATGGCGGAATAGGAAACGATACTCTCTATGGCGGAGATGGTGATGATAAAATATATGGCGGCTCCGGAAATGATAAATTATATGGTGAAGAAGGAAACGATACAATATATGGTGATTCGGGTAATGATGAAATTGATGGCGGAGAAGGTAACGATATTATAAAAACCGGAAACGGCAATAACGTAGTAACCACAGGTAACGGCAACGATACAATAACTTTAGGAAAAGGTAATAATATAATAAATATTGAGGTCGGGTATGGCTTTACTTCTGTTAATCACAATAAAAAAGGTACTGTGACCTATAATTTTAAAGGGATTTCAAACTATGATGATTTATCTTTTTCAAAAGGGTATGGCAA
>Ga0247610_10008471_pt1 | contig 10454 bp, 7 predicted proteins | sample 174DNAGHGhighgp2_FD_193483 | JGI IMG/M metagenome (GOLD analysis project Ga0247610, IMG submission 193483) | Sheep rumen microbial communities from Palmerston North, Manawatu-Wanganui, New Zealand - 1742 DNA GHGhigh gp2 | ecosystem: Host-associated > Mammals > Digestive system > Stomach > Rumen ... | reverse complement strand
GCCATTTTCATTGTTTTCTCGCGGTCTTCCCACAATTCTATCAAGAGCAATATTATAGCCGAGCTCTGGCTCATGACCCTCAGCATGACCAAATAAAAACCATCGGCCATTAAACTCTTTTAGATAATGAGGATGGAAAACTAAGGTTTGGCAGTCTTCACCATAGGGTTGATAATTTATCACTAGCACTTGTTTGTTGATAATCCAATCATGCAAATCAGGTAGATATTCAATATTCTTTAGGTCTCTGTCAATGCTTGAGCTGATAATTTGTTCACCTTTCTGCTTTTTTGCTTTAATAGCCAGCAAATCTTTGCAATCTCTGAAGAAATGATCAAGCCATGCCTCTGGAAAAAAGCCAGCAGAATTCTGACAAAACTTCCAGTATTCTCGCAAATCACTTACAACCTTAGCGTTCATCATTTCGACTAATGGATTATCGTCCTCGCCTACGTAACGATAGCGCATATTGCGGTTGTTACCCTCAATCTCAAAACATCCGTCCCCTACCTTTTCAGTAATTGCCTGTTTTATATACATGAAGGACTTTCTTAGCTCACCGTATCCATCGCACGCTGATACAGAACATGGCAATTCTCTTACTGAACTAAGATTCATGCGTATGGACATAACATCAGCATGAGTTACCCATCTACGGCTCATCAGCAATTGATAAATTATCCGAGCAAACTCAGCCTGATAACCCTGACCGAAAAAGAGATTTTGCTGGCTCATAATAATTATTCTCTTAGTTGAAGTTTGGTGGCAAACCAGAACGTTTTAGTTGCATCGCGTTTGTCTACCTCACTCTTAGCAATGAAGGTTACAATATCATCTTCATAAAAATCACTCAGTGCATTGTCCCTAATCTCTAAAGGATTAGAGTGATTTACGCATTTAACTCGTTTTCGATCTCTTCCAAATCGATCTTTTACAATAATAATCTGTCCAGAATATTCCTCTCCGTCACTTAATTTTTTGGGGGCCTTTGAGCTTTTCTTTTTCTCTTCTTTTTCTAAAACAGAATTCACAAGTCCCCACGAATACCAATATATAGGAGCAAATCGGTAATATTTTCCTTTCGTAGTTATTTTCTCGGCCATGATTCCATTTGCAAAGATTAACCGCTTTAAGTCATCAGGTGCTTTGACAACTGCACTATCAGTGATTCTGGCAAATGTAATTGTTATTAACTCTTCAAATTGTGATTCCGTTAATGACTTAAATCTGAACGGCTCACCTACAGAAGTGCGGATAACTTCCTTAAATCGTAAAAGATCTTTACTAAATGCATCTTGAGTTAAATCTGCAAAATACTTTTCAGTGGTGTCTTCTCGAACCGACTTGGATGCATATATCTCGGGAGATATTATTCCATTTTGAACATACTTCTCGGTCCTGGCTAAGGCTTTATCCACAGCATTCGAATCCATGGTGTTAATAAATGGCCGCAAACTGATAGCAGTGTTGTCCGCATTTGCTAATTCTTTTTCAAAATACTCCCATGGTGTACCGAGTGTGATAACACCAACTTTGACAATCTTACCAAAGAAAACACGAATAATCGGAGACATTTCAGCGAGATTCAGCGATTTAAATTGATTATAAGGGAATCTTGCAAAAGATCTTTGTGTATTAATGATATAACTAGAATCAATATTGACTTTCTCTGCTATAGCCCAATATGCTTTACTTGCATTTTTGTCTGAAAAAATCAGTTTGAAGAAAAAGCCAAAGACTTCTCCAATTGTCCATTCAATATGAACTATACTGTTCTCTAATCGAGCTGTATTTGTACCTTCAATCTGCTTAAATAAGTCTGTGCGGACAAAAATCTTCGGAGCAATATTGGAGAAGGACTCGCAGTTATTTCTCCAATAGTTTATTAACGGGGACACTGCTTTATTCCACCTCAGTGGGTTAATACAAGTATCTAGTCTATCATAAAGGACAAAAAGACGTTTGTTTGCAGTAGCCAAAAAATCATTAAGTTTAGCAATGTCTTTTTCAATGGCAATCAAAGCCTTAACTCCCATGCCAATTAACTCGTCAATTCGTACAAGAGCTTCTTTTGCATAGCCTACTCCACTAATAGGTTTGACATATTCTGATAATTCACTGCTGTTCTTTATCGTTTCAAACTCAGGCATTAGTAATAGGGCATTCCATGTATATATCTGCCAAAACATATTGAAATAATACTCAGGCTCCTCAATACCTGAATATCGAATGTTATCAAAAACTAATGATGTTTCATTGGCCGGAAGTATATTAACAAAGATGGGGTCAAGCATATCTTGTCCTTTTTGTTCAACCCATTTTTGAATATTTGAAGCAATTTGTTTATCACCTAAGGCTTTATAAAGATATGTTTTTCCTGTTCCTTTATAACCTTGAATAATAAACTTTTTGGGGTCAAAAAGTTCTTTCATACACTCACGGTAAAAAAACTGGCTATCATCAATTTGTGTGTCTTCGGCAAAATTTGAAACCGTTGTAAGAGCTTCTTTAAGATGTTTAAGAACAACATTCCGTAACTGAATTGCAGGTGTTTTACTTGTAAATTGATTAACTTCTTGAACTTTAAAATACATATCATTGATGCAATCAAAAAGAAGATTATAGTCATTAAATTTCCTGCTTTGCACCAACTCAACAAAATTTGAATCAGACTGATTATCCCCTGTCCCTATAGTTTCTAACATAGGATTCCGATGGAGATATAAAAAAGAAGGATAGTCTTTTGACTCACCACCAATATAATTGATGTATTCGAGGATTTGTTGTTTATGTAAATTAATCCATTCTTCTTGTACGTTTTCTGGAAGAATTGAGAATACTAGCTGTAATTTAAAACTATTACTCGGTTTATAATATTCTTTTAGTAGATTCATTAATCCCGGTTGTGTTTGACGGCTGAATCCAAAAAATCCAACGACACAAGATGATAAATAAATAGCGGCAGTGCCGAAAATATCATTAAATCCTGTGCGTGAATCAATTAGAATAATATCCGGATCAAGCGTCTCCTTTATTTTCTCAAATAAGAGGGTAAAATTATCTACGACAGCTTGCACACTTGATAAGTTGATCTTTGCTAATCCTTCAAGATAATCATTTCGATCCGTTCCTCCTTCAAAGTCAGAATAACTTTCATTAAGATTACCCGCTGGTACAATCCAAATGTTATCAAGGTTATTATATGCAAAACTATTCTGATTATCTAAGCCAACATTAATAATATAGTCGTTTATATCGATTAACTCTGGGTGATTAGTGGTTTGTGCATCACTGATAAATTCAACCAAGCCATTCTTTTTCCCACTCCTAAGGCCATTGTGCTCAGACAAATCAAAAAAATTCAAATAACCTGGGGCTTCCAGGTCACAATCGATAATCACAACTCTTTTTCTCTTGGCTGTGTCTTTATTTGCAGCAAGGCTCATTGCATATGCAATCATCGTAGTGGTTCTGCCCATTCCACCCTTGTAACTATAGAAAGTTACTACTGGAGTTGTTTTTGAAGGCTTTTTTTCAGAAACTATTATTTTCCCTTGTAGTAATGAATCAAATCTATATCTTGGACCCCAATCTATGTGCTCTTTACTGTTCGCAAATATCTGCTTATAGTAAGGGTCATCTTCTGCTTCTTCTAAACTAACAATATTAAAAGAGATTTTTAAATAGTCTTTATGCTTGGAATAGAAATCATCTAATTCAGATTGAGGCTGACCATCGCTATCAACTATATTTAACAAGGAATCAATAAACTCTTTCTGGTAACTTTCAGCTACAGCAACATTTAAACTCATTACATAAACATCAATTTGAAAGTTTATGCGAATAAAAATTTTAAACCGATCTTCTCCCTTCATCTTGAGAAAAGATTCAATTCTTTTGGCTAAATCAGAAATGTGTACCATATTTAGACGTGATTTGAATAAATTGTAAAACAGGTATTTAATAATCGAGCAATAAGATCTTGATTCAACATTGGGGACATTTGCTGCGCTATGTATTTGTATCTAACTTCCGGCCGCCAATTATCAATTAATTGTTCAACATCTGAATCAATTATTCCATTACCAAGATAAGGAATACTATTAAAAGATGGATCTGGCTTTAAAAGCCTTCTGACAATTTCTTGAAACTTATGTCCTTGTACACTCAAACTGCCTGGAGGTCTATTTTGGAAGAAAGAAGGGATTCTTTCTCTGCCATTTATTATTCTGGTCCGATTATAATAGAAATCCAGATTTGTACGTTGAGTGAATGATAAATTATACTTCAATCTTATGTCATCTGATGGGTTCCAATTATTTAATTTATATGCAGAATAAACAACGATCCCCTCAAGTATGTACCCTGACAAGTAATATAATTCAAGCCATACATGCTTATCGCGTTTCTCGTGCATCTGATATGATAACAACAATGAAGCACAACCTTTTAAATGTTTTTCAGCGCAATATAAATATTCATTGTACGTCATAAATCATTACAAATTATTTATCAGACTCAATAAGTAAAAACGTTAACAAACCATTGGATAACATGACAATGCTTCCTCTTAAATATAAAAGCCAGAGTAACCTAAAAAGGCTATAACTATAGCTGATATGTTTTGCGTGTTTTGCCATCAATTGATTATTAATGCTAAAGGTGTTTATCTTAATTACGACCACAAAGATACAACACATTACTGAATAATGTGACGTTGTGAAAAGGATTTTCGCGAATTGTTGACAAATTTTCTACAGGTGCTCACCAACAAGTTACACAATGATAATTCCATCATAAACATGCCAAAGATTGACCATTGATTGATTCACAGGATTATTCTCAGTGGTATAGAGTTTTAGTCAAAACTAATTTGCCCTAAATCTATGAGCACAAAAGAATTTTATAATTCTCTAAGCAACAGGTATTTACAATAAACGACCAGCGTATTCACACGAACATATATGCTGGGAAAAAGCATTTATTACCTGAAGCAATTTTTGCAGATAACCTGTAAAAAAAGTTAAAGCTTAATATTTTGACAGACATTTAACTCGTTTATTAAAAAAAAACTATAACTTTGCGGAAAATTGCTATTATTTTATAATAAAATATCAAATAATGTGAATTTGGGAATGATTGGGTGTTCTGATAATAGGCTCTCAACTCAATGTGAAAGCATCCGCACTCGTTTAACCATAACGTCAATGTTTATTTATTATATTTACTGAAAATAAAAAATAATTGAGGTTTAGAAATATGGCAGTTGTACAGCTTAATAGAATAAAGACAGTATTGGCTGATCGTGGAAAAAGCAATTTATGGTTGGCCGAGAGGATGGGGAAAAGCCCAACAACTATATCAAGGTGGTGCACTAATGATAATCAACCATCAGTTGAGACTCTTTTTCAAATAGCACAGCTACTAGACGTAGATATCAGAGATTTATTAAATAAAACAAAATAATAATATTATGTAGTTATGGCAAGAGCTGACTTACTTGTAGATCTAGTAAAATACGCCATATCTGGCAATAAAGGAATGGTGAAAAAAGTTTCCCAAGCCATCATTGCAGAGGAGAGGGAGAAACAGCACTCAATTTTGGCAGATCGACTTGAGAATACATTGGCGCAGAGTCAAAGAGAAGAAGCAAAAGGGAATATCGCAGATAGGAGAGGTGCACCTTTTGTTATTGTAGACGCGAGCACTGAGTCTTATTTTGAGGAACATGAAGCAAAGCGTACACTAAATAGCCTGATATTGCCACCAGAAGTGACATACAACTGTGAACAGTTTATTCAGGAAAAATTCCGAGCAGACTTACTTCGAAGCTACGGATTGGAGCCCAGAAACAAACTTTTGCTCATTGGCCCTCCTGGAAACGGTAAGACATCTTTGGCGGAGGCTATTGCAGAAGCTTTAATGGAACCATTTTATGTGGTAAAATATGATGCTATAGTAGGCGCATATCTTGGAGAGACGGCCATGAGGCTAAAAAAACTAATGGATTATGTGAGTAGCAGAAAGTGTGTGCTTTTCTTTGATGAGTTTGAGACGCTGGGTAAAGAACGGGGCGACCTCCATGAGACAGGAGAAATAAAACGTGTAGTGAGTTCGCTGCTAATGCAAATGGACAGACTACCTAGTTATGTAACAGTAATTGGAGCGACTAATCATCCGGAGTTGTTAGACCGAGCTGTATGGAGACGTTTTCAGATGCGACTGAGTCTTCCTCATCCTACTAGGGCAAATATTTCTCTTTGGCTGGAGAGATTCCAGCAAGAGCATAAACTACGTTTCGAATATTCCACAGAGACAATTGCAAAAAAACTTATAGGTTGTAATTATTCCGAAGTGGAGGAGTTTGGCATGAATGTACTTAGGACATACGTAATGTCACTGCCTGAGAACAATATGAGGGAGATAGTTGGCGCAGCATTAAAAAACTGGAATTCAATATCATATAAAGAGGAGGACATTGCAAATGAATAATGAATATCCATTATTAGTGTTTCCCATGCCTGCATCTGTTTCGCGAACAAAGTTAAACACTAGAAGAGGAAGCAAACCTCATTTGCCTAATGCAACAGCGAACGCAGCTAGGTTGAGTCCTAAGTTTACTGTTTTGAAAAACACGTTAGAAGGCCGTCGGATTAAATTACAACAGGAGGCCGAAGGCGCAAACCCTGAAGACGTCCTAGTACTGGAAACCGCAGGTCGAATAGATGACTTCCTAAATGCTGTAAAACGCGTAGAGGGACTTGAATGGTTATTAGAAGAAGATTTTGACGGAATACCTGATGAATACTTCTATGAGGAGAAGAACGGGGAGAAGACAGACAAGGCTCTTTCTTCACGGCTATATCTCATCTCGACAAATTCACAAGCCTTGGTGCAAATAATATCATTGTACAATCAGTTTATAAGCAATCCAAAAGACGCTCTCACGAGGGGCTATGGAGGCTTTAAAGCTGTATTTGAACAGCTCAGAGAAGTACGTTTTTGGGATTACCAAGACAGAATAGATGGAAACAACTTTTTAGAGAAGTGGCTTCGTGACAATGAAGCTTTCCCCGAAAATACTATCACTTTCCAAATAGAATTATGGTTTCGGGATTCCGCTATTAAAAGAAATGCTGCACAAAAAGCTGTACATGAACTTGTTACTACAGCTGGTGGTCATGTGCTTAGCAGCTGTTTGATTGAGGAAATACGCTACCACGCATTACTTGTGGAAGTGAATGCTATGAAGCTGAGAGAAATCGTGGACAACATCGAAGAAGGTAGTTTGATAAAGAGCCATGATATTATGTACTTCAAGCCCATGCCACAAGCATTTTTGGGGATTGAAGAGACAGATGGGAAGGATGGGAAGGTTGAACAGAGTTCTATTATGAAAATGGTGGATAAAGAACTGCCAACAGAAACACCTATAGTGGCGCTTCTTGATGGTTATCCTCTTGAACGACATATTACTCTAAACAAAAGACTGATCATAGATGACCCTGATGGATTTGGAAGTCAGTATCAGGTAGATTATCGTGTCCATGGTACCGAGATGGCATCTCTTCTTATACATGGTGATTTGTCTGCACCAGGTGATTCAATTGATACGCCTCTATATGTACGTCCTATCATGTTACCTGATAAAGATGGCAAAGAGAAAATGCCTGAAAATATGTTACCTATTGATTTGATTCACAGGGCTGTAAAGCGGATGCTAATAGGTGAGAATGGTGTCCCGGCCAGTGCTCCTGATGTGAAAATCATCAACTTTTCAATAGGTGATGACATTCAGATGTTTTCCCATACCATGAGTCCTATGGCACGTCTTCTGGACTGGTTGAGCTATAAGTTCGAAGTGTTGTTTGTAATTAGTGCAGGAAATACGTATCGGACGATACCCATGGCATACAGTCTATCTGACTTAAGATCTCAGGGGCAAGCAGAAATATCAAAATACATAACTAAGGAAATTCTGAAAAATAGGATGGAACATCGTATACTTTCGCCTGCAGAATCAATAAACAACTTGACCGTAGGAGCAGTGCATCTAGATGCTTCAGATCTATCAGCAGCAAATCCAGTTTTGTTAAATCCATATGACAAATTACACCCTTCGCTTTATAGTCCGTTTGGAGGAGGTCTCAAGAAATCTATTAAGCCCGACTTGGTTTATGATGGAGGAAGGATCATGTTGAAGGAAAGTCCATTAGGAGGATCTTTAGAGTTTTGCAATTCAAATAGATGCCCAGGCTTACAATTAGCTTATCCTGATAGCACGTTACAAAAGACGGTTTTTAGCAGAGGAACAAGTTGTTCCGCTGCTTTAATCAGCCGATATGCGTATAAATGCTACAAAAGTCTAAAAGAAATCCTGGCTCTAAATGGTCGGACAGATAGTCACATTCATTTATTGATAAAAGCAATGACTGCACATGGGTGCTCTTGGGCAACTCTCGGTGATAGTATTGACAAATATCTGCCCAATGGCACAGATAAGAAAGAAGCCAAGATCATTAAGAGGCAGTGGATAGGATATGGTTATCCATATATTGATCATTCACTAGCTTGCTCTCCACAGAGAGCCACTGTTATTGGTTACGGAGAGTTGGCCCAAGATGAAGCCCACGTTTATCAGTTTCCATTGCCACCATCTTTAGCATCAAAGACATATAAACGAAGACTTATTGTGACATTGGCATGGATGAGTCCAATTAATTCTCAAAGTCAGAAATATCGCGTAGCAAAATTATGGCTAGAAACAGCCGATAACAAGCAAATAGCCGCAGACAGAGTGGAGGTAACAGATAACAAGGCGACAATGCGTGGAACTCTTCAGCATGAAGTGTTTGAAGGTAAGAATGCTCATGCCTTTGAAGATGGTGATAAACTGGGAATTAAAGTGAACTGTTCCAAAGATGCCGGGAACTTGGATGGCAAGGTTAAATATGCTATTGCTGTTTCGTTAGAACTGGCAGATGCCGTGCCACTCAACATTTTCGGTGAAAACATATACGAGGAAGTGAGAAATAGGCTAAGAGTGCCCGTTGCTATCGCCACAAATGCAAGCGCCCAATAAGCTAGCGCTCATTCTCTTCTCGTCGTGTAAAAAATTAAGCAAGTGCATTATTAAAAAGAATAAAGTTCGTAATTTTAATGTCTTAAGCTAAAATTATTGAGGTGTTTGAGACTCAATGTGTTTCAATCTTGCATAATCGCAATTTGTTGAGATTTTGCTTGTTTCGCTAGAGATTGATGCTTTTCTTTGCCTTGAAATCGCAATATATTGGGATTACGACTCTGAAAGAAATAGGATTTGCCATCAAAGAACGGCGCAAACATCTAGGTGTGAATCAGCGCACGTTGGCTGACCTTGCGGATGTGGCAGTCAACACTGTGGTCGCCATTGAACGTGGTGAAGGCAATCCGCAGTTAACAACGCTACTAGCGATCCTTGACACTTTAGGCCTTCAATTGGACATTAACCTGAAACGACTTGAATATGAGACAATGTAATGTATTTGTTCATGACATTGAAGCGGGAATCCTTCAAGAAACGGATGCCGGAGAATATGTCTTCACTTATCATGAAGATTATGGTGGTGAGCCTGTTTGTCTTGCTATGCCAAGAAGAAAGGAGTCATATAGATCTCGCTGCCTATCTCCCTATTTCTTTAATATGCTGTCCGAGGGGGCCAATCGAGAAATCCAGTCTATAATTCATAACATAGACATCCATGATGATTTCGGTATTATGCTCTTAACCGCTCAATTTGTTACAGTCGGAGCGGTGACCGTTAAACCTATATGATTAGGGCTTGGAGTTAAATTGCTATAATCAGCGGAAATGTGCAGAAAAACATGGTTTTCCGCTGGCTATAGGTACTTTTTTGCTGTATTTCCAGCGGAAACATATAAAAAAACATTAATTTCCGCTGATTATAGCTTTTCTATTATCAAGTCATTTTGGCGCAATCAGTGTAACAGCATGCTCCGTTTTTCTTTTGCAACGGCTGTTACTGTAACAGTGGTTGCAAAACTGTTGGGGCGCGAATAAGCTGCAATCTCTTGAACGGGTTTGCTGCGGAATTGAACGGGTATCGGCCAGAATATGGCGGCCCTTCGCTCATCATGCTTACACGGTGACTCGTTGCTTCAGCCACATGCCGAAGAAGCGGTCATAGACAATGTAACTGCCGTGGTATTGGTAAATCAGTTGCTGGTCGGTCAGCGCTGTGAGCGCGGTTTTGATGCTGCTCAATGCGGGCAGACGATATTTCTTCTTGAATTCGTTGGCCATCGGAGCCTTCACTTGTCGCTCGCGCGCGATAGCCAGCAGCAGTGCACATTGATTGTTGGTCAGAGACGAGTAATAGTTCTCAAAAGCGGTCTCATTCTCGTCAATCAACTCTTCAATGGCCTGGTCAACCTCGGCCTGGCTGATGATATCG
>Ga0247610_10008465_pt1 | contig 10459 bp, 9 predicted proteins | sample 174DNAGHGhighgp2_FD_193483 | JGI IMG/M metagenome (GOLD analysis project Ga0247610, IMG submission 193483) | Sheep rumen microbial communities from Palmerston North, Manawatu-Wanganui, New Zealand - 1742 DNA GHGhigh gp2 | ecosystem: Host-associated > Mammals > Digestive system > Stomach > Rumen ... | reverse complement strand
CAGTATTTAGATATTATAAATAATATGATAGCTACCCTTCAAAACTTTGGATTGAATGCTGGTGAAATTGAAGCTCTTTTATAGGGGTTATTTTCTAATGTAGATCTTGATATAGGTCCAATAGAATCTCAGTTAGGCTAGGTTGTGTCCGCAGCTAATTAGATGGCAGCTGGAGTTGCAGATGCTGCGGCCGCCGCAGTATAGCAGGGTAGTATTGATGCATAGGCTCATACTGGATAGGTCACAACAAATGATAAAAAAGAAGTAATAGGCTGGTCAGCATCAGTAGGCTCAAAAGAGATCTCCTGGGATACTCCTCAGATTGTCAGTGATGGTCAGCTTGGCGGTTCCGAACATTATACAGGCTCTGTTCCAACTGTGACTTTTGATCCAGTACCAATGGAAGAAAATGCTGAATCAACACATCAGGTTGCGGCTTTATAGTTAAAAAGTGCAAAAAATAAAGCTGGTGGTAATATAAAGAACTCTAACCGTTCGCTTGGCGGCCATACTCCTTCTGGAGGAGGAGGTGGAGGCGGTAAAAAAGGCGGCGGTGGAGGAGGAGGAGGCGGTGGTGCCGCAAAAAAGACCACAATCAATCCTCATTTTGCTACCAAAACTAAAATTCAACAAAAACAGAATGCCCTTGATGTCTTAAAAGCTCAACAAAAAGATCTCTCTGGAAATGCTCTTGTTGAAAATCTACAAAAACAAAAAGAACTTACAGAAGAAATTTGGGATTTAAATAAACAGCTAACTTAGTAGATGAAAGGTCAATTTTCAGTTAAACAGCAAGAATTGAAAGAGATTCTTCCTGGTATTAAATTCAATACTGACCAAACCATTGCTAATTATGAATAGCTTGCAAGGGCTGCAACTCAATAGCAGATTGATGCAATGTAGGAGTATCAAGATTATGTTTTAAAAGTTTATCCACAGCAAGTTCTTGATACTGCAAATTATGAAGAAAAAGTTAAAGAAATATATGAAGCTGGACAAAAAGCTGTACGAGAAGCTGCATTAGATCCATTTAAAAATAATTCTGATTTTCTTTCTTCTCAAGCTGAGTACTACGGAAAAATAGCGTAGAATACCTATGGGAATGGTCCTGATAAATTTTCAGCCCTTCAGACTGCTATTGATTATTGGGGAAAAGCTAAAGACGCAGCTGAAAAATACTATGAAGCTGTTCATCAACAGAATGAAGCTCAAAGGGCTGATTTATAGAAGACCTACGGAGTAAAGTTTAATGAAGATGGTTCTGTTGCTAATTATAATTAGGTAGTTAACAATAAAAAATATGGGACGGCTGCAAAAAATGCCATTAAATAGTATCTCTAGGCTCTTGGGGAATAGTATAATTTAAAATTTAATGTTCAGTAGAAGATTCAGACTTAGATTGAATACAGGATTAAGCAAGATCAAAGTAAATGGGATAGTTAGCATCCTGAACAAGCTTAGCTACCTGATGTTAGTGATTTCACTTATGAAGTCGATAGAGCTCTAACAAAAGTTTCAAATAAGCTTAAAAAGATACAAAATCTTTAGAGCGGGCTCACTGGAGAAGCTTTAATTTCTAATTTATAGCAGCAAAAAACTATATTACAATAGCAAATGCAGCTCTAGAATAAGAAATTATTAATAATGAAATAGCAATTGGTTGTAATGCAACAACAATTAGCTTCAAAATTTGGATTTTCTTATAGTGACGGATAGATTAGTAATTACGAATAGGTGAGATCTTCTGCTCAATAGAAGATGGATTAGGCTTGGAAAGAATATCAAAGCCATCTTAATTCAGCTTAGGTATAGTATTATAAAGCTGCTTATGAAAGAACTAAAGCTTGGTATGACTAGGTTATTGCTGGAGCGAATAGCATTGCCGCTCTTTCAGATTCTATTCAAGAGTTAGAACTTAGCGCAGATTCTACAAAAATTACTATTGATACATTGTCTAAAAAACAAGAACAATAGAGATAGAATATGCAGAAGTAGGCCCAGGAGGCTGCTTAGAAAGCCCAAAAATAGGCTTAGGAAGCTAGGGAAGAGGCTGGAAAGCAGTATAGAAAAGCATCTGGGTTAGATAATAAAGAATTTATTGATAGAAGCTAGGTTGATATTTTCCATGATATTAATAGAGCTTTAGATGATATATCAAGGAATTTATAGCGGCTACAAAAACAACAAGATAAGCTATTAGGCCCCGCTCTCATTAAAAATCTCCAGAATCAATTAGGTTTATTGGAGCAACAAAAGCAGGCATACAGGGACAAACTGGCTACCGCAAAAGCTTAGCTACAAGTGCAGCAAGGGATACTGGGACAATATGGACTTCAATTTAATGAAGCTGGAGAAATTACAAATTATACTTCTGCCTATATTGATGCATATAATGAGATGAACTAGGCTATTGCTAGATATAATTCATTATCTGATGAAGATAGATAGGTGTTTGGTGAAGTTGATTTATAGTTGGCATAGAAAAAATGGGAAGATTTTAAAAAGCTAACAAGTAATTATTAGCAGATTTTAGATCAAATTCCATAGGCAGTAGATGGAATCCAGGATGCCTTTGATAAGCAATTATAGGCTCAGATAACTCTCTTTAAAATAAAAATAGAAACTGTTATAGACTTACATGATGTTGAAAAAAGATGGGCTCAATTTAAACGCAAAGCGATAGGTGGCTTCCGTGATGATTTTGTTGAAGCCGCAAAAGAAGGTATCGACTAGATAAGAAGCTATTATTAGATTAATGGAAGACAGGATCTTGGTATCGTGGGCGGACTTTCAAACCAACTATATTCGACCATGGATATAATTAGAAGAATTCGGTCTGGCGATACAACAACTGCTTATGGAGATAATTTAAAGCAAGCGTTTTAGGATCTAGATGGATATGCTTAGCAGTTGATGAGCAGCTTGGAAGAAATTTAGGATTTGTAGGATTAGGTCAAAAATGCTTTTAGTGAAGTTTTAGATAAAGCTCAATAGGCTTTTGACGCTCAGAATAGTTAGTATGAACTCATCAATAACTTATTTTAGCATGATAAAAATCTTATTAATTTAATGTATGGGGATCAAGCATACGATAAAATGGTAAGATTTAATACTTTACAGCATTAGAATAATCTTTAGCAACTAGATTTTTTGCGTAAGCAAAAAGACATGTGGTAGCAGCAAATGAATTTGCAAAGAGCCATTATGCAAAATTCTAGTCCAGGTTCTGTCGATTATGAAGAGGCTAAAAACCGTCTTTAGGAATTATAGTAGCATTGGACTAATGCTGTTTCAGCTCTTAATTCTGCTATTGAAAAATCAATTCAAAATTTATTAGATAAATATAATAATCTTTTAAATTAGATTTTTTTAAAAACTCAATATAGTTTAACTGGCGGATTAAGTCTTTCTAATGCAGCTTATGAATGGGAACTAATAAATAAATAGGCTGATAGATATTTAGATAAAATTAATACTATATATCAAGTAGATAAATTAAAAAAGTCTTTTAATGATACTATTAATGATTATCAAGGAAATATAAAAGCTCAAAGAGCTTTAAACGAGTTGCGTGATTAGGAATTAAAAAAGTTAGCTGAAAAATAGAAAATAACTAAATATGACATCGATAGAGCTAATTTAATGCTTCAAATAAAACAAAAATAGCTTGAAATGTAGACTGCGAAAAATTCTAAAACTACGTTAAAATTACGTAGAGATAGTCAAGGTAATTATAATTATTAGTATATTGCTGATGAAAATGCTTTATCTAGTTTACAACAATAGCTATTTGATCTACAAAATCAATTATATAATCTTGATACAGATAAATATAAATAGAGTCTTAATTTAATGATCTCTGATACTCAATAGTATTATTCACAGCTGTCTTAGTTACAACAGGCCTATTTACAGGGTGATCAAGAAGCCCAATAGAAGATTAGATTATTAAATGAATACTATCAAAATTTAATAACTCAAAATGCAAGAGATAATGAATAGACTAAAATAAACCTTATAGGCTCTTCTTTTGGTCATTATATGTCATTATATGCTGACGATTTACTCCATTATCAGGAGATGTCCTCCGCCTAGCAGACTATTGCTAACAATTTTGCAGAATGGGGCAGATAGAACTTTGGTGCATTATGGTAGGAAATAAAGCGGCTCCAAGATGAGGGAAAGCTTAATTTTACTAATAATTTTAGTGAAATGGAAACAGCAGGTATCTCAACTATAATAGATTTAGATGATACTGCCAGTAAGTCTAGTGCTAATATAATGAATTATATTGCAGAAATGGTAACATAGGGAATACTGAATTTTAGTGATTTAGAGAATGTTGGCATTGATACTTTTAACAGCTTATCATCAGCTCAAAGAGATATTGTGTCTAATCTTATAATTCCTTTTTTTGATGAAACTATATAGCATATGATAGATAAGGTTAGCGGACCTGATGGTTTTGAGCCTCAGGTTTTAGATGCTATGTGGAATTTATAGCAAGCGGCAATTGATTATTAGGATTAGTTAGATAGGTTATAGTCAATCGCTGGTGCGGATTTTGATAAAATTAGTAATGGAATTGATGAAGCGGCTGGATATACACGAGTTTTAATTGAAGATAACGGAGATTTAATTGATACATATAATAACATGGTAAATTCTATTAGTAATGTTATAGATCAATTACAATCTATGATATAGCATTTAAACGGAGTTAGAGATGCAGCGATAGAAGCTTTGTAGTAGTGGAGAGAATTAAAGCGAGAGCAGGCTGAAGAGACTTTAAATACCTCTACTGATGTTGGAAGTAATTCAGGTAATGGCACTGGTGGAGGTCGATCTTCTAAATTGCCATCGAGCAGAAATAACTCTCGTTCATCTGGAAGTGGCTCTGGTAGTGGAGGATCAGGCGGTTTTAATAGCTCTAATAATACAACTGGTGGGTCTAGTAATGGATCTGGAAATAGTGGTTCTGGCATTGGAGGAGGATCAGGCGGAAGCAGTGGTCATATTAATTGGCCAGAATGGTTTGGATCTTTTACTATAACAGAAGGTGATTCTGTCAAGGCCCCCGTAGTTGGAGGAGATGCACATATCTCAGTTCAGTATTCTTCTGGCAATTCAGGAATAGCAAAAATTAGCCAAGGTGGAAATATTAGAGGAGTGAAAGTTGGAAGGACAACAGTTTATGCCAAATGCAGAAAGATGAATGGAGTTAATACTTAGGGGACAAAAACCCTTAGTATGGATATTGATGTTCAAGAAAATCCAAATGCTAAAAAAACAAAGTAGAAAAGTGGTAAAAACTTGCTGGCGACAGTAGGAAAAACTGATAAAAGCACATTGTTAGACCTAAAAAAAGGAATTCTAGCTTCTTCTCTAGATTCTTATGACACTGGTGGATATACAGGAAAATGGAATTCTAACTAGGGTCGTTTAGCTACAATTCACGAAAAAGAACTTGTATTAAATAAAGATGATACTAAGAATTTATTATCTGCAATAAACATAGTTAGGGATATAAATAATTCTTTAAGTTTTATGAATCCCAATACTTCTCTTCCATCTATAGTTAAATCGTTTTTAAATAATAATATAAATAATGATTCATCTGAATTAAATCAAAATGTAACCATTACAGCAAATTTTCCAAATGTTAATAATCATAATTAGATAGAAAGAGCTTTTGGAAATCTAATAAATTATACATCACAATATATAGGCATTAAGAGAGTTTAAATTTTTTAAGGAGGTCAAAAAAACTTGACCTCCTTAAAAAATTATGTTATATTTTTTTATAAAAAGAAGAGGTGGATAGATATGAGCAGTATTTAGAGTACAATTTGTTAGGCAGTTTCAATGATAGCAGAAAAAGCAATTTTAAATGCTGGTTTTGATAAAACTGTTCAGGCTACTATTATATCTTGTGTAGATCCTTCAATAGGAAAATATAAAGTTAGGTATCAAGATGGATATTGGTACGCTTTTTCTAATAATATAGATTTGACTTATTCAAATGGTTCTAATGTATATGTACTCATTCCTAATGGGAATATGAGTAATATAAAGACAATTATTGGAGCAGTTAATCAATTAGGTATTAATTATGTTTCTATAACTGAAGGCGGCTTTGAATATGCCACGATTGGTAATGATGTTTTATAGCTCTCTAATGAGTTATCTTTATGCAGTTATAAAGATGAATAGAAAATAATTTATTAGGATGGATCAATAAATTTAATAGATTTTAATTAGGAAAAAGCATTTTTTTTAAAAGAGTATCTTAATCAATCTTAGATATTATAGTTTTCAGCAATTTTTAGAACGACTTTACCATTATAGCAGCAATACTAGGGAAATTATGGGATAGTTATAGATCTTGATTTTATTGACAACTCTATTTCTAAAAATATAGTAACTAGGCGCTACATTATTAATATAAATTCAATGAACGGAAACCCATATACATTTACAGAGGGGGCCCCGCAAACTAGCTATTATTAGATAGATGGAAAGAATTTTTTAAAAATTAAAAGAATTACAATATTTTGTAAAAATTTTCCAAATCAGAAAACAGATAAACCCAATGACATTTTTATCAATTCTATAAAAGTTCAGGGTGCTTATAAAATCCCGCAAGATGATCTAGATTCTTGTGCTCTTGTGCTTTTGACTCCAAAAGGATATATATTTAATAGTACTTCGAAAGAAAAAAGAAAAATTATTGCTTAGGTTAGAGTAAAAGGAAAAGTCATTGATAATAATTCTCAAAAATTAAAATATTTTTGGTTTAAATAGAATAATAAAATAAATTCAATGAGTCAAAAATATAGTAGATATGGTGGGTAGGGGTGGTAGTGTTTAAATGAATTTTTTGAATTATCTAAAGAATCTACTACTCCAATTATTAGTTTTATTTCAGGAGAACCTTATATCTAGATTTCTAATGAAGATTGCCTTTGCAAAAAAAATAAATATAAATGTGTTGTTTTATATGGATAGACTGTTTTAAAAAAATAGATTTATTTTATTAATAATAAAGCTTCATATTAGATTTTCATAGAATCTAATCCAAAAGATTTAAATTTTAATCAAGATTCAGGAATTGTAAAATCTTTATAGTGTATAGTTAAACAAGATGGAGAAATAATTACAAATGGGCTATAGTATTCTTGGTCTATTGTGAATGATGTTGGAATATATAATTCTATTGATAGTAAAGAAAAAATTTTAAGTGATATTAACATTAATAGTATTACATCTTTTTGTATCTATAAATGCTCTGTTTTTAATTTATCAGGTACATTAATAGGAACGACTAGTATTACTATTTCTAATTCTTTATCTTCTTAGAACAATTATCATTTAATAATAAATAATAGTAATGAAATTTTTAAATATAGCAACACTGGTATAAGTCCAACAAGCGAACAGAATGATCATCCTATATTTATTCCATCATTAACTTTTTCAATCTTTGATAATCGGGGACAGGAAATAGATTAGAATAATTTTACTAGTGCTTTAAAAAGATGGTACGTACCTGTTGAAAATACTTTATTAATTCCGAATTAGAATTATGAATATAGTTTAAATGAAGATGGTAGCAAAAAGGTATTTTCAGGATTGTCTAGTTTCACATATACAATAGAAGATAGATATGATTACAGCAAAAGCAATAATTTGATATAGCTTGAGGTTTAGTATAAAGGAAATTTATTGCAAGCCTCTACTAATTTAATTTTTTTAAAAGATGGTGAGTCTGGAACTAATGGAACTGATTATGTCTGTAAAATAGTTCCAAATACTATTGATGGTATCGTTCCCGTTAACCCAATATTGACTTTGATAATTAATTCAAATTAGAGTTCTGGTTCCATGATACCAAATTGGAATGTAAATGGTTCAAATTTATTTAAAGTTAATTTATGGCATAATGGAGGAAGTCCAATTTTTTCTGGAGCCCGTAGCGGGGCCGCATCAGGAGATGGCGTCGGGGGGCAGGTTTCAGTAACATGGTCAATGCTAAAAAATAAATATAAAGTTGGAGTATAGGACTTTTCATTTTTTATTTTCAACGATACCACAGAAAAGACAGGGGTTTTTCAAGTAGATTATTCAGCTGTTGCCCAATGGAGAAGAAGTAATTATAAGTCTTCACCTGCGAATATTTTAAGAGCTACTGTTGAATATCAAAATTTTACTTACTATGCAGATCTTCCAATCATTACCGTAATTAAAAACAGTTCTTTTTAGCCGTTAATTAGATTAAAAAATTATTCTGGTTTTATGAACGTGCTATACAACAGTTCCGGTATGAAGCCTATGTATGATTCTCACTCTCCTTTTGAGATATAGATTATTAACAATAATAATTAGCACATATAGTTAAATAATACTTTTTCTTATTCTTGGAATACTTTAGGAAGTACATATGTAAAACAAACAAGCAGTAGCACTTCTACTAACTGGATATAGTTAAAAGTTGATTACTTAAAAATTTTTAGTATTTTATAGGTTTTAAATAAAAATCAGAAAGCATATTATCCTTAGAATACTTATGATGGTCAAGCTGTTAATATTGGGGTTTATTGCCGAATTTTAAAAAATAATACATAGATAGGCGTTATCCATATCCCTATTCATTTTTTAAGAAATAGATTTTAGAATTCTATGATAAATGAGTGGGACGGAAATAGTATTCAGATAAATTAGGAAGGCGGAATGATTTTAGCTCCACAAGTTGGGGCAGGATATAAAGATGCTAATAATAGTTTTACTGGATTAGTCATGGGGGTTGTTCAAGATCCTAAATAGGTTTCTAAAATAAACAGCCATTTATCTTATTCTGATAAAGATGTTGGTTTATTAGGATATGCTAAGGGAGAAAGAAGCATTTTTTTAGATGCTAAAACTGGAAAAGCTGTTTTTGGAACAAACTCTTTAGCTCAAATTGTTATAAATCCTGATTAGAATTCAGCAAAAATTTAGTCAGGTAATTATGTAGATAGTGCTTCAAATGGAAAAGGCATGTTATTAAATTTATCTCAGCCTTTTATAAAATTTGGCAATCACAAATTTATTGTTGATGAAAATGGGCATTTAACTTCAACATCTGCTACAATAGGCGGATGGTAGGTCAGCAGCACTTCTATTTCTAAAGGAAGTGGTTCTAGTGTGGTTGGATTAAGTTCTAAGTATTAGAATAAAGATTCTATTGCTATATGGGCTGGCAGGAAAGAGGAGGATAAAGATAATGCTCCTTTTAAAATTACTTATGGGGGTGATGGGTTTTTTAAAGGCACCATTACTGGCTCAAAAATAATTGGAACAACAATTCAAAATGCTGCAACTAATCCAAGCTTTTCAATATCCTCTTCTGGTTCAATTATAGGTGCCAATTTAACTGTAGGCGGTTTAAATGATAGAAATGGTTATATTATTGTTAAAGATAATAGAGAGAATGAAATTATAAAATTAAATCAAAATGGAATAACTTTTAGTAATGGCGCTTATATAAAATGGAGTAATATTTATGATCCTGAAACAGGTGAATTTGCTTCTGGTAAAACTACAAGAATTATTAATGATACAGTTACTACCTCTTATGTTAATGCGTTAGAAATAACTGCTAAATAGATAAAGGGGAGACAAATTGAAGGCTATACAATAATTGGAACGACAATTAAAAATTCTGCAACCAATCCAAGTTTCATGGTTACATCAACTGGCGAAATCATAGGAGCCAGTTTAGAAAGTAACAACGGTAAATTTCAAATATCTAGAAGTGGAAATATAACTGGCGCAACTATATAGGGTTCTACATTAAGTGGTAATGCAATATACGGAGCTAAATTTTATAATTCTAAAAATTCGCCAGAATTGGTTATTAATACGTCAGATGACTTGCATTAGTCAGAAGTAGCACTGGGTATGGTTGAGAGAAAAGCTTATTTATCTTTTAAATCAACTACTTCCGATTTTTATGGTAATTTTAGCGATTATATTGCCACTTTCACTTGCCCTGTTGAGTTGCAAGCTTTGAATTGCTTAGGCAAGTTGACAGTTCAACAGGAATCTACTTTTGTAGGAAATGTTACCTTTCGATCTCCAATATCTATTTAGAATCAGTTAAAAATTGATTTTAATAATAGTAATTTTAGTAATGTTGGTACGATTCATGCTGGAAGTATTATTGTAGACAATTTACAAACACTAAGACAATATGGCCAGTATGAAAAAATTGGAGATTCAATAAAAAGAATAGCAGGAGATATTGTGGACGATTTGCACATATTATGCGATACTGAAGTAATTACCGATGGTGATGGACGTGCTCATACTGTTGTAACGGGAGTTTCATTAGAAAGTTATTGAAATTTTTTGTAAGGAGTAAAAATGATAATAAATATAACGAACAATTAGTTATTTACTTTCTTTAAAAATTTAAATG
>Ga0247610_10008464_pt1 | contig 10459 bp, 7 predicted proteins | sample 174DNAGHGhighgp2_FD_193483 | JGI IMG/M metagenome (GOLD analysis project Ga0247610, IMG submission 193483) | Sheep rumen microbial communities from Palmerston North, Manawatu-Wanganui, New Zealand - 1742 DNA GHGhigh gp2 | ecosystem: Host-associated > Mammals > Digestive system > Stomach > Rumen ... | reverse complement strand
TTCTTAACTCCCTGTGCACTTCCATCGGTTCAATTGTTTTCAAATGCAAAGGCAAAGATACGAACTTATTCTCGAACATCCAAATTTTCAACGTAAAAAATGATCAGTAGAACCGACCCCCATGATCAGCCAACCGTTGTCTATCATCCTTTTTCTACATCAAACCACAACTTCTCCACCCTTGGCGGTGTGCAAGCATTGGTTGTCTATCATCCTTTTTCTACATCAAACCACAACACGCAAACGAAAACATCGCTCTGGGTGCTGTTGTCTATCATCCTTTTTCTACATCAAACAACAACCGTCCAAGTGTTCCAGCTTCAGCAAGTGCGTTGTCTATCATCCTTTTTCTACATCAAACCACAACCTTGTTGCGTAGTTCCATCACGGTGGCCAGTTGTCTATCATCCTTTTTCTACATCAAACCACAACTGTCGCGGTGCGGGGGCTTTCCACTAAAACGTTGTCTATCATCCTTTTTCTACATCAAACCACAACTGATTGGCAGGAGAAGATGTGGAATGCCCAGTTGTCTATCATCCTTTTTCTACATCAAACCACAACTTCCGGGTCTTGGGGTTTAATTGTTATTTGTTGTCTATCATCCTTTTTCTACATCAAACCACAACTGTCGCCGAGCATGGCTGGGTTCGAGAAGGTTGTCTATCATCCTTTTTCTACATCAAACCACAACGGGAATGGTTTCATTTCTTCTTCCTTTTATGTTGTCTATCATCCTTTTTCTACATCAAACCACAACTTCAGCACCAGCTTCCACTCTGCCCGCTTGGTTGTCTATCATCCTTTTTCTACATCAAACCACAACTGTCTGCCTTGGGAGTGGTTAACGGTCTGGTTGTCTATCATCCTTTTTCTACATCAAACCACAACAAGAAGGCTGGAATTAAATTGACTGAGGCGTTGTCTATCATCCTTTTTCTACATCAAACCACAACTGACTTCCAGAACAAGCGTCGTCCGTCTGGTTGTCTATCATCCTTTTTCTACATCAAACCACAACTCATAAATAGTAATGACAAGATTGTTTCCGTTGTCTATCATCCTTTTTCTACATCAAACCACAACATAGCAGTTATACACGTTCTTCAACATCTGGTTGTCTATCATCCTTTTTCTACATCAAACCACAACATGAAACCGCCGAGTCCCGTCTTGTCAATGTTGTCTATCATCCTTTTTCTACATCAAACCACAACTCCTTTCTGCGCAATCAGTTTTTCCTCTTGTTGTCTATCATCCTTTTTCTACATCAAACCACAACAGCTTGCGGTTCGTGCAACCACAATCCACGGTTGTCTATCATCCTTTTTCTACATCAAACCACAACGTAGCAGTCATCCATATCGTCCAAGTCCTCGTTGTCTATCATCCTTTTTCTACATCAAACCACAACCATCCGCAAGTATTTCCTCTGGTGATATGGTTGTCTATCATCCTTTTTCTACATCAAACCACAACTCACTTCGGGATTCTTTCTCTCCAAATGTAGTTGTCTATCATCCTTTTTCTACATCAAACCACAACGATTTCGCTGTAGGGTATCGGCGTGATTATGTTGTCTATCATCCTTTTTCTACATCAAACCACAACACGCCTACCGTTCCATTACCTGCCGTGACAGTTGTCTATCATCCTTTTTCTACATCAAACCACAACTTGAAGTCGGCTGTGGCGGTCGAGATGCTGGTTGTCTATCATCCTTTTTCTACATCAAACCACAACGGTGCGGTTCAACTTCAGAAAGTTCTGCTGTTGTCTATCATCCTTTTTCTACATCAAACCACAACTATGTCAGCAGGCACCGCTACCGGGCAGAAGTTGTCTATCATCCTTTTTCTACATCAAACCACAACCCGTGTTTGTCTTACCATTCCAATCGTTCGTTGTCTATCATCCTTTTTCTACATCAAACCACAACTATTGTATAGGACGATACTTGGCCCACTGGTTGTCTATCATCCTTTTTCTACATCAAACCACAACAGACGACCACCGACGATACCAGGAGCTGATGGTTGTCTATCATCCTTTTTCTACATCAAACCACAACCCTTCCAGTTGTTACCTTTCCTGATGTTCAGTTGTCTATCATCCTTTTTCTACATCAAACCACAACTGCATCCTGCTTTATCCGTATCGTGGTGCCGTTGTCTATCATCCTTTTTCTACATCAAACCACAACCCATGATCCTGCAAAGGTAGCCAGTCGGTAGTTGTCTATCATCCTTTTTCTACATCAAACCACAACACCAGTGGCCTTGGTCACGACGTCGCCCTTGTTGTCTATCATCCTTTTTCTACATCAAACCACAACTCATAATCTCACTTAGAATAAACGAGCCAAGTTGTCTATCATCCTTTTTCTACATCAAACCACAACAGCAACGAACATTTCCACTATTATGAGCGGTTGTCTATCATCCTTTTTCTACATCAAACCACAACTTTCGTGCAGCAGCGCGTCGCTGAGGATAGTTGTCTATCATCCTTTTTCTACATCAAACCACAACCTGCTCTGATTTCACGAACTCCTGCATCGCGTTGTCTATCATCCTTTTTCTACATCAAACCACAACTGCATCAGCGTGAGGGTGTTCTGTCCTTCGGTTGTCTATCATCCTTTTTCTACATCAAACCACAACTTGGTACAGAGAATTGGTACAGAATTTGGGTTGTCTATCATCCTTTTTCTACATCAAACCACAACGGTTCTTCTGTTCCACTTTCTAATTTGTATGTTGTCTATCATCCTTTTTCTACATCAAACCACAACATATAACAAGACACAACCAAACAAACAATAGTTGTCTATCATCCTTTTTCTACATCAAACCACAACAAACGTGTTGACGTTGAAATTGATAAGGAAGTTGTCTATCATCCTTTTTCTACATCAAACCACAACTTCCTCGTCAGTCCATCTGTGGGCGATGCGGTTGTCTATCATCCTTTTTCTACATCAAACCACAACTGGGCTTCTCCTAATTATATTGCCCAGCAGTTGTCTATCATCCTTTTTCTACATCAAACCACAACTGTCTCTCACAATTCTTTTCAGGGCTATGTGTTGTCTATCATCCTTTTTCTACATCAAACCACAACTCTGAAATAGTTGATAACGTATGATTAATTGTTGTCTATCATCCTTTTTCTACATCAAACCACAACATATACTCTGTATTTCACTTACTAACAAACACTTACACTATTTTTAAAATATATGAAGTGGTCGAAATGGATTATCTACACCGCAAAATTACTAAAAAAATTCTAATTGCAATGGAGTTGGCCTAGATTTTTGCTCTATGGATCCCCATATATGAATGATATTTGAATATTGTTTATCAGTAATTGAAAGAACGCTTACATGTCCCTTTTCTGGAACGAAACTTTTTACTCTTTTTATATGTACTTGGGCACTTTCCAACGAACCACAGTACCTGATATATACGCTAAATTGATGCATAGTAAACCCATCTTTTTCCAAATTCTTACGAAACAGAGCAGCCGCTTTTCGCTCTTTTTTGGTCGTCACAGGCAAATCAAACATCACAAACAACCACATAATGTGATAAGCGTTTAGTCTTTCGAATGTCATGGTAATGCAGGCATACTTAAAGTGTTCTGCTCTTTTGATAGACATTTCACCAAGCTTGCAGTAGTCATTGACAAGCCAATGCTAAGAGGACGTCTTACTTTTTCATATAGAGTGTCTGCATATAACACGCTGATTAATTCTCCTTTTACCTCTTTGGTTAAATCAGTCTTTCCCTGTATTGCTAAATCATACACTATGCCATCAACAAAGGGCCTAAACGGTTCCATTAAATCATCTGCTAAAGGGTATGGATTGCTTCTGTTATGGTGGTGAATACCTATTGCAGGTAGCAGCCCTGACGATACGATTGCCCTACATGTTGCAGCCCTCAGAATAGAATACCCATAGTTTAACAAGGCATTAATACCAGGTTCGTCTCTATTGCGAACAAAATCATCTCCAAATAGATGTTGAAAAAATATGCGAGCTGCTATACCCTCGCGATTATCAATGTCACCGCTTCTTACATTTGTATAGAACGATTTGAGGACACTCCCATTTTCACCTACACTATCTAGCAGAGATGCCTGGTTCCTTATTTTAGCTTCAACCACTTGCTTCCAGAGTTGTTTCTTAAGGACTTCGCCACAAGCAATCTGATTTCTTAGAGTTTCGCCTTGTAAGTTGTTACTATTCATACTATGAACCATAGCATTGGGCATTCCTTTGCTGTTACATATAACGACCTGTACCTCATTCTCAACAAGAGCATTAAGCAGAGGCAAAGTGATATTTGTTTGCTGATTATCCAATAATACTACACCCACATCTTCAATAGGTACTGTTCGCCTTTCATCTGGAAAATCCTTATATGCAACCACCAGTTGCTGATTTTTCAGCGACAATATCATCGGGTTCGAAAAAACCAGTGTACGTTTCAGCATTTAATCTTTATTATAGCATTTCAATTTCACCAAGCACATTGATTTTAAAATCGACACCCTCGACCAAAGCATGAAAATCTGACAAAGATAGCATTATCTCAGATCTGTATGGTTCACCAACTTTATATGCACCTGATTTACGTTCCTTTTTCAACGTCGTTGCATCACGAGCATCCTGATTATAACGCAATACTATGCGACCATCTCTTTGCATCACAGCCACAAAATAGAAACGCTTTGCTACATCTTCTTTGTTAGCAAGATTTACCTCCTCGTCATCAGATTGCAGAAGAATGATTTGCGTACCTGTACGTACAGTACATCTAAATTTAAGCCCATTCTTACTTTCTGGCGCAATAGGATAACGTTTTGTAAGATCTGTGCTCTTCTTGAAATAAGAGGCTGCGTCTATCATATTGACTATTTCGTAAGTGCGTTTCATTTTCCCCTTTATCTCTCCCTCATAGATAGCCATACAATAGTTTCCATCCAACGTCACATGGAACTGACGTTTATATTCCTTTCTTGATTCATCCCTGTGTATACGAATATGTAAAGGGTTTGTGACAGAAGGGGTAAAGCATCTTACCTTTTTTATCTTTATGCCTTTCTCTTCATTCATAAAGATATCTTCCTCCATAGCTTTCTTAAATCCCTTTTCTGCAATAGCTTGCTTAACCTTCTCCTTTACAATGTCATCAACGATATTATCGATATCAGTTTCTTTGATACTTCGCAATTCCTTTCGAATTACATATTTAATCTGCCCATCACGCTCTATCGCTCCATAATACATGTCATTATGCAACGAACCTCGTGCAGAGTCGCCCATTGCGAGTTTCTTGCCATTAGATGTCTTTACATATTTCCGGGCACGCTTTGGCATATTGTCCGGAGTACTATGGACAACAAGCATCTCCTGTGCGATAGCCTTTATATCCTCTGTAAAGGTTGCCCATGGTTTTGGGAATGAAGGCTTATTTGCCCTATTTCTTTCGTACTCCTCCAGTTGCTGATAATATCTCGCTGTTGCATTGTATTCTCCTGGCTCAATGCAGGCGATGGTAATAGCATCAATACAATGGTGAACATGATTGTCACGTGACTTCTTTTCATATTCATCTTGTATACCCCACATTTTTCTATATTCAGCAGTAGTTGCTCCCTTAATGACACGTACATTACTCTTGGTTCTATCATCAGCCTTATGAAATAGGGATTTCAGATACAAACCGGCATATTTACCTACGAGACCAATACCAGCTCCTTGCCTAAGGGCAAAACCTTCTGGCACTTCTTCCATCTGGAAACGCTTGTATTTTCCAACCCAATAGTCAAGTTCCAACTTTAACAAATGGCGTTTCTGTATCTGACGGTCTTTTACTGCCTTGTCCATTCCGGAATGTGTCTTCACACGATCTACATCCTTACGAATTTTCTCAATCTTCTTACGCCATTCCTCAAGTCTCAGCATAATTTCTTCATGGTTCGACAATTGAGAAGGCAGTTTAGTCATTTTCACCTCACGATTAAACCTGCTTGAGCATAGTGTCATGTTCTCAAGCGTACTATCGCCACCTACACTACGCGGGATGGTATGTTCTATGTCATAATTTGGTTTTGGACCAACAAAATCTGTAATGCCTATCGAATTGCCAGTATATAGGCAAATGTGGTTTTGTTCTTCCCATAACTGAAATTTCAGAATGTCATCTTCTGTGGGTTCAATGTCCTTACCACATTTTTGTTTGTATAATGTTCTGATGTCATCTGCATATTTCTTATGCTTATTCTCTCTGTCCTTATTCCATTGAGCAATTGCTTTTCGTTTGTTGGCATCATTCAGTTCTCGTGCATACTCAATGTGAACCTCTGTCTGACTATCAATAGTGCCGTCTCGCAAAAGCGTATTTATTACCTTTCTCAATTGGTGTAGAGAGCGCATAGCCATAGGATTTCGTATGGCATTTGTTCTTGGAGAGCCTAATTGATAAATACCTTGTGCATTCTTTTTTGCATCAGGATATGTTTCTATCATTGACGGGTGATACAGTTTTTCAACTGCGCCAGGTTGTAGGTCACACATATCCTTCAGAATATCTTTGATGCAGAGATCCAATGTCCCCTGCATCGAGACATCCTTGGGATTGAAATTCGCAATCAGAGATAACAATTCCTTTGTGATAGATTCTTCCCGGTTTCTCCACACTTCTTCGCCCACGATATCTGGTACTTTGGCCATCAACACTGCATGCGGATAAATAAGGCCTTGCTCCAGCCAAGGAAGTATTTTATTAACTGCTGACAAACTAAGCGAGGCAAAACTGTGAGTAAGTTTTATCTTTGAGAACTTCTCTGCTTCTTCGTTGTTTAATTGTAGTTTTTCCTCGCCCCATTGCTTGACCTTATCCTTGTCACTGAAACTATAGAGAACGTTCCATACATCATTGAGCATTTGCTCTGGCGATTTATTACCTGATAATATATATCGCTCTGCAATAGCACTTACATAGTCATCACCAAAGATTGACATAAGGCTAGCAATAGTAGGGCATCCTGTAACGCTTTGAGACAGTCTGTAATTGAACTTGTATTCCTTGTCGCCTACCTCTTTGATATACTGATACTTATCTTTTCCTGCAATGGCTTTGGCTATATCTTCGAAATCAAACTGAGGCTTGCTCTTCCTGAAGAACATTGGTTTGGCTTTTTCGTATTCTTCTGGAGAAAGAGGGCGCAATTCAACATCATGAGGTCCTTTAACCTTGATGTTATTCACAAATGACAGCATCCTGAACATCTCGAAAGCAGGATGAGAATCAGCCACACGGGGTCGGGTTGGCTCGAAAGTACATTTACCCACACCTTGCCTCTGACTCTTCAATGGCCGTTGGAAATATAAGGCTTTCTCTAAGATTGATATCTGATCATCAGAAAGGGCCTGTCGTTTGCATATAGCATAAAACTCCTTCTTATAATGTTCCTCGCGGTCAGTATATTGTGTCCGTATCCTTTCTGTGTTTCCCTTCTCCTTATATATTTTATAAAAGTAATCGCCAAGATATTCGCATCCTGCTTCAGCCATGCTTTTAGACAATGACGATATGGCTTCCTTAACCTTTCCAGTTTCATCATCACTACCCTGTTCAAGACGATTACTAAGAAATCCTCTTCTCTGAGCCAGATGATACATCGCTCTGCCTAAAATATACCTATCGGCTTGCTTGCTTAAATCCAAACGCTCATGTAAGCACAGATGCCTGTAATAATATGGATTTTCATCGAGATTATCATTAGTGCGCTGCCATGCTATGAATGCTTCATCTAAGGGATACGTCTTCTTCACATGCCAATTATGAAGAGCTTCAGGAGTCAAATATGGACACCAATCAAAACCAATAAGAGCCTTCAGTACCTCAATTTTCCTAAGCCTTCTGCGGAAATATTGCTTTCGTAAGGCACGATGGGATGTCCTGTCTGCTGCCTTTGATGACTCTATCCCTTTTTCCACCTTAACACCTTCTTGGAAGATAAGGCTTCCTTTACAAACTAACGTATAGTTCCCGTCGCCTTTCTTATCAACAACAGCCCATCCAAGGCTATTTGTACCTGTATCAATACCTAGAATTCTCTTATTCATAACTTTAGTTTTTAGAAATCAAGAGCCAAAAATACAAAAAAAATGAAGATAACAAATAATTTGCATAAAAAATTTTGTTGTTTCGATGTTTTTGCATATCTTTGCAAACGTAAGATTTCTACATCTTATCACAATAAGGCTATATGCCGAAGGATTTTTTCCTATATGCCCTCTTCGGAGGGCATTTTATTTACACCATCAATTATATAGAAACGCTGAGCACTTGCTCCAAATTAATTTCGGCACATTGGACAATTATTGTAGATTATTCCCCGATTTGGCCAAGATTCAGGCGTTTGTCCATACAAGTTGGAGAAGAATCGGAGAAATTTCTTGGAATCGAATGAAAATCATCGTAACTTTGCATCAACAAAAGAACAGAAATCGTTTCATACATAAAGACATATAGAGTTAGTTTTTCTTTTTCATAAGTTTGGTTTTAGTTGATTAGTTAGATACGTTAGGGCCTCGCAGGGATGCGGGGCCCTAACGCGAGCAGTCGCGGTGACAAGTACTTGGGTTTGACGGCTGCTAGAACCCATGTGCACATGATTGGGCAGACAAAACGACAAAACGACAAATGATGTTTGTAAAAACGACAAAGAAGAGCAATATATAATAATATTAAGATTCTTTTGTCTATAAAATATTCAAATTTAAAAAGGCATTTGTCGTTTTGTCGGGATTCTATAGGTGCAATTGAATTAGTACATACGAATAAGAGCCACCCACCTCACAAGGTGACAGGCACGTTGTGAGGTTGAAGTTTCAGAAATAGTTCTTATATTTGCAGCGTGTTTTTCATAGTATTATATTTAAGGTTAACAAAGTTGGGGCTCAGCGGAGCCCCTTATTTTTTTCTAAATAGAAGTTACTGCAACTAGCACGCAAACCCTAAATAGTCGACGAGTCGACAAGTCGACAAGTCGACAATTTGATTATTTTATAGGAACGGAGTTGTAATCAAGTTGCTAAAGAAGTAGACAGGAGAATATATATATTATTATATATATTATAATATATATAATAATATATATATTTAATATAGATCTTTTGTCTACTTTCATTTTATAATTTGTCGACTTGTCGACTTGTCGACTTTTGTCGCATTGCCTTTACTCTGTGTACAAATTAATCTGAGGCATACGAATAAGAGCCACCCGATAAATAGCGAGTGGCTCTCTTCAGAGTAGATAAATGCTCTATTTGAAAAATTAGTGGCACTTAATTTGACAAAGGGCGTACGGCTGAGAGATGCACGCCGGACACTGGGAGACAGACCCCTCTACAGAGTCATAGACATCTGCATTTGTGTCAGTCCCCAGTGCTCGGCTACGGCTCGCCGAGCTCTGCATAGATGAGCTGTACCTCAGCGGGCGTGAAGGTGCGGCGGCGTAGCTCACGGAGATGTGAGAGAACAGGATTGATGGTGATCCACTGGCGGAGCTTGTGCCAGGCTGCTTCCGGGCATAGCTTAGGGAAATACTGTTGGGCAAGTTCTGTGCGTCCGTAAGATCTTGCCGTTGAACTCTGATTGTTAACCATTGTACATTATAATTTTAGTTGTTATTAATATGGTGCAAAGTTACAAAAAAATTATGAGAAAAACGAATGAAAATAGTTTATAATGTATCATAACAGATATTGACGAAAATATTTTTCGTAAATTTGCATCGGATTTAGAAGAAGGTGGAAATGGAAAGCGGAAAGAGATGACTAAGGCGCCAGGAATCGAAACCGAAGACCGATGAAACTGACCGAAAATCCAAAAACAAATTAATTAACAAACAAACTATTTAAAAATTTACAAAGATGATTGAACTTTACATTTCTCAAAACAAGATCGTGGGATCGGCTGCCTATGGCAAGTACTACCCGCGAGTATCGTACAAGCAGACCATGAACATCCATGACATGGCGGTGCACATCACCTACACCGATCAGGGCGAAGGCGGCGATGAGTACGATCGCGGTTGAACCACTTCAGTCCGAAGAGCAGTATCGGCAGGAAGACGACAATCATCAGCACGCAAATCAGCTTGCTGGGCTCGAAGTCGGGGCAGATCTTTTCAAGGATGACGGCTGAGGAATTGTTCACGATGTGGATGATCATGCCGGGTATGAGGCTTCTGGTGCGCCAAAAGAGCCAGCCGGCGATGATGCCGAACACGGTGGTGCCCAGCATCTGTATCTGGGTGCCGTGGAAGCAATAGCCGTAGTTACTATGTTTGCAGTCGCTAACGGAATGAGATACTGAGTAGGCAGACGCTTTCGGGGGCTGCGAGCCCCCTGCCGCGAGGCACCCCCTCGGTGTTT